>ENA-UOJH01001363-UOJH01001363.1-human-gut-metagenome-genome-assembly--contig:-C148-NODE-1363-length-18316-cov-227.008598_pt1 | contig 18316 bp, 16 predicted proteins | sample MGYA00242345_ERZ723892 | MGnify/ENA metagenome assembly ERZ723892 | reverse complement strand
GAATTTATTTTGTATTGTCTTCGTTTTGCACTACCTTTGCAAGCAAAAAGACAAGATATGGACAAACAGCAAAACAGAAATCAGGCACACTTGCCCTACCGCATCATCGCACTCGACTTAGACGGAACTCTCACCAACCACGACAAGGTGATAACTCCCAAAACACGGGAGGTGCTGCTCAAGGCACAGCAAGAGGGTGCCATCGTGGTGCTGGCTTCGGGAAGACCGACCTATGGCATCGTGCCGCTTGCCAACGAGCTGAAGCTCGACACACATGGCGGTTTCATCCTGGCTTACAACGGTGGAAAAATCGTGGACTGGGGCACACAGCAGGAGTGCTTCGCACAGCACCTGCCGCCATCTGCCATCCCCGTCATCTACGAATACGCCAAGCAGAAGGGACATGCTCTGTTGGGCTACGCCGGAAACGAGATCGTGACGGAAATGCCCGACGACCCTTACGTGAAGGAGGAGTCGCGCATCAACAAGATGAACATCAGACGTGTGGACAACCTGCTGATGCACTTGGAGCCTAACCCCACCAAACTGCTCATGACGGGAGAACCGACAACGATGATCGTTGCCGAGGAGGAACTGGCTGAACAGCTGGGCGACAAGATGGATGTGTTCAGATCGGCGCCTTTCTTCCTGGAACTGGTGCCGAAGGGCATCGACAAGGCGCAGTCGCTGTTGAGACTGTTGGCTAAAGTGAACCTCACGCCTGCGGATATGATTGCCTTCGGCGACGGATACAACGACCTGAGTATGCTGCGATTGGCGGGAATGGGTGTGGCCATGGCGAATGCTGCGCCAGAGGTGAGAGCCGACGCCGACTACGTGACGCTGTCGAACGAGGAGGACGGTGTGGCTGTGGCGATAGAGAGGTTTTTGAATATTTAATGAAATAATATAATATGTTACAGCTGGACAATTTCTACAAGGCTCGCTTCGTGCTGAGCAAAGTGATTAGAAAGACTGAGCTGGTTCACACTCCGCGAATCAACCCAGAGAGTGATGTGTTTCTGAAGCCGGAATGTCTGCAGAAGACGGGATCGTTTAAGATTCGTGGTGCTTACTACAAGATTTCGCAACTCTCTCCAGAAGAGAAGGCAAAGGGTGTGATAGCCTGTTCGGCGGGCAACCATGCCCAGGGTGTGGCGCTCGGTGCTACTGCCATGGGTGTGAAGAGTCTGATATGTCTGCCCGAGGGCGCTCCTATATCGAAGGTGGAGGCTACCAAGCGATTGGGCGCTGAGGTGTGTCTGGTGCCGGGAGTCTACGATGATGCTTATCAGAGGGCACTGGAGCTGCGCGACGAGCACGGCTACACCTTTGTGCATCCTTTCGACGACGAGAACGTGATTGCTGGTCAGGGGACGATTGGCCTGGAGATTCTGGACCAGCTGCCCGAGGTGGAGGCTGTCGTGGTGCCCGTGGGCGGTGGCGGACTGATTTCGGGTGTGGCGTTTGCCATCAAGTCGCTCAACCCCAAGGTCAAGATCTATGGTGTGCAGGCTGAGGGTGCTGCCAGCATGGTGCAGAGTCTGCACGACCACAAGCAGGAGAAACTGCCCTCGGTGGCAACTGTGGCCGACGGCATCGCTGTGAAGGAGCCAGGCAAGCTGACTTTTGAGACTTGCTCGAAATACGTAGACGAGATTGTGACGGTGAGCGAGGACGAGATCTGTGCTGCCATCCTGAAACTGATAGAGAGCGAGAAGATGGTGGCTGAGGGCGCCGGTGCTGCCAGCGTGGCTGCCGTGATGTACAACAAGGTGCCGGTAAAGGGCAAGAAGACTATCTGTATCGTGAGCGGCGGTAACATCGATGTGACGATTCTGAACCGTGTGATTACGCGTGGTCTTGCCAAGAGCGGACGCCTATGCACCATCGAGATGGAGCTCGACGACAAACCGGGCGAACTGGTGGAAGTGTGCTCGGTGATAGCAAGCTTGGGTGGAAACATCACGGGTGTGCACCACGACCGTTCTGCCAACCGCCAGAAGGTGAACTCGTGTGTGCTGCGTCTCACCATGGAGACCCGTGATGCTGATCACGTGAAGGAAATCAAGGGGGCGCTCGAAGAAAAGGGCTTCCACCTGTATATTGTTTAAAGGTAAAAAAGTAAAAAGGTAAAAAAGTAAAAAGGTAAAAAATAAAAAATTAAAAGGTAAAAATTATGAACGCAATTCACACAGACAACGCGCCAGCAGCTATAGGACCTTATAGCCAGGCTATTGAAGTTAATGGTTTCGTATTTGCATCGGGTCAGATTCCTATCGACCCTGCAACGGGTAATTTCGTAGAGGGTGGCATCAAGGAGCAGACCCGCCAGGCGCTCACCAACGCACAGAACATCCTGAAGGCTGCCGGCGTCGACCTCGCCCACGTGGTGAAGACTACAGTCTATTTGGACAGCATGGACGATTTTGCAGCCATGAACGAGGTTTACGCCGAGTTCTTCAGCCAGCCTTTCCCAGCCCGCTCTGCCGTAGCTGTAGAGAAGTTGCCCAAGGGAGCCTTGGTAGAGGTTGAGGTATTGGCAGCGAAGTAAGCAGACCTTATCATCGTAACGGAAGTTAATTTATCTTCTTCCGTTACGATTTTTTTATTATCACTGAACTTTCGCATATCAGGAAGTTAAAGGAGTTAAGGGAGTTAAGGAGTTAAGACGTATGTCTTGCTGCTTAAAAAATACGCCAAAAAGACTGTTGTCTTAACTCCTTTAACTACTGGGCCTGCTGGCTACTCTTTCCAGAGGCGTAACGCAGCATGTTGAGCAAGAGCTTTGTAAATTGCCTGTAGTTTTAAAATAAAGAGGTGTAAATGCCAAATAAGTTTGTTTTTATTCTGTCTTCCTGTCGGCTGTGTACATACCTATGAGGATGCAGGCAGCACCTGCGAGGAAGTAGGGAGTGATTTTCTCGCCCAGTACCCAGGAGGCAAAGATCATGGTGGAGATGGGGTTGAAATAAACCCAGTTGGTGGCTTTGACAGCTCCCAACTTGGAGATGCACCAGTTCCACGTGAGGAAACACACCATGGAAGCCAGGCAGCCCAGAAAGAGCAGGTTGGCAAGTACCACGGGATGCGTGAGCACCTGCGGGGAGGGAAGACCTGGCACCACGGCATAATAGGGCAGAATGGTGAGTACGCCATAGAAGAACACCTTTCGCGTGATGAATGCGGCACTGTACTTGTCGGACATCGACTTCATGAGCAGCGAATAGACTGCCCAGCACATACAGGCTGTGAAAGCCAACGCATCGCCCACGGGAGAGAGATGGAGCACGAAACGGCCGTTGAGCACCACGATGACCATGCCCACAAATGCCAACAGCGAACCCATCAGCTGAACCACATGAATGCGCGAGGAGCGATAGACGAGCCTCACCAACAAGGTGGCGAAAAGAGGACACGAGCAGACGATGAGCGAGGTGTTGGTGGCGGTGGTGAAGTTCATCGCCTCGTTCTCGCTCAGAAAGTAGAGTGAGCCGCCCGTAATGCCCAACAGCATCATCCTGCCCTCATCGCGCCACGACGAGGCGAAGAGCCGACGGTGGTTGAAACACAGCATCAGCACATAAGCCATGAAGAAACGAAGGGTGAATATCTGGGCTGGCGAAAGGCCATGAAGCATCAGCACCTTGGTGGAGACAAAGGTGGTTCCCCATATCGCCACAGTGATGAAGGCGACAAGATGATAGAAAAATGTACTGTTATGTTGTGTCATCGTGATTTAATAAAATCTTATGCAAAGATAATGCAAATGAGCGCAATGAAAGCTTGCTTTCAAATTGCCGAGTGCAGCTTATCTTATGCAAAGATAATGCAAAATTCTGAATGAGCGAAAAGAATATAAAAAAATATCGTATCTTTGCAGCATGAAATTTCATCCTATACATATAGATCCAGCCTCGGGCATCCGGTTGCCCGAGAGAATGAACAATCCGTTCTGTTATGAGCCGCACCCTCTCTGCATCATGGCCTGCAAGGAGCTGCAGGAGGAAATCGCCCAGCGTGACGACTGGCGCGAGGAGATAGACCGTGGCAAGATGTTCGGCGTGCTGATTGTGGAAAAGCCCCGGAAGGACGGCGAAGCGACTGAGCCACAGACAGGCTATATAGCTGCCTACAGCGGACAGATAGGTGGGCGGAGCGACTGGAGTGGCTTTGTACCTGCCGTATTCGACTATCTGAAGCCCGACGGATATTTCAAAAAGCACGAGAGCGACATCTCGGACATCAACGTCGCCATACACGATCTGCAGAACGATGAGCGGATGAAACAGATAAAGACGGAAATCGACTCCCTGAAAGCCCGCTGGCAGCGCGACATCGACGCCTATCAGCTACAGATGAAGACTGCCAAAGCACAGCGCGACGCCCGACGCAAGGCGGGCAACCTGAGCGAGGAGGAAAAGGCAGAAATGGTGAGGGAGAGCCAGTTTATGAAAGCCCAGTTGAGAAGACTCAAGAAAGAACGGGACAGGAAGACCGACATCGAGGAGGAATACGACAGAAACCAGAAAGACATCAGGTATCTGAAACAGCTGCGCAAAGAACTCTCCGACTCACTGCAGCGATGGCTGTTTGGCAAGTTCAGTATGCTCAGCCCACAGGGCGATCGCAAGAACCTCTTGGAGATTTTCAAGGACACGGCAGCCAAGATTCCACCGGCTGGCAGCGGAGAATGCTGCGAGCCCAAGCTGCTGCAGTATGCCTACAGCCACGGTTATCGTCCGCTGCAAATGGCCATGTTCTGGTGGGGAGAAAGTCCGAAGGAGGAAATACGCCATCACCTGAACTTCTATCCTGCCTGCAACGGCAAGTGCAAGCCCATCCTGCAATGGATGCTGCCCGAGGCCACCTGCTCGCGGACGGAAGAATACAAGGCGGAGCTGAAGACTATCTACGAAGATGAGCAGATAGCCGTAATATGCAAGCCGGCAGGAATGCTGTCGGTTCCAGGAAAGAACGGAGCCGAGTCGGTGTATTCCATCATGCGGAGCAGAATGCCCGAGGCCACAGGACCGCTCATCGTTCATCGGCTCGACATGTCGACCAGCGGACTGATGGTGATAGCCAAGACCGAGTTTGCCTATCATCGTCTGCAGCAGCAGTTTGCAGCCCGACAGGTGGAGAAGCGGTATGTCGCCGTCGTAGGTTGCCAGGACAAGGCAGCAGCCGACCGCATGGCGCAGGAAGGAACTATCAGTCTGCCTCTGATGCCCGACTACATGGACCGTCCACGCCAGATAGTGAGTCATGAGCATGGCAAGGAGGCAGTCACCGAATATCGGGTGCTCGCCCGCATCGACGACACACACCTGCGCCTCGCCCTCTGGCCCAAGACTGGCCGTACACATCAGTTGCGCGTGCACTGTGCCCACAGCGAGGGACTCCATGCCCCCATCGTGGGCGATCCGCTTTATGGCAATGAACCGGCACAGCGACTCATGCTGCACGCCGAATCCATCAGTTTTGAGCATCCGCTGACAGGCAAGAAAATTTGTTTGGAAGAAATGATTAGTATTTAATTCAGAAGTTAAGGAGTTAAGGAGTTAAGGGAGTTAAGACAAATGCTTTTGTGGACTTGAAATCCCCATTCCCTCAAGGCTGTTGTCTTAACTCCCTTAACTCCTTAACTCCTTTAACTCCTCGAAAAAGATAACTCCTCGAAAAACTATACGAAAAACATGATCAGCACTTGGGCGATAATCACCCTGACAAACATGCCGAGGGGATAAACCGTGGCATAACTGATGCTTGGCGTATCGCCGTCGATGGTATCGTTGGCATAGGTCAGCGCCATAGGGTTCGCCATGCTGCCACACAGAATGCCGCAGATGCTGCCAAAGTCGTACTTCTTGGTTTTCAGAATGACGAGTCCCACTATCAGCACAGGCACCACGGTGATGGCAAAGCCTATACCTACCCACATCAGTCCCTCAGGGCGAATCACCGTCTCGAAGAACTGTCCGCCAGCCTCCAGACCCAAGCAGCCCAGATAGAGCGCCAGTCCCAACTCACGAAGCATCAGTCCGGCGCTGCGCGTCATATAAGAGATGAAATGCACACGTGGACCCAGGGCACCGATGAGGATTCCCATCACGATAGGACCGCCCGCAATACCGAGACGCACTGGAGCCGTCATACCGGGAATGTTGAAAGGTATCGTTCCGATGGCAAGACCCAGGATGATGCCCAGGAAGATGGCACCAAGATTAGGCTCGTTGAGCGTCTTGACAGCATTGCCAAGAAACTGCTCCACATGGTCGATGCTGGCAGGATCGCCCACCACGGTGAGGCGGTCGCCATATTGCAGTCGCAGGTCGTCGGTGGCAAGAAGGCGAATATCGCCACGGAGCACACGGCTCACATTCACGCCATAAGTGTTGCGCATGGAGAGATGACCCAGCAACTTGCCGTTCAGCCCTGGACGGGTCACCACGATGATGCGGCTCTCCACCTTGGCATCGATGGCGTTCCAGTCCACCTTCTCGCGGTTCCAGTCCTTGTCCACCTTCTTGCCGAAGAGAATCGACATGGCAGAAACCTCATCCTTATTAGTTACCACCAGCACACTGTCGTTGGTGTGCAGCACGGTGTCGGCCTGAGGCACGATGACCTGGTCGCCACGCCACACGCGCGAGATGATGAACTTGCGGTGTGTGAGCATCGAAATCTCGGCTATGGTGTTGCCATTCAGGGCAGGATTCACGATGATATATTGTCCGATGGCAGTATGGTCGTCCTCGTCGTTTCGTCTTATCTCCAGGTCGGCAGGCTTCACAAAGAGCTTGCGCATCGTCATCATCGCCAGGATGACGCCCACCACGCCCAAAGGATAAGTCACGGCACAGCCCAGGGCAGCACCGCCGCTGGGAAGTCCCAACTGCTGCAAAGCCTGCTGGGCAGCACCCAGGGCAGGCGTATTGGTAGTAGCGCCGCAGAGAATGCCCACCATGTCGGGCAGACTCACGGGCAGCAGCCAGCACAAAACCAGAGAGAAGAGCGTTCCCACCACGATGACAGCCATCGACCACAGGTTGAGCGCAATGCCCTCATGTCGCATGGAGCCGAAGAAGTTGGGGCCGACATAAAGTCCCAGTACATAAACAAACATGGTGAGTCCGAAGCTCTCGGCAAACTCGAGCATATCCTTGTCGATCGAAAGTCCGAAATGACCGGCAATGATGCCCACAAAGAACACGAAGGCAATGCCGAGAGAAATGCCACGCACCCGAATCTTGCCAAGGGCAAGACCCAGTGTGCATATAAGGGAAAGTATGACGATGCCCTGCACCGCCGAATGATTGTAGATTAATCCATTAAACCACATGACAATCTATTTCAGCCTTTTATTTCTGAGTTTTTTTGTTATTTGCTTTTATTCAACTGCAAAGGTACAGCATTTTTTCGACAGAGCAAAAGATTGGGTATTAATTTTCGGAAAATATACATAAATCGTCCGAAAGGTATTGGCTCAACTTTCGCATTTTGCTCAACATGAGTCACTTATTGTCCAAAATCGTTTGCCGTTTCGGAGAATTGTGGTAACTTTGCACACAGTTTCAATGCATCAGAAGCGACAGGGTGCACATCGTGAAACCACAACACAGACATAATAGAAAAAAAAGACAATGACAGATATTTGTTGTATAGGACACATTACTAAAGACAAGATAGTAACTCCCAACCGAACCGTATATATGGCGGGCGGAACCTCATTTTACTTCGCCTACGCCATCAACCAACTGCCCAAAGACGTCACCTTCTCATTGGTGACGGCGATGGACCCCACCGAAACCGAGCCGGTGGACCGAATGCGCAAGGCAGGCATCAACGTGATGCTCAACGCATCACGCAACACGGTGTTCTTCGAAAACCGCTACTTCGGCGAGAACCAGAACGAGCGCAAACAGCGAGTACTCGCCAAGGCCGACCCCTTCACCATCCCGCAGCTCAAGGACGTAGAGGCTAAGGTGTATCATCTGGGCAGCCTGCTGAGCGACGACTTCTCGCCCGAGGTAGTAGAATATCTCGCCACCAAGGGCAGAGTGTCTATCGACGTGCAGGGCTATCTGCGCGAAGTGAGAGACGAAAAAGTTTATCCCGTCGACTGGCAGGACAAACTGAAAGTTCTCAAGAACACCTATTATCTGAAGGTGAACGAGACAGAGATGGAAACCATCACCGGCAAGAAAGATCCGCGCGAGGCAGCCCTGCTGCTACATTCCTGGGGCGTTACCGAAGTCATCATCACCCTGGGCAGCGAGGGCTCGCTCATCTATGTAGACCAAACCTTCTACGAGGTCCCAGCCTATAAGCCTCACGAGGTCGTCGACGCCACAGGCTGTGGCGACACTTACTCAGCAGGTTATCTGTACAGGAGGCTGCAGGGCGCATCACCCTTAGAGGCAGGCAAGTTTGCCGCAGCCATGTGCACCATCAAGCTGGAGCACAATGGCCCCTTCAACCGCACGCAGAAAGACATCCTGCAGATAATGGGAGAAGCTTAGCCGAGCCTATCTGCTCATCGACCGTGCGGTGAGGTCGAGCAGACTTTGCAGATAGTCGTCGTCAGTATCCTTCTTCATCTTGGAGAGGGCGTTGGCGCAAAACTTCCTCTCCTCAGCGTTGAGAAGAGAGCCGTGACCCTTGCATAGCCTGATGATCTTGTTGGCAATGCCCGTCTGCAGGTTGCGGCGCAACTGCGACTGGAATCCCCATCGATACTGATCCTTAGCATTCTTGAAGGCAGCACGCAGGTTGTTGAGCAGAGTGAGGAACTCAGCGCTGGTTTTGGGCTCCGGCTCGTTGGCAGAATACTTCTTGGCAAGGTTTTTCCAGTACTTCACGGTCTGTCCGTTGACCACCACCGAGTCCACGCCGTCGCTGCTGCTTACCACCATGCTGCTGAGTCCGTCAGCCAGACTGTTCAGGTCAGCCTCCAGACCCTTCAGGTCGTCTACCTCAGCGACAGTTCCATCAGGATTGATGATAGTGGCACGTCCCGTGACGCGATGAGCCCTTTCCCAAGCCGGGTCCCTGCCATAGAACAGATAGACGGAACCTTTGATCAGCTCCTCGTCGCCGTCCTTCCTGGCCCGCCAGCTGTTGCTCTCGTCATTGCTGCTGTACCACACCAGGGCGTACACATATCGCATGGTGCTGTCCTTAGGGTCGCGGAAATACTGCAAATTGTAGTTGCGTTCCTTGTGCGCACCGAAGGTGATGCTCTGCGAATTCTTCTCGCCGTATGCTATTCTTTCCTGTGTATCAGAGTCGAAGCCCTTCTTCTTGATCATGGAAGAGTAAGCAATCTTGTTGCTGGCGAGCAAAGCCTGGTTGTAAGTCTCTATCGGCTTAGCTTTCCTGGCGGGGACAGCATAATCGTAGGAAACGACATACCCCTTGCTGTATTGTTTCTTCGACGAAGTAGCGACATAGTCGTTAGCGGTGAGCCAGGCAGCAAGGTTCTCGAAAGCCTGCTGAGGCATCAGGATAGTTTTCTGTGCGACGGCAGTACCCGAGAGTATCATCAGGCAAGCCATCATGACGATTCTGAGATTCTTTTTCATCATGTTTCCTTTCTTTATTTTACGTTCTCTTGTTCTTGTCCATAATCATCCTCATCGTTATACGATGCCAGGTCTTCAGTCTGCAGGGCGCTGACCAGATACAGGCGGAAGAGCATTTCGTTCTGCTGCTCCTCGAGCGCTTGCAGATGCGCCTCAGCCAAGGCTTCAGGCGACTGCTGCATAGAGTCGATGACAGTCTGAGCAATCCATGTCACAGGAGGCGCCGGACTGTGTAGATGCTTGCGGTAGACACCACGTTTGCGAGGTCGCATCTTCGGCCTGACCGCCTGTTTCACCTGATTCCTCACCTCAGTTTCAGCAGCGGGCACAAGGGTCTCAGCAGAGTCATTGTCAGCCCGTGCCAGCGTCGCAGCAGGCGAGGCCGTACTGTCCCCGTTCCTCGCAGGCCAAGTCATAACCACGAGCAGAGCCACGGCGGCAGCGGCAGCAAGGAAGCACCACAGCGGGCGGAGACGCGAACGATAGCGAAGCGGCTCACGGCAAACATCCCCATCAGACGTTTCCCCGTCTACAGGCATCGGCCCATCCGTAGGCATACCCTTGTCGAAGTAAGCGAACATTTGCTGATAAGGCTTCAAGTCGTCGCTCACATCAGCGTGTACAGCAAACCATTGGCTTATCCGTTCCTCCTCCTCTATCGAGGTAAGTCCCTGCATGAATTTCCCGATGAGCAGTCTAATATTCTTTTCTCCATTCATTTTTATATAAATATTTAATGTTCAGTGTTTAACTTCCCTCATTTCCTCGAAATCTCCATTCTTCTTCTGATTTCCGTCAGCATCCTTTGTCGGGCTCTCGACAGGATTGTAGCAGCCGAAGCAGGAGTGATACCGATGATACCGGCAATCTCTTCCATGCTTTTCTTCTCCACCTGTCTCAGGTGCAGCACCTGGTATTGCGTGGATGGCAGTTCGAGCAGTTTCTGTTGCAGCCACATATCATTCTCTTGCTTTTCCATCATCATGTCGGGAGGCGGCTCGTGGCTTTCAGCCTGAAGATGCGGATGCAGCAGCAAGGAGACTTCCCGCTTTTTGCGGTGTCTGTCGATACAGAAGTGTTTGGCGACGCATCCCGTCAGCCCCTTAGCATGTTGCGCAGAGGTGATGTCCTTTCTGATGGCCCACAGCCTGAGCATGGTGTCTTGCGCCACGTCTTCGGCAGTCATGCCGTCGGTGCCACAGCCCCTGCAGACGTGCAGGGCTGTTTGCCGCAGCTCGGGAACCAGTGAGGTGAATTCTTTCTCTGTCATGTGTGCCTTGTTTGCTTGTTCTGATGTATAAACGCAGAAATCGGAATTTTATCAACACCTTTAACTTCTCTTAACCTCTGAGGGGGCAGAAGTAATTACTCAGCACCCATATTGTCATGAGTTGTTACGTTAATGTGAGTCAACTCGTATTATCAATAAAACTTAAAGTGGTCAACTAAAATCGTTAAACCACAATGCAATAGGCTTCAACTGCTTACGAAGCCGCTTTCTTTGCTCTACGAAATAGGCTTCATTGACTATCGAAGCCTATTTCATATTTCGAGCCTTTTCTATTCAATTGTTTTCAATAGGGGTGCTGAGTAGTTACGGTCAGAAATCCTTAATGACAACAGTTCGAGTTTCACTTATTACAAAAATGAGGACTTAATTGACGAAACATCAGTCATCAATTAAGTCCTCACATCAACGGACGTAAGAATCCAAGCCCCTTTTACAGGGAAGCCACCGCCATTCTAAAAGTTCTTACCAGTGCCAGAGTCCATAAACTCAGCATCAGAGAAAGTGAAGTCAGCCGAGCTCGTCACACCGAAGAGATCGCCGGTGGTGTATTTCGTCACATAGTTGGTTTTCAGATGAACGTTCTCAAAGGACAGACTCTTCAGCAGCGTGCCCTCAGAGTCCAGCATCTCCACATCCACCTTGATATTCTCCTCCTCCGCCGAGCTCAGGAAGACATAAGCGTTAAACCGGGAATAAGTATTGCTCATCTCGATTGTCGGAGTCACCACGCTCACGTCAGCCGCCAGACCTGTCGTAGGATTCCATTTGTTGCTGCAATTACCCGAAATACGGAACTTCATATTCTTCACCACATCCGTCGTGGAACCAGTATTTTCAATGGTAAACTTAGCCACAGAACGCTTCATATTGCAATTAAAAGCATTGTTTCCTTCCTTTACCATTATCTTCTGGCAGACAGCCGCCATGTCTGTCACCTTGTTGGGGAAGACAACCTCCGTCACAGAATTAATCTTCACATCGGCATTCTTGCTGGCTACAGCCACCATATCATATTCACCCACAGGAACCTGCATACTGACATGACCGAAGTCGTCTGCCATTTCAGCCTTCACCTGTCTGAAAACGATAGTTTTGCCCGTGCCATTGGTAGGGATTAGAGAAATATCCAAGTAAGTAAACGGGCTGTTCTTCAAAGCAGTACTCGTACTGCTTTCGTCTGCTCGAGTCTTTGCCTGAGAATTCTCCAATGACTGCATGGTCACTTGGTAAAACGACAAGCTAACTTGCTGGTTCGCTACATGGGATGATTCATTACCCCCCCGTTTTCGGTTGTACAACCGACACTAACTAATAGTGCAATAGCCATGAATAGGCTGTTAATTGAAAACTTTAGATGCATAATCTTCGGTTTTTTAGTTATTGAAAAGTATCGAAACTCTTTCGGTACATGCTTCAAAAATAAGAATTATTAATAAGAAATTACTATTTAAACCTTTTAAAACCGATTTATTTAATATAATTTACACCGATTTTATAAATATTTATCTAAAAATAGCATTAAAAAATAAAAAAGTATCTATATATGCCGTTATACTCGATGAACAGTGAGAGCGAGCCTCGGGCTGCCAGCTCGTGCGGTGCGTCGGTCTCGAAACGCCCAGGGCTAAGAGCTTCTGCCCCTACAGGCAGGGTGTGTTGCTGCTCGGTACTTAGCAGCTGTCCCAGAAAAGCCCCTTTTCCTATTCCATCTCCCATATCGGCATAACCTCAATCCTTATTCCGTCTCGTTCGAAGGTCTCTCGTTGGGAGAAAGTGATGATTTTTCCCTGTTTGCAGCCTGTAACGGAGGAGGCAGCTGCCAAGCCTCCTATCTCTCGTTCTACGTTATCATCATTCAATGTCCAGCAGACTTGTATCAGCTCAGCTACATGCTCGCCCTTTTTCACAACGAAGTCGCATTCCTTCGATTCATAGAAGTAGAATACCCTGTCCTCTTCTCCAAGCGTTCTCTCCAAGTTGAGATAAACGATATTCTCCAAAGCCTTGCTTGCATCTTCGCTCTCAGGCAATAATACGGCATTGCGCAGGGCAATGTCAGCCACATAATACTTGGCAGGAGCAGAACGCTGTTTTACCATCGACTTATCGTATTTTTCCACTTTGCGAAACATGAAAATGTTGCAAGCATAGTCGAGCCACAGATAGAGGGAATCCTTGGAGACCTTTAAGCCTTGCGATTTCAAGTCGTTATAAATATTGTTCACGCTGGTCGGCTTCGTGAGTTTGTTCATCACACGCTTTAAGAAATAACGCACCACCGAAGGAGAAGCTCCGATATGATAATGCTCCACCATATCCCTGAAGAGCATGGTGTTGAAGTAAGACTGCAGTATTTTGACTTTTTCCATCTTGCTTTTTTCGAGAACAACCTCTGGAAAACCGCCCTCCTCGCAATAACCGCGAAAGGAGACCGCTATCTTTGCCTTGCCAGCTTCGCTAAATGGATTTGCCTTGATGCCTTTGAACGCCAAATATTCCTTGAAACTCAAAGGATACTCTCGATATTCGTCAGACCATCCTCGCAAAGCGGAAGCCATTTCTTCTGAAAGCATCTTGGCTGTGCTACCTGTTACATAGATATGCTTGCAATAATTCTTATACACCCGGAGAACAAAGAGTTCCCAGCCCTCTATGAGTTGTATCTCATCAAAAAACATATAAACATCCTTAAGCGATGTGTCAGGATACATTTCACGATAAGCTTGCAGTAATTCATCGAAGTTTTCGGGCGACATGGAAAGAAAACGTTCATCGTCGAAGCCTACATAGAGGATGCGCTCTTTTGGAATTCCTTGTTGTAGCAGGCGATTAATCGTAAGTCCCAATAATGATGACTTTCCGCAACGGCGAATGCCAGTAACAGTCACGATGCGGTTTCCATCCAACGGAAGTTGGGTGCTTCTCTCTTGCAAGGCAAAAGGTAATTCCTCTTGGTGCAAGGAAATGATTGACTGAAATGTGCTGCGTAGTTCCATTTGTGTACCTTCTTTATTACTGATTATTTTATTGTTAATATGTAGATTCCTACACTCGGTTGCAAAGATACAAACCTTCCTTCTAAAAAGGAAAGAAATCGGTGATTATTTCCTTTTAAAAAGGAAAGTTTCTGTTTCTTATCTAAAATCTCTTTTTGCTCTTTAAAGCTCTAGTTGTTGTCTTGCAGTAGCCATTTCCAGATAGGTACTACCTCTATCGTATAACCATCTGCCTTTATTTGGGTCTGGTAATCACGGGTGATGATGTAGCCGTGATAGCCTGGAAAGGCTTTCAGAAATTTAATCAGTCCTCCTACTTCTCGCTCGTAGGTTGCCTCATCATTCAGATTGTAAGATACCTGTATGGCCAACTGGGCAGAAGGAACGCAGAAATCTATCTCTACGTTCTTGTTGAAATAATAGAGCAAGGTTTCTTCTGTCGTGTTTCTGAATCTTCTGTTCAGTTCTATCGCCACCATATTCTCCAACAGCTTCGTTTCTCCCTGAAACAGAAAGAGATTGAGTATTCCATTATCGGCAACGTATCTTTTTTGAAGTGTTGCCTGTTCTGTCATAGGTGAAACCAGATTCGGAATCGGGAAGAAGAGATACGCATCTTGCATGTATTCCAGGTAATCCTTTAGGGCTGGCAAACTGATGGTGTCTCCGGTAGATTTCACCATGTGTTGCAATCTGGTCAGGGATGAAGGCTGCATCACGCTATCGGCAAGTTTTTTAGCCAGGAAGCGGAATATTCTTGAATTGCGAATGCTGTTTCTCTCCACGATGTCGCCAATCAGAATTTTCTGATACAGGGCATTGAGATATTCCCGCTTGTCGGGTTGCTCAAACGATTCAGCTATTCCCCCTTCGTAAAAGTAGGAATCAAAATAGTTGGATACTATTGATTTTATCTGCTGGTTGTATTCCCAGTTTTCACCTGGTTCCACTTGATGATAGGTTAGGTATTCTGCAAAGGAAAAAGGAAAGATTTCCTTCGGAATGTATCTTCCTCCAAGTGTAGAATACATTTCCTTGCCCAGCATCTTGGCGTTGCTGCCTGTAATCATCACGCGATATTGGGAGTCAGCCAGGCGGCGGGCAAATTTCTCCCAACCTTCTATATTCTGAATCTCATCAAGATAGACGAAGGGGTGTTTGCCTGGATATAGTTCCATGTAGGAATCCAGGATAGTGCCCAGTTCTTCAGCCTTGAGGGATGACAAGCGCTCATCCTCAAAGTTGATGTAGAGAATATCTTGGGCCGACTGTTCTCCTTTGTTGAGTCTGGTCTGAATATCCTGATACAGTAGGTAGGATTTTCCTGCTCGTCTGATACCTACGAGAATATAATTCGACTTGTCACCGAAAAGGAAATCTCGGTGAACCAGTTTGTAGTTCGGGATGGCTATTTGCTTCTCGATGATGATATTTTTGATAATTTGCTTGTCCATACAGAAATATTTTAAAGTATACTTTGCAAAAATACGAAAATATTTCTAACTATACTTCGAAATAATCCAGGAAAACGGCTTGTTTAAGGAAAATTAATGTTTTTCCTATGATTTTCTGTTCCTAAGGTGAAAAGCAAATGGATTGGGTTTGCCTTCTATAGAAGAGGGGATTTCCCCGGGGCTGCGTTCCAGTTACCCTGCTAAATCTTCCAGATTCCAGTTCTTCCAATTAATTTTAAGAGGGTATGCATCTTTCGCTTGTCCGTCTGCTTTACTTTTTTATATTGTGTAACATATTGATTATTAATTAATTATATATATAAATATATATAAAAAGGAGGGTAGGATGGATATGCTGAAAAATTAATTGGAAGATTTGTAATTTGGAAGATTTTGTTAGCTTACTTCTGTCTAAAAGGTTAATAATCAAATAGTTAAATAAGTTCTCTACTTTCCGAAATCAGAAAAATGAAAATATTTCTTCCAAAAAAGGGGCGTTTTTCGGGATTTTATTCATATTTTTGCCCTGTCGTTTGATACGATTTCAACAACAAACAATTCAAAACCTAAAAAAATAGTTGGATTATGAACATATTTAAAAAGCTATTTGGTGGCCAAAAGACTACTGAGGAAGTGAAACAGGAGAAGGAAAAAGACTTCGACATGGTGAAATATGATGGTGTTCGTGCTCTCCGCATGCATCAATTTGACCTTGCAGCCAAGTCTTTGGAACACGCTCTGCAGTTGAATGCCGAAGATTTGGAATGCCGCGACTATCTCTCGCAGGCTTACATCTCTATGGGTGATTTGCAGAAAGCCTATGAGCAGTTGCAGATTCTCTCGGAAGCCCAGACCGACAACGTGGCGGTGTTGCTGCGTATGGCGGATGTGGCGTATATGATGGAGAACTATACTGCCATGTTGGAGGTATGCGATAAGGCTCTTCACCTGGACACATCGAATCTGCAGACCTATCTCTATTCTGCCAAGGCTTGCCGGGGATTGGGCGAACCCATCCGTGCCGTGTCGATGCTGACTGAGGCGATAGGCAAGCGTGAGGATTTCTATGCCGCCCGATTGCTTCGTGGCAGCATCCTGTTGGATCAGGCTCAGCTTTCCGAGGCAGAACTCGATGCAACTTTCCTCTATGAGCATATTCCGGGCAACGAGGATGTGCTGTTGTTGAAGGCTCGTGTAGAGAAGGCGCAGGGAAAGATGGAGGAGGCTGAACAGACCTACGGTAAGGTGATGGAGGTAAATCCTTTCTCTATTGATGCGTATCGCGAGCGCAGCGAGGTTCGCAGAAGTCTGGGTGATAGTGCCGGTGCTGCCGAGGATGAGGCTGCTGCCAAGGAAATGGGTGCCGAAATTCCGGAACCATCAGAGGGAATAGAGCAGAAAATCAAGGAGAAAATGCAGCAGATGGACCCCTACAAGGTTTTCCATAACGAATACTGAATAATAGAATTTCATCTTTCTAACTGGAAAAAAATATTTTCCCAGTTAGAAAGATTATTTTTTATAACTACAAGTCGTCGTTTTCATCGTCTATAGCACTTCCTTCTTCAGATGCTTATAAAGCCACAGGAAGGCGGGAATGAGGAAGAGATCTGCCATGACCCACGCCACAGGGTCGCCGAAGCAGACTCCCGTCCACGCCAGGGCTGGCACTAACCAGAGACTCACACCGCATCTCGCTATCATTTCCATCACGCCACTCAGCATCGAGAGATTGCTGTAACCCAAGCCCTGGATGCTGTAGCGCAGGATGGTGAGCAAGCCCAGACAAGGATAGAAATAGTTGGCGATGCGCATAAACTGGGCGGCATAGGTCACTACCTCTGCCTCGCCCTTGTCCACGAAGAGCATCATCATCTCGTCGGCAAAAGGATAGATGAGCAGGAAGGTGAAGACGAAATAAACCAGCATCATCTTGATGGAAGCCCTTACGCCCTGACCGATTCTATCCAGCTTCCGGGCTCCCAGGTTCTGACCGCAATAGGTAGCCATCGCCACTCCGATGTTCTCGAACACGCAGGTGAAGAGGTATTTGATGCGCATAGAGGCGGTGAATGCTGCTACATAAACCGTTCCCAGAGCGTTGTTGGCGCTCTGGAGCATGATGAGACCGATGGCAGTAATGGAGAACTGCAGTCCCATCGGAACGCCGTTGTTCAGCAGTATGCTTACCTTCTTGTTGTCAAACTTCTTTTCCTCACCCTTCGGAATCAGAATCTGCATCTTCTTATGGATAAACCTGATACAGAGCAGCACGGAGATGCCCTGCGAGAGCCAGGTGGCAATGCCCGCACCCTCTACACCTAATCCCATGCCGAGAATGAGAATGGCATCGAGTATGATGTTGATGACCGAGGCTGTGATGAGAAAATAGAAAGGCTGCTTCGAGTTGCCTAAGGCACGGATCTGACCGGAGAGGAGGTTGTAGGCGATGGTGAAAGGTATCGCCGCAAACTGCAGCATCAGGAAGATGTAGGCGTCGTCGAAGACTTCCTTCGGCGTATTCACCAGGTGCAGTATCTTTCCGCAGAAGATGCAGGAAAGGAAGGTGATGACGACGGCAAACACCACGGCGATGCGGATGCTGTTGCTGACGTAAGTCCGCATCTTGGGGTAATCTTTGGCTCCGAATGCCTGGGCGACTGGGATGGCGAAACCGGCACAGGAGCCGTTGCAGAAGCCCATGATGAGGAACATGATGGAGCTGGATGCGCCTACTGCCGCAAGTGCTCCCACGCCTATCCATCTTCCTACGATGGCGGCGTCGATAATGAGGTACATCTGCTGAAGGATGTAACCCAGGATGAGTGGTATTGCAAATTGGATGATGGCTCGCAAGGGCGAGCCTACTGTCATGTCGTTTACCGACTTTGATTTTGGGGTTTTGACCATTGAATTTTATGATTAGTTTTTGTTGTTATCCTATTAATATATAAAGAGAAGTTTCGCAAGTTTTCCCCACACGCCCTG
>ENA-UOJH01001347-UOJH01001347.1-human-gut-metagenome-genome-assembly--contig:-C148-NODE-1347-length-18501-cov-11.660360_pt1 | contig 18501 bp, 13 predicted proteins | sample MGYA00242345_ERZ723892 | MGnify/ENA metagenome assembly ERZ723892 | reverse complement strand
CGTTGGCGTTCATTCAGTTCATTGTTCAGTTTTCAAAGGTCATCGTGTCGTCGTTTATCGCGGCGACTTGTATATCTTACCAAACTGTGAATGTTTTGTCAAGAACTAATTTGAATCTTTTTTAATTCGTTTCGTCCGCTCCAGTACAGCTGGTTTTTATATAATACCATCTTTCCCGACAAAAGTCAATGGTTATTTTTCAGAATTTCAAAATAACGATGGATATGGCAGGCCAGGAAGACCGTGAATCGCTGTTCCCAATCGTTCAGGTCATAAGGGATGAGTTTTTCCGCCTTATGGATGCGATAGGCTACGGTATTGCGATGGGTATATAGCTGAGCTGCTGTCCCTTTCAAACTGCCATCATGACAGAGGTAGGCTTCCAGCGTCTCATACAGATTCGTCTGGTGTTGCTCATCGTATTGCAGTAAATCCTGTAAAGCCCGGTCATGGATGACACGCAATACTTGGTCCTGGGACTGGGAAAAGAAGAGGGCATAGGCGCCGAGGGCCCCGAAATAGCACCAGGACTGCCGATGGAGGCGGCCCCAGATAAGGGCCTGCTGTCCCTGGCGGCAGCTGTCGGGCAGCTGTTTCATACCAGGAGCCGTCAGTCCCTGGCCAATTGCCAAGTGCTTATATTGCTTCAACCATGGAACGAGTTTTTCCGGCAGCTCCCCTTTCAAAAGTAATACGATCGTATCTTCATAAGGAAATATAAAATAAGACTGGCCAAGGCCATTGAGGAAAGATTTGCTGTCTGCAAAAAAAGACGCATCCCCATCGGAACCGGCCAAGACCAGGGCTGTATAAGGGCCTTCTTCTTTCCATCCCGTCAAGGCCAGTTCCGTCAGGACTGACGACCCCTGCACACCAAAAAGGAATTCCTTCCACGCCGTAATAGCTCGGTATTCTTCGCGATTGGTCAAAAAAAGGGACGACAAGAAGGACTGGGTAATGTCGGCCAGCCGCACTTCCCATGGCATGGTGAATAACGGGAAAGCCGCTGCATCGCAGCGGTCTTTCAAGGCCTCCGTAATATCCGACGCCAAGAGATATTTCCCCGTATTGACGACGAGTCCTGCCGCATCAGCCGCCAGCAGTGCGTCGACAAAGGCTTCTAGCCAGTTCGAATCGCCGTGGCTGGCCAGCCCAGTCGTAAAGATGAAGGCATGGGGCCGTAAGAAAGTGCCATAGTCCGCATCTTCCATGACCTGGACCCAAGCGACGTCACGGCTCAATCCCTGGCATCCGGCCAGGAGCTCCAATTTATATTTGTTCTCATCCTGCTTATAAAGCCGATCGATGGATAAAGACATAGGTCATTCACTCCCACTCTTCTTGTGCTGCCAGCACAGTATTCCCTTTTAACTTTGGTTCCCTGGCTCATTGCTGTTTTTAAGAATTAACCATATAATTATCATATCATTTAAGTTTATCCATATAAAATCTTTAGCATTATCCATTCAAGCTAAGATTTTATATTCTGATTATGCTAAGGGGGAGACATTATGTTAAAAGATGAATTACCGAAAATCGTTACCCAGACTGTTCCCGGCCCGAAAGCCGCTACTGTATTAGCCCGCCGCCGTCAGGCCATTCCTGATGCCATCGGCACTATTTATCCAACGGTTATCAAGCGCGGCGAAGGCGCCATGTTCGAAGATGTCGACGGCAACTATTTCCTCGATTGGGTCGGCGGCGTCGGCGTCCTGAACATCGGCTATTCTCAGCCGGAAGTCGTCAAAGCCGTCCAGGAGCAGGCCGGTAACTATTTCCATGCCATGGCCAATATTGTCACCCATGAAGGCTATGTTGCCTTAGCAGAAAAGCTCAATGCCATCGCTCCCGTCAAAGGCGATAAAAAGCGGTCATTCTTCATCAACAGCGGTGCCGAAGCCGACGAAAATGCCGTCAAAGTCGCTAAAGCCTATACGAAACGGCCGAATATCATCGTCTTCTCCGGCGCCTTCCACGGCCGCACGCTCATGACCATGGCTATGACGGCAAAAAAAGCCTACGCTCGTGGCATGGGGCCTTTCCCGGACGGTGTATACCGTGCCGAATTCCCTTATCTTTACCGTAAACCGGCTGGCATGAGTGACGACGAAGCGCTGGAATTCTACATGAATTCCCTGAAGGAAGTCTTCATGTATTCCTCGCCGGCCGAATACGTCGCAGCCATTGTCGTCGAACCGCTCCAAGGCGAAGGCGGCTTCATCCCAGCGCCTATCCCTTGGATCAAAGCGCTGCGCAAAGTCTGCGATGACAACGGCATCTTGCTCATTGCCGACGAAGTCCAAACTGGCTGGTGCCGTACAGGCCGCATGTTGGCTACAGAATACTGGAAAGAAGCCGGCTGCCCGCCTGATATCATCGCCACAGCCAAATCTATCGGCGGCGGCGTACCTCTCGGAGCTGTCGTAGCCCGCGAAGAGATCATGGAATCCGTCCCGGCAGGCGTTATCGGCGGTACCTTCGGCGGCAACGCCCTGGCTTGCACTTCAGCGTTAAAAGTCATCGAAATCATGGAACGGGACCACTTAGCAGACCGGGCCTTGGAAATCGGCAAAAAAGTCTGCGCCCGCTATGAACAGTGGAAACAGAAATACGATGTCATCGGCGATTGCCGCGGTTTAGGCGCCATGCTCGGCTTGGAATTCGTCCACGATAAAGCCAACAAAAAGCCCTACCCGGAACTGGTCACAGCAGTCATCAAAGAAGCAGCCCATCACGGCCTGATCATGGAAAACTGCGGTATTTATGACAATGTCATCCGCTTCCTCTGCCCCCTCGTCGTCACCGACGCCCAGATCGATGCCGGCCTGGATATTCTGGAACAGGCCATTATTACCTGCACGAAATGATCAGTACTTCTCTCCCATGACATCGAGGGCGACCATAGCCATCGCCTTGGCACCCGTTAATGCCTGCATCTTGCCCAGGTCGCTGCCAGCGGCTTGGGCAAATTCTTTCGTATGGGCATTAATATCATAGCCGATACAGATTTCCGGCTGACTGACCCGCGTGACCTGGCTGACATTGCCGACATCCGTCGAACCTTCGGCGTAATCGTCATCTCGGACGCCAAATTCTTCATAAAGTTGATTGAAGGCGTCGGCAAAGTAAACGTCCATCTTAGGGTCATTGATCATATTTTTATAGAGCGGTTCATAATGGACCATTTCTACTTTCGCTCCGTGTGCGTCGGCAACGTCACGGGCGATTTTTTTTATATCCGGCAGCATCTTATCTTCTAAATATTCCACCTTCAAAGCCCGGATAGTCGCCTTGAGAACAGCCCGGTCGGGAACGATGTTAGGAGCTGTCCCGCCTTCGGTGATGATGGCGCCGATGATATGGCGTTCGGTTAAGGTTTTTTCATAGGCCTTCAAGCGGCCGTAGAAATCGACAAGGGCATCGAGAGCATTGACGCCATGGTACGTAGCATCGGCCACGTGGGCAGCTTTGCCGAGGAAGGTGAACTGCAGAGGATGCGTCGCATAAGACGTGCCGCCAATATAAGTCTGATCCGTTCCGGGATGGATGATGACTGCCGCTTCCAAGTCGTCGAAGACACCGTGTTCGCTCATATAGACCTTGCTGCCGACAGTTTCTTCAGCTGGACAGCCGTAGACATGGACCGTCGCCTTTGTACCGGCCGCTTTGGCAAAGGCCAGGGCTGCGCCGACGCTCATGGCCGCGATGAGGTTGTGGCCGCAGCCATGGCCGATTTCCGGCAGGGCATCGTATTCGGCCAAAAAGCCCATCTGGAACGGACCGTTGCCGCAGACAGCGTGAAAGGCCGTCGGAAAGGCATCGGCGACGGGATTGTCGATGGCAAAGCCGTGGTCCTGCAAGATTTTTTTCAGCGTCGTCGAAGCGAAGACTTCGTTCATGCCCGTTTCCGGGTGGTCGTGAAGGGCGTCGGCAATGCCGTAGATGACCGGCTTCAATTCATCCACATAGTGGCAGGCCTGGTCTTTCAATTCTTTATATTCCATGGAATCCTCTCCTATTCAAATTACAGTAAAGTAAAACGCACGCCGTCCAGCCGGGCTTCGAGGCCGGCCCTCTGCCCCAGGGGCAGCCAGGCGTTGTCGGCACCGTGGCCGAAAGGCAGGTCCATGACAGCCGGCTTGCCCCATTTCTTGGCATAAGCCCGCAGGACTTCTTTGACGGTCCATTCGTAAGGGGCCTTTTCGTCGGGGCCGCAGTGATAAAATTCGCCAAAGGCAATGGCCCGGACGCGGTCGATGAGGCCCGCTTCCTCGAACTGGCAGAGCATGCGGTCTAGCGCATAGGCATCTTCACCGACTTCTTCCAGGCAGAGGATGGCCCCGGCCGGCGGGTCGATGGCATAGGGCGTGCCCATGAGGACGGACAGGAGCATCATATTACCCCCGACCAGGGGACCCGTGACGGCACCGGGAACGAGCGTTTTCGGGGAACAATCCGGCGGCAAGGGCAATTCCCGCGCTTCATAGGGGTGCTGCAGGCCATAGGCGAACTGTTCTTTCGTATATTCCGAAGCATCGCGTCCGAGGGACATGACCATCGTCCCGTGGATGGGACAGAAGCCGCAGCGCTGGAGGAAGGCCGTATGCAGGGCCGTAATGTCGCTGAAACCGACGAACAGTTTCGGGTGCGCCGCAATGAGGTCATAGTCCAAAAGCGGCAGGATGCGCGTCGCGCCGTAGCCGCCGCGCAGGCAGACGATGGCCTTGACGGTGTCGTCGGCAAAGGCGTCGTTGATATCGGCGGCCCGCAGCCTGTCGGGGCCGGCCAGATAGCCGTCAAAGGCGGATACGGATTTCCCGATTTTCAATTCATAGCCGAGAGAGCGCAGAAAGACGAGGCCCTTGGTCACATCGGCGCCGGCCAGGGTCGAAGACGGGGCGACGACGGCAATGGTGTCGCCAGGCTGTAAGGGGGCTGCATAGGTATACTCCATAAGGCTACTTCCTTTCTGTTTCATCGATATAGGCTTTCTTGAAGTCGACCAGTCCCAGCGGCGACCAGTGATAGCCTTTGATGTACGGCTGGGCTACATAGGGCTGGGTCGTGTAATACAAGGGGATGATGACGCAGTCGTCGAAGAGCAGCTGCTCGGCTTCATGGAGATAGGCCATGCGCTGGCGTTCATCGTTGCTGGCTTTGGCCTTGGCGATGAGGGCGTTGTAGGCCGGGTTGTGATACTGGGCGTCATTTTCGTCGTCGGCAAAGACGTCGAGGAAGGTCATGGGATCGATGTAGTCGGCGATCCACGAAGCCCGGGCCAGCTGATAGTCGCCTTGGGCACGGGTGGCCATGAAGACTTTCGATTCCTGGTTGGTGATATGGACGTCGACGCCGAGATTTTCTTTCCACATGGCCTGCAGGGCTTCGGCGACGGCCTTGTGCATTTCATTGGTGTTGAAGAGGAGCGTCACTTCCGGCAGAGGATGCTGGTCATCGTATCCAGCTTCCTTCAAAAGCTGCCGGGCTTTGTCCGGGTCCTCCGTAATGAGGTTGCCTCCTTCTTTGCGGAAATCATGGCCTGTAGCTTTATCTTTCAGTCCTGGCGGGACCCAAGCATAAGCCGCTTCCTTTTCACCGCGGACGATGTACTTCATCAAGCCTTCCCGCTGAACGGCCAGGGCAAAGGCTTTACGGACGCGGACGTCGTCAAAGGGCTTTTTCTGGACATTGAAGACATAATAATAGGCACCGAGATAGGGAGCAATCTTATAGAGGCCCAATTTTTCCAACCGTTCCTGATCAGCCGGCGGCGGTTCGACAGTCATATTGGCCTGATTGCTTTCGACTAAAGTCAGGCGCGTCGCTTGGGAATCACTGATGGGGAAGTCGATATGGTCCAGGATGACGGAATTGGCATCCCAATAGCGTTCATTTTTGACCAGCTTGATTTCACTGGAATGGTTCCAGGACACGATTTTATAAGGGCCGTTGCCAATCATACCGTCAGCATCGGCAGCCCACGTATCGGGCTTGGCTTCGACGAGCTTACGCGGCACGGGATAATAACAGTGGAAAGCCGTCAGGTTGAGAAAATATGGCGTCGGTTCTTTCAGATGGACGACCAAGGTCTGGTCATCGACGGCTTTGACGCCGACTTCATTCGCAGAAGCTTTCTTATTGAAATAGTCTTCGGCCTTGTCGATACAAAAGAGCATATACGCATTTTCCGAAGCCACATCAGGATTGACGACGCGCTTCCAAGCGTATTCTAGGTCGCCTGCCGTAATCGGCGTGCCGTCGCTCCATTCAAGGCCTGGGCGCAAGTGAAAAGTATAGGTCTTGCCATCCGGTGAAATATCCCAACTTTCGGCCAGGGCCGGTTGAGGTACATTATCATCATCGAGGCGGGTCAGGCCTTCAAAAATCTGCAATTCCGTATTGCTTTCGACGAGAGCCGTCGTCATGGCCGGATCCAGCCGCGACGGTTCTGCTTCCAGGACATAACTGACCGTATCAGGATGCTGGATGCCGCAGCCACTGAACAGGACGACCACCAGCAGACAGGTCAGGAGCAAGCATAACTTTTTCATCGTCTGCCTCCTCTCGCATGGTGACAGGCGACGAAGCGGTCGTCTGTGACCTGACGGAAATGAGGCACATCGAGGCGGCAGACTTCATCGGCATAGGGACAGCGCGGATGGAAGACGCAGCCTTTCGGCAAATCAAGGGGGCTCGGTACTTCGCCGCAGACAATGGTCCGGCGCTGGTAATGCGGGTCCGGCCGGGGTACAGAGGCGATGAGCATCTGCGTATAGGGATGGAGCGGGTCGTGAAAGACAGCGTCGCCCGGTCCCAATTCGACGAGGCGCCCTAAATACATGACGCCCATGCGGCGGCTCATGTGATGAACCATGGCCAGGTCATGGGCAATGAACAAATAGGATAAGCCCCGTTCCCACTGCAGACGCTGCATCATATTGACAATCTGCACCTGGACGGATACATCAAGGGCTGAAATCGGTTCATCACAAAAGACACATTCCGGGTCGACAGCCAAGGCCCGGGCGATGCCGATGCGCTGGCGCTGGCCGCCACTGAATTCATGGGGATAGCGTTGGGCCGCTTCAGGCCGCATGTCGACCTGTTCCAATAAAGACGCCACGCGCTGGCGCCGCTGACTGTCATCGGCGCAGAGATGGTAGTTGCGCAGAGGTTCACTGATGATATCTTCAACGGTCATGCGTGGATCCAGCGAAGCATAAGGATCTTGGAAAATCATCTGGACATGGCGGCGGTAGTCGCGACGGACGGCGGCGTCGGAAAGGTCTTTTCCCTTATAGGAAATAGTGCCGCCCGTCTTGGCGTATAACCCCAACAGGGTCCGAGCAAAAGTCGACTTGCCGCATCCCGATTCGCCGACGAGGCCGACTGTTTCGCCTTCACCGATAGATAACGACAAATCGTGGACTGCTGTCAGAACTTTTTTCGGCCGTCCCAGCCAGTCCCGCTGGACGACGAAGTCCTTGCTAATATGTTTTGCTTCAATGAGCGTCATGGCAATGCCTCCTTTGCCGCTTCAGCCTGAGCCAGCCAGCACCGATAGTAATGGCCCGGACCGGCTTCTTCCCGCGGCGGGGCGGCTTCCATACAGGCTTTCATAGCCAAGGGACAGCGTGGATAGAAACGGCAGCCCTGGGGCATGTGGAATAAGTCCGGCGCCTGGCCGGGAATCCCCGTCAGTGCTTTATCTTTCTGGGCCGGGTCCGGCAGTGACGCCAAGAGGCCCTTCGTATAGGGGTGGGCAGGGTGGTAAAAAATATCGTCAGCTGTCCCCTCTTCGACGACGACACCGGCATACATGACGTAAATGCGGCGGCACATCTGGGCGATGACGCCGAGATTATGAGAAATGAGGACGACAGCCATGCCCAATTCGGCCTGAAGGCGCTTGAGAACATCTAGGACCTGAGCTTCTGTCGTCACATCGAGGGCCGTCGTCGGTTCGTCAGCAAAGAGGAGCCTCGGCGAACAGGACAGGGCCATGGCGATGAGGCAGCGCTGGCGCATGCCGCCTGATAATTCATGGGGATATTGATGAAGCCGCTTTTCTGGTGACGTCAGGCCGACGGCTTTGAGCAATTCCAGCGCTTTGGCTTCGCAAGCTTTATGATTCAAGTGCTGGTGCAGGGCAATGCCCTCGCAGAGCTGAGTCCCAATCGTCAGGACCGGATTGAGTGAGGTCATCGGGTCCTGAAAAATCATGGCCATATCACGGCCGCGCAGGTGGTTCATCTGCTGTTCTGACAACGGAAGGATATCGCGGCCATCCCAGAGAATCTGGCCGCTCGTATATTCCGTCGCTTCTGCCGGCAGCAATTTCATGGCTGCCTGGGAAGTGACGGATTTACCGCAGCCTGATTCGCCGACGATGCCGACAGTTTCGCCAGGGTTGACAGTCAGCGACACATCATGGACAGCTTCCAGCAGGCCCCGATAGGTATGAAAAGAAATGGTCAAATGGCGAACCTCTAAAAGTGCTTGCATCAGCGTCCCTCCTTCTGATTCTGCGGATCCAAAGCGTCGCGCAGGCCATCGCCGAGGAACATGAAGCCCAGCATGGTAATGCACAGGGCCAGAGCTGGGAAGACGAGCTGGAATGGGAAGGAACGCATACTGTTAATACCTTCTGAAGCCAAGACACCCCAGCTGGCCATAGGCGCCGAAACGCCGAGGCCGATGAAGCTCAAAAAGGCTTCCGTAAAAATGGCATCGGGAATGGACAAGGTCAAGGTGACAATGATGGGCCCGACACAATTCGGAATCATATGACGGCAAAGGATATGCCACATCGATGTCCCGCAGGACCGGGCAGCCATGACGTATTCCTGCTGCTTCAGGCTGAGAATCTGGCCGCGGACAATGCGAGCCATGTTGAGCCAATAGGCAATGCCCAAGGCCAAGTAAATGTTGAGCAGGCCTGGTTTGAAGACAACCATGAGCAAGATGACATAGAGCAGCATGGGAATCGAATAGAGGATGTCGACAATGTGCATCATGATCTGGTCCGTCCGGCCGCCAGCCAGGCCGGCAATGCCACCGTAGAGGACGCCGATAAAGACGTTGATCAAGCTGGCCACGAGGCCGATGGACAAGGAAATGCGGGCGCCATAGAGGACGCGGACTAAGAGGTCCCGGCCTAACGAATCCGTTCCGAACCAATGAGCTGCCGACGGCCAGGCATTGGCAGCCGTCAAATTCTGGTCAGCATAGGTATACGGCGCCAGCCAGGGACCGGCAATGGCCAGGAGACTCATGATGACGACGATAGCCAGGCCCCCTAAAGCCAGGCGGTTCTTCTTCATCTGCCGCCAGCCCCGGTCGCGCAGGGTCTGCGGTGGTACATACGGTTCCGTCCGGTCCGCAGCGGTAAGCGGTGTAAAGTCCATCATCATCCCTCCTTCTTTCCATCTATCGTAATCCGCGGATCCAAGAGCGGATAAATGACATCGATGAGCAGATTCATCATCATGATGAGGAAACTGTAAAAGATAGTAATGCCCAAGATGACCGTATAATCGCGGTTATAGATACTGGTAACGAAGTGGCGTCCCAAGCCGGGAATAGCAAAAATCGTCTCGACGATGAAGCTCCCTGTCAGCAAGGCCGCCGCCAAAGGACCGATGTAGCTGACGACAGGCAGCAAGGCGTTGCGCAAGGCATGGCGGCAGATGAGAGACCGCATGCCGATGCCCCGCGACCGGGCTGTACGGATATAGTCCTGTCCCAAGGCGTCGAGCAGGCTCGACCGGGTCAGGCGCATGATGAAAGCTGTCGGCTGGGCCGCCAGAGCCAGAGCCGGCAGGATGACGTAAGCCGGCCCCTTCCACAAAGCTGCCGGTAGGACAGGCCACGTAAAGGCAAAGAGCTGAATGAGGACCGCAGCCAAGATAAAACTGGGCACCGATACACCCAGCGTAGCACCGATCATCATGGCATAGTCTATCCAGGTATTCTTATACCAGGCCGCCGCCATGCCAGCCAGGACGCCGGCGCCGATGGCCAGCAACAGACTGATAAGCCCAAGCTGGGCCGACACGGGGAAGGTTTCGGCAATGATATCGTTGACGGTCTTGCCAGGGTACTTATAAGACGGTCCCAAATCGAGGACGGCTGCATGACGAACGTAATCGGCATACTGGGGCCATAAGGGTTCATCGAGATGATACCGGGCTTCGACCGTCGCCATGACCGCTGGCGGCAGCTTCTTTTCCTGGGTAAACGGGCCGCCAGGGATGGCGTGCATGAGGCCAAAGGTAATAGTAATAATCGCCCATAAGACGACACAGGCGCCGAGCAGGCGCTTTGCAAGGTAAATGGCCAATTCAGATTCCTTCCTTTCCAACATAGCTAATATTCATTATAAGGCTCCCCTTCTGTCATGACAAGTTGTAATTCCTAAAAAGGCGGCGTATAATAATAAGTTAGCACGTTAACAATCCATACGAAAAAGGTGATCGATGTGAACTGGAAATTCTGCTTGGCCATTCTAACTTGCAACGTCGTCTTCATGTCTTCAAGTTATACTATGCTTATCCCCTTCCTGCCCATGTATTTGACGCGGGAACTGGGCGTCGATGCGGCATCTGTCAACATCTGGTCAGGTGTCGTCTTTTCGTCGACCTTCCTGGTCAGCGCCGTCATGGCACCCATTTGGGGGCGCATGGCTGACCGGCGGGGCAAGCGGCTCATGGCAATCCGGGCCAGCCTGCTCTTATCGATTAGCTACTTTCTCGGCGGCATCGTTACGTCGCCGCTGCAGTTGACCTTCATGCGCATGTTCCAGGGCTTTGCATCCGGACTGTGGCCGATGGAACTGGCCATCATGACCATCTATGCGCCACCGAAGAAACTGGGCATCTGCCTGGGCATCATGCAGGGCGCCCTGACAGCAGGCGGTATCATCGGTCCCCTCTTCGGCGGTATATTGGCCGAAGTCTTCGGCATGCGCATGTCCTTCTTTCTGGCCGCAGCGGCTTTATTTCTAAACTTCATCGTCCTAGTCTTCTTCATCAAAGAGCCGCCGACAGATACGGCAACTGGGACGGACAGCCCCGATGCCGAAGGGGATAAAATCAGTCTCTGGAAAATTCCTGTCATCCGCCTGATGCTGGTCAGTGCCGCACTGGTTCAAGTCGTCATCCTCATCGTCCAGCCCATCTTGACGACGTATATTTCTCACCTGGCCGGCAATCTGGACAACCTGGTCTTCATTTCAGGCCTCATCTTCTCACTCGGCGGTTTTTCCAGTGCCATTACGGCTCCCCTCTGGGGACGCTTCGGACAGCATCACGGCTTTGTCAAAGCCTTGAGATTGTCCTTGGTCCTAGCTGGGATTTTCTTCTTTGTCCAGGCTATCCCCAATACGCTATATGCTTTCGCAGCCAGCCAGTTCGCCATCGGCCTCTTCTTCTCCGGCATCTATCCGTCTATCAACGCCATTTTAGCCGAAAAGACCAGTGCTAATATCAAAGGCCGCGTCTTCGGTCTGATGTTCTCAGCCCAGCAGGTCGGCGCCATGGGCGGCCCTATCCTGGGCGGCGTCATCGCGACTTTCCTAGGCATGAAATACGTCTTCTTAGCAGCTGGCGCCTTGCTGCTCGTCATCAGCATCGCCGTCCAGCGAAAAGCACGCCAGCTCCACGAAGCTTAGCCCCGCGTCCCCCGGTTATGGGTATAATTGGGCAGCAGTTTCGGCGATAAGACATCATCGTGTACACCGGCTTCTTCCCGTTCCCGGTCAAAGCGGCGGACATGGTCGAGGTTCCCCTTGCCGGGCTGGGCCGTCTGACTGTAAGAAGCCGCTTCTGTACCAGCAATGCGGCCGAAGACGATGATATCTAAGAGACTGTTTCCCATGAGGCGATTCGTCCCGTGGATACCGCCAACGTCTTCCCCTGCTGCATAGAGGCCAGGGATTTTCGTTTCACTATGGGTTCCAATGCAGATGCCGCCGTTCTGGTAGTGCAAGGTCGGATAGACCAGGATAGGCTGTTTTCGGATATCGATACCGAATTTTTCGTACATGTGGATCATAGCCGGCAGGCGTTTTTCCATAGTCCCTTCGCCATTGATGAGGTCGACCATAGGCGTATCGAGCCAGACAGCCGGACCATGGAGGGCATAGATCCCCTTGTCCCGTTCCTGACACTCCCTGATGATGGCCGCCGCTACAACGTCACGCGTTTCCAAGGGATGGAGGAAGGCTTCGCCGTTCTTATTGACCAGCATGGCACCTAGGGACCGGACCTTTTCCGTGACCAAGGCCCCATAAATCTGTGGCGGATAAGCCGCTCCAGTAGGATGATACTGAATGGCATCGGCATAGACCAGGGGAACGCCGGCGCGATAGGCCATGACCATGCCGTCCGCTGTCGAACCGTAGTGGTTGGACGTCGGAAATCCCTGGTAATGGAGACGGCCAGCGCCGCCAGTTGCGATGATGACACTCTTAGCCCGGACGACGTGGTATTCGTGCGTATCGAAATCATAGAGGACGGCACCGGCCATCTTCCCGTCCCCGTCCAGGAGGAGTTCTACAGCTGGCGAATATTCGACGACGTCGACGCCGGCATTTCGCACTTCGTCGCGGAGGACGCGCATAATTTCAGCCCCAGTATAATCGCCGCAGGCATGCATGCGCTTGCGCGACGTACCGCCACCGTGAGTCGTGACCATGGAGCCATCGCTGTTCTTATCAAAGAGGACGCCTAGCGAACTGAGCCAGTAGATGGCTTCCGGCCCGTGGAGAACGAGTTCGGCCAAAAGTTCCGGTTTATTCTTATAATGGCCTCCGCCAATAGCATCGAGATAATGCGCTGCCGGCGAATCGTTTTCTTTATCCGCCGCCTGAATACCGCCTTCAGCCATGCCCGTATTGGCATCACCAAGGCGCAGTTTCGTCGCCATAAGGACCCGTGCCCCGTGGCGGGCGGCTTCAATAGCGGCAGCGGCACCAGCCCCGCCGCCGCCGATGACTAAGACATCCGTATCGAACTGAATATGTTCTAAGTCGACATCAGCCGTATCCATGCGGCTTTTCCCTTGTAGCAGGGCAGCCAGTTCTTTCGGCACTTTATCGCCCTTGTTCGGGCCGACAGTGAGGACGGCAAAGCCTTCTTCATGATAATCAGGGTGATACTGGCGCAGGAGTTTGTCCTTTTCTTCAGCTGTAAAGCGCGGAAGTTCTTCAGATAAACGGATATTCCGCGTAGCTTCGACCCGCGCCTGAGAATCCCGCATTTCTTCTGTATAAATCATGATGGCCTCCTATGTCTCAATATCCCGCGATTCATACAAGCGGTGCAGTACTGCATCATCGGCTTCCATTAAATGCTGGACGTCAGCTACGAACTGGCCTTCCTGGATGGCCTGGACGCGCTGTTCCAAATGCTTGCTTTTCTTGGCGATGTACTTGCCCATGAGGCGCCGCGCCAGCAGGCCGACGGCACCGTGACTGATTTTGGCCGGACAGCTGGCTGCACAGATATTGCAGCAGACACAGCGGAAAGATTCCTTGGCACAGCCGGCATAATCACCGCGCTGGGCCAAAGCAATATATTTCATGACCTGTATGCCTTGAGGGCAGTTCCGCGTACAGGCATTGCAATGGATGCAGTTGTAGATTTCCGGATAGAGCTGACCGACGACGTTGCCGGCAACGGGCAGGTCATCCATATCGTAGTCCTGCTTCTTGATGGGAAACGATTCTAGGCGGCCGACGCACATGCCGTCTTCGACTTTCGTCTGACAAGCCAAGGCTGAATGAGTCTCCGTCTGCCCCTGCAGGCGGTAGACAACGGCACAAGCCCCGCAGAACCCGCTTCGGCAGCCACAGCCTCGGACAAGGCGGAAACCAGAATATTCCATGGCCCGCATGATCGTCAGATCCTCAGGGACAGAAAATTTCTTGCCTAATAAATAGACCGTTACCATTTTCATAATGAAAAACTCCTTTGTGAATGAATGGCAAAAGGGCTTGTCGTACACGACAAGCCCTTTTTAAGTTTGACGTTGAAAGTTTGATGTTTGATGTAGAAGGGGCTAATTTAAAACCATCACTTCAAACATCAAACATCATACTTCAAACATTATTCCAGTACTTCCAACAGGCAGTCACCGCTGATGATGGCCTGGCCTTTGGTAGCGTAGATTTCGCCGACTGTACCGTCGATAGGAGACGTAATGGTCGTTTCCATCTTCATGGCTTCCGTAACGACTAACGGTTCGCCTTTCTTGACTTTCTGGCCCTTCGTGACCAGGACTTTGACGACAGAACCAGACAAGGTAGCGCCGATGTCGCCGACTTTGTCCGGATCGGCTTTGCGGCGGGTGACGGTCTTCATGTCGACACTCTTATCCTGGACCTGGATTTCACGTTCGGCACCGTTGAACATGAAGGTAATTGTGCGGACACCGCTATCATCAGGATCACTGATATTGATGAGAGTGATGATGAGGTCCTTCCCTTCTTCGATTTCAACGTGGACTTCTTCGTTTTTCTTCATGCCGAAGAAGAACGTCGGTGTATCGAGAACGCTGACATCGCCGTATTTCTTGACTGTTTCGTTGAAGTCCTTGAAGACTTTCGGATACTGGCAGTAAGCGTTGATGTCTTCGTCTTCATGCTTATAGCCGGCATCGGTCAATTTCTGGCGGATGGCTTCGAAATCGGCAGGAGCCAGGCTCTTGCCCGGACGTTCTGTCAAGGGTTTCTTGCCCTTCAGGACGATTTTCTGGAGTTTTTCCGGGAAGCCCTGATAAGGAATGCCGATACGGCCTTCGAAGAATTCGACGACGGACTGCGGGAAGTCGAGGACGTCACCTTTATCATAGACATCCTGTTCCGTCAGATTGTTCTGGACCATGAACAAGGCCATATCACCGACGACTTTCGACGACGGCGTTACTTTGATGATGTCACCGAACATCATGCTGACCGTATGGTACATCTTCTTGATGTCATTCCAGCGGTCACCAAGGCCGACGGCTTTCGCCTGCTGGCGCAGGTTGGAGAACTGGCCGCCCGGCATTTCATGCTGGTAGACTTCCGTATTCGGATAGGCATCGGCCTTGTCGACACCTTTGTAGTACGGACGGACTGTAGCCCAGTAACGGGACATTTCTTCCATAGCATCGACGTCGAGGTCCGGCTGGCGGTCCTTGCCACTCAACGCGTAGTACAAGGTGCTCATGCTCGGCTGGCTCGTACCGCCGGCAAAGGCAGAATAAGCGACGTCGACGATGTCGACACCGGCATCGATAGCGCGGTTATACGTGCAGATGGCATTGCCCGAACCGTCATGGGTATGGAGATGGATTGGCAAGTCGACGGCATCTTTCAAGGCCGATACCAAGCGGTATGCCGCTTCCGGTTTCAAGAGGCCGGCCATATCCTTGATGGCAATGATGTTGGCGTCGGCATTCTGCAATTCCTTCGCCATGTTGACGTAATATTTTAAATCGTATTTATTGCGGGACGGGTCGAGGATATCGCCAGTGTAGCATAAGGCGACTTCGGCCAGTTTATTGTTTTCCCGGACGGCCTGAATCGTGCCGTACATGTTGTCCAAGCTGTTGAGGCTGTCGAAGACGCGGAAGACATCGATGCCGTTCTTAGCCGACAAGTCGATGAAGTTCTTGACGACGTTGTCAGGATAGCTCGTATAGCCGACGGCATTGGCGCCGCGGACGAGCATCTGCAAGAGGATGTTCGGCGCTTTCTTGCGCATCTGGCGCAAGCGGACCCACGGATCTTCATAGAGGAAGCGATAGGCTACGTCAAAAGTAGCACCGCCCCAGCATTCATAAGAGAAGAGATTGGGCAGTTTTTTAGAAGCCGCTTCCAAGACGCGGAGCATATCGATGGAACGGACGCGCGTAGCGAACAGGGATTGATGGGCGTCGCGCATGGTCGTATCCGTGAAGAAGACCTTCTTCTGTTCTTTGATCCACTGAGAGAATTTTTCCGGTCCCATGGCATCGAATTTCTGTTTCGTCCCGTCTGGATAATCACCTTTGACCGGTGTCGGCAGTTCTAACGCTTCAAAAACCGGTTTGTCCTGATGACCGGCATCGGCATAGCCATTGATAGTCGTATCGCCGATATATTTGAGGAGCTTCGTGCCACGGTCCTGGACGACGGGCAGGTTGAACAGTTCCGGATGGTCATCGATGAAGTTGACGTTGTACGTACCAGCGATAAATTCCGGACTCTTGAGGACGTTGATCAAGAAGCCGATGTTGGTCTTGACGCCGCGGATACGAAATTCCTTGAGGACGCGGAGCATCTTCTGAGCGGCTTCTTTATGGGTCAGGCCATAAGTCGTCGTCTTGACCAGCAGCGAATCGTAGTACGGCGTGATGATGGCGCCGGTATAGGCATTGCCGCTGTCGAGGCGGACGCCGAAGCCGCCGCCGCTGCGGTATACCATGATCTTGCCCGAATCAGGCATGAAGTTGTTCATCGGGTCTTCTGTCGTGATACGGCACTGGATGGCATCGCCCAGGCAGCGGACGTCGTCCTGGGATTTGATGCCGATTTCATCGCTGTCCAGGGCATAGCCTTCAGCAACTTTAATCTGAGTCTGGACAATATCGATGCCCGTGATCATTTCCGTAACGGTATGTTCGACCTGTACGCGCGGGTTGACTTCGATGAAATAGAATTCACCGTCCGGCGTAACCAAGAATTCAACGGTCCCGGCATTGACGTAATGGACGTTCTTCATCAATTTCAGGGCTGCGTTGCAAATCTTCTGGCGCAGTTCGACAGGCAGGGCCGAAGCCGGAGCCGTTTCGACGACTTTCTGGTGACGGCGCTGGATGGAGCAGTCGCGTTCAAAGAGGTGGATGACATTGCCGTGTTCGTCGCCCATGATCTGGACTTCGACGTGTTTCGGATTGACGATGCATTTTTCCAAATAAATTTCATCGCTGCCAAAAGCCAGTTTGGCTTCCGATTTAGCACGGTCGTAGGCATCGCGGAGATCGGCCATGCGGTCGACCATACGCATACCGCGGCCACCGCCGCCGTTGACGGCTTTGAGCATGATTGGGAAGCCGACCTGTTTGGCAAATTTTTCGACTTCTGCATAGTTCATGACCGGGCCGTCGCTGCCGGGGATGTACTGGATACCGGCCTTCTTCGCCTGGATGCGGGCATTGATCTTATCGCCGAACATGATGAGGTGTTCGACTTTAGGACCGATGAAGATAATGCCTTCTTCTTCACAGCGTTTGGCCAGGTCCGCATTTTCAGACAAGAAGCCGTAGCCCGGATGGATGGCATCGACGTCATGTTCATGAGCAATGCGGATAATATCTTCAATATCTAAATATGCATCTACCGGTTTTTTGCCTTCACCGACGAGATACGATTCATCTGCACGGAAACGGTGCAGGGACAACGAATCTTCTTTGGAATAAATAGCTACGGTACGGATTCCCAGTTCATTACAAGCCCGGAAAACACGAATAGCGATTTCTCCGCGGTTGGCAACTAAAACCGAACGAATTTTTTTCATGAAAATACCCTCCTGCTTAGAAATATTAAGTCAAGACCGGTAAACGCACAGATGTCCACTCCCATACATTCACCGCTTTCTTCATTATAACAAAATAGGAAAACATTACAAGGGACGCACCCTGCGGATTTATAAAAATACTGTATACAAGTCATGTTTTTCTGGCCTTTTCAGTCCTTCCCGCTGCTTTTCCTTTCTGTCATCCCGATGACGATAATCGTCCCTTCGTACAGTACAATCATCGGGATGGCAATGCACGTCTGGGTGAACATGTCCGTCGTCGGCGATACGACTCCGGCAAAGATGAAGGCCAGGAGGATGAAGACGCGGCGCTTGGCCTTTAGCATAGCTGCCGTCACCAGCCCCAGACGTGACAGGACCAAGAGGATCAAAGGCAGTTCAAACCCCAAGGCGAAAGGCAGGAGAAAGGCGATAAAAAACGATAAATACGCCGACAAAGAAAACATAGGCTGCAGGGACACCGTGGCAAAGCCCATGAAGAACTGGACCGCTGCCGGCAGGACCCAGAAAAAGGCAAAGGCTGAACCGCTGTAAAATAACAGCAAAGCCGACGGGATGAACCACAAGGCCGTCGTCACTTCCCCGCCGCGCAGGGCCGGCCGCAGGAACCGCCAGAATTCATAGCAATGGATGGGCAAGGTCCCGAGGAAGCCCGTAAAGGCAGCGATTTCTAGATAAGAAAAAAACACTTCTGCCGGATTGAGAAAATACAATTTCCCGGCAGGAGCCGAAAGGACGGCAATGATATCTTCGGCATATACGTAGGAAACGATACTGCCCAGCAGCCAGGCCACGAGGCAGACGATGATGCGCCGCCTCAATTCTTCCAGATGGAACGTAATAGGAGCTCGTTCTTCAGACATGAGATTTCCTTTCAGGTGTTTGAACCTCTCCCGCTTATAGAAGCGGGAGATTCTTGAGAAGTTTGATACATGGA
>ENA-UOJH01001334-UOJH01001334.1-human-gut-metagenome-genome-assembly--contig:-C148-NODE-1334-length-18566-cov-9.850845_pt1 | contig 18566 bp, 15 predicted proteins | sample MGYA00242345_ERZ723892 | MGnify/ENA metagenome assembly ERZ723892 | reverse complement strand
AGGGAGAAGCAAACGAACCCGATTATGTTGTTACCCTATCCTTTGACGGGGCGTTGTTTTTTTGATTTAAATGGAACCCGTATATACACGGATTGCAAGTCAAAGGATGAACGTAAAATGAGATACACTATATTTCAACTCGCGCATGTACACGGATTGCAAGGGCATGGAATAAATTCCAGACCCTATCCGGCCTCGTGCTTTTCCTTTTGCGAACTTCATCCAAGAGGCCCACTGACGAGGAGTACACAGGGGTGCTTCGCACAATCATGGTGAGCTGCTGGACTTATTTTTTGCCAGGCTTTTGCCGAGCGGTACCGGTGATTTCGACGCCGGCCCTTCTCAGCTTAGGGAGAAGCAAACGAACCCGATTATGTTGTTACCCTATCCTTTGACGGGGCGTTTCTTTTCTTTGATTACATGGACCAGCCCTGGTAGAGTTCTTCTTCCGTCCGTTCCATTTCTGTCTTCTTGGTATAACGGCGTTCGTCGTCCTGCCAATGGATGTTTACGCGTCCGGTTTCGCTCTTTGTCGCTTCGTCCATGAGGGCATTCAGCTTCTGGACGGCCGCCTTGGCGATGGGCCGCGGTGGTGTCGGGGAGGCGCCCTTGAAGGGCTTTTCCGGTCCCTTAGTATGCCCTACGGCTTTCTGGAATTTCCCATTTTGGCAACGCGGCCGGTCCGTGTGGAGTTCCTTATACATGGCGATCTTTTCCTTCGTCGGTTTGGCTTCGACGATGGCGATGTCCTGCTCCGGTCCTTCCTCACGAAGGAGGACTTGATACACCGGGGCTTTGCCTCGATCCATGTCGTCGCCGACGCGGATGGCAAGGCCTTTCCATTCCCGCTTTTCGGGATTGAAATGGATTTCGCCGGTCAGGTAATATTCCTTTCCCTGGTAGGGACCATGCATCAGATCCTTGAGCGGCTGACGGCCGAGGACCTTACCATAGGGCTGGACTTTCCGGGCCAGTTTTTCCGCGAACAGGATGTCATCCGGCTCGTAATTCGCCTTTAGAAGGACCCGTTTGTTTTGGAAGGCCCGGAGCTGTTTTTCCTTCCGTTTCAGGTCGCCGTAGGCCTTGTTGGAGGTCTTCCGGCGGGCGTCGTTGGCCGCCTTCAAGGACGCATAGATCGTATCGATGTCGCCTTGTTTGTCGGCTTGCAGTTTATCCCACTGGGCCATCTTTTTCCGGCAGTCATCATAGGCTGTCATGACGCGGCGGTTCCTTCTGAGGAAGGCTTTTTCTTCCTCTGGGGTCCGCTGGTCGTACAGGTGTCTCCGGATGGCTTTCAGCGTTCCCTGGAGTCCCAGGAGACGCTGTTTTTCCTTATGCCAATCTTCCCCAAGGACGCTCGTGATGGCTTCGTCTTGGAGTGGTTTTTCTTCCCAGACTTCGCAGCGGGCCTTGCGGTAAGTTTCCTTGGCGTCGTCGACGAGCTGCTTCAAGCGGAGCTCTTCTTCTTCCATCTTGAGATCCAGGTCGCTGGCGGTGATGATGAGAGGATCGCTGACTTCCTTGCCTTCGGCTTGACTGATTTCTTTGGCCCGTCTTTCTTTGAGTCGTTCCTGCTGGAGGACTCTTGCCAGACGGCGGATTTGGAGGTCATTCACGAAGAGGATCAGCATCTGTTCCTGCTTGGATTTTTCCGCAAAGGCTTTCACTCTTTCTTCCATTTCAGCCTGTTCGGCTTCTTGGGATGTGTCGGGATCGATGTCGTTGAGGGCCCGATTGTCACGGGCCATCTCTTCTTCTTCCATGTCCCGTAGTTTTGCCATGATAGCGTCATTCCGGTAGGCCCTTCCAAGGTGGGGAGCCGCCGTCCGGTTCACTGATTCGGCTTCTTCGTAACGCCCCTGCTCGACGAGTTCGTCGTAGCGGTCGGCGTTATTTTTTTCGGTGATTTCGGCGTCGATGCCGCAGGCCTTGAACATTTCATTGACCCGTTCGGCCCAGCGCTTGCGCATGGTACACAGCATCTTTTTATCCCGGTAGTCCTGGCTGCTCTTGTAGCCTCCGGTTTTTTCCCCGCTTTCCGTTTCGCGGTAGCGCTGAAAGAACTTATCCGGGCCGAGCGGCCGGTCCACTTCCTGGATCTTTTCGCAGAACATCAGGTGCGCGTGGATGTTGGTGTGACCTTGTTCGAGTGTGGAGTCCTTACTGTGTACCGCAAACGTATAAGCATAACGGTCGATGTGGAACTCTTCCATGAACCCCTTTAGTAAAGCCACATTATCTTCCAGCGACAATTCTTCCTGGAGCCCGAGTTCGATTTCCCGGTAGGCCGTGCCTTTGGGGCTCCGATGGGCTTCGGCTTCGTCCCAGAAGGTGCCAGCGTTGCCATGGGCCCAGGCTGGGAGGTTGCCGCTTTCCGCAAGGACGAAGTCTTCCTGACGGCCTTTCATATGGGCGTACTGGTTCTGGCGGGCGATATAGTCATAATGCGATTTCGCCGACAGTTTCCCGCCGTCCTTTCGGCGTGGCTGGGCTTTCATACTGAGATGGAAATGAGCCATACCGGCTTCCTCCTTTCAGGATTTACAAAAAAAATCGAAGAAACTGAGATTTTTTTCAGGGTTTCTTTGGGCCTCTTTTTGGGCCTTTAGGGCCCAAGCCGTAGGCTTCCGCGACGGGTCGCGGCCCCCCCTCTTCCGCGAGGCGGAAGCGCACCTATTCGGGACGAATAGTTAAGTGCGCATTTGTGAGTCTTTTGATTCGCTTCGCTTATCAAATTATAACATATCCTTTGGTTTTTTACCATCAATATAGCAAATTTACTATAAGGATTTTTTTGGAAACTCGTTTTTAAAGTGCCGTTTTAAGCCATTTATAGATATTGTATTTAAAAATAAAATATGCTATTTTTGTGTTAATCTCGACAGAAAGGAGATGAAATATGTGTTCCCTAATCATTCCACCCCGCCGAAAGGCAATCCGACGGACCCGCTGGAAAAGACCTACCATGGTCACTACGGAGACGATATCGCGAACGCCCTGCGGGATCTGACCCATGCCCGGAAGCTCAACCGGTACCTTAGTATCCTCTGCGGCATCTGCGTCGTAGCGACGGTGCTGGTAGCAACGACGTACAACTACAAGACCTATGTCGTCCGCGTCGATAATGCCACCGGCCAGGTCGAAACAGGCGGCCAGCTCAAGGCGACGAACTACTCGCCGCGTGAAGCAGAGATCACCCATTTTCTGGGTCAGTTCATCATGGACACCCGCGGCGTCCCCATGGACCCCGTCCAGTACAAGAACAACTGGGACAAGGCGCAGCACTTCCTGACGCAGGAAGGCGGTGCGAAACTCACGGCCCTCTACAAGCAGGACAACCCGACGACGAAGCTCGGTAAGATGACGGTCCAGCCGGTCATCACTTCTATCCAGCTCCAGCCGGGGACGAAGAACGTCTACCAGGTCCGCTGGGTCGAACGGGATTTCTCGATCACTGGTGGCAGTGAAGTGGCGCCCGATAAGCAGAAACATTACGTCGCCCTTTTCACGGTCATCGTCGATCCGCCTACGAAAGAACAGGAATTACTCATTAATCCGCTCGGGCTCAAGATCAAGGACATGACCTTTGCCCTGGAAGCTGCGACGGACGTTAAGGAGGCCGCAAAATGACACATACCCTAAAGACCGGGCTGGTGCTGGCGGCCTGCCTTGGCTGTCTTTCGACGAGCTTTGCCATGGATAAGTCGACGTATGAAGCCAGCGACGGCGACTGCCAGGCTGCCAAGGTCGTCTACACCTATAAACCCGATTCCCTTTTTGAAGTCCATACCCATGTCGGCTACCTGTCCGACATCACCCTTCGCGCCGGAGAGAAGGTCACGTTCATCGGCGGCGGCGATACGAAACGCTGGCTCATCGATCAGTCGAATGTGGGCAATGTGACCCACATCTACATCAAGCCTTTGCGCTCTGGGATCGCCACCAATATGATCATCAATACCGATCAGCACAGCTACCGGTTATATGTCGTAGCCAACGATGGGGACTACACGCCTATCGTCGAATGGGAGTTCCCGGAAGACGTCAGCTTCAAGAAGCTCGTCGACCATCCCCTGCCCTACAAGAACAAGGCCGAAAAGAACTTCCTCGATATGTACACGGTGAAGAAGGGCGACACGTACGTCCTCAAATCCATCAACCGGAATTATAAATTGAAGAAGCACGGCAAGCTCACGAGCGACGTCCTGCCGACGGAAATCTTCGACGATGGGACCCGCACGTACATCCACATGCCGAAGTCTAATAAGTACGATCAGCCGACGCTCTATCGCGTGAACGATCGCAATAAGGAAGAGCTCGTCAATTACCGCTACCGAGACGGATATTTCATCGCCGATCGCGTCTTCACCCACGCCCGGCTCCGCTACTCCAGTGAGTCCTATGTCGATATCTATCCGTCGGACAAAAACGACTTGTATCAGCCGGTATTACAACCAGGAGGAGGTGACACGAAATGAACCTGAACCATAACCTGCCAGGCCCGCTCCTCGACATCCTAGAACGGTGCCGGAAGAAGGTGAACCACTTCCGCCACCGCGACGAAGAAGGCGAGTTCCAGGACACGGTAGAGCTCCAGAAACTGACCCAAGAGGACCTCGATCGGTCGTACGTCACACCGGATTATGACCCGGAAGAAGAGGACGATATGGAGATGCCGGAAGACGAGGAAGAAGAAGGCAGCAATGCCAAGATGCTCAAGCGTAAGACCATCCTCGGGGCCGGCGCGGCCGTCGCCGTCGTCGCCGTCGGGGCGGTCCTCGCGAACACCATGTTCAGCTCGTCTGGCACATCTGCGAAGAAGCAGACTAATACAAAACAGGTCGCCCAGGTCTCGCCGAACGGGCTCCCAGGATCGTACGGCGAAATCTCGAAGTACGAAGATCAAAAGGCCGCGAAAGACGCCAAAGCGAACGGCCAGCCCAAAGCCCCTCAGGGGGCCAACCACGGCTACGGCACGACAACGAAACCCGTCACGGCCACCGCGGCCGCCGCCCGTCCTGCAGGGACGAACTATAAAGAAAAATACGCGAACACCTCATCGGCTCCGGCCGCCACGCCGGCTGTCCGAAGCAGTGCCGCAAGTGCCCCGGCGGGTTCCTATTCGTCCGCGCCGGCCGCAGCTCCCGCGCCGGCTCGTCCGTCTTCTTCTGCGGCCAGCGTCAGCATCACCAAGGAGTCCGCGGCGGACAAGGCCGCCCAGGAAGCTGCCAAGGCTGAGGCCGAAGCCATGAATAGTTCCATCGCCTTCAAGACCGCCGTCCAGGCAACGCAGGCCATGCTGAAACAGGCCAGTGCCACCGGGACGAACGTCACCGGCTCGGCGCCTTCGGCAGACGCTTCGAAGGCTTCGTCTTCCGATGCGACGTACCTCGAAAATGATGCCGGATTGGGCGGTGCTATGTGTGCCCTCCGTGCCGGATCGGTCATCCCGGCGACGCTCCTTACGGGGATCACCAGTGACGTCCCGGGAAGCGATGTCGTCGCCGAAGTCCGTCAGGATGTCTACGACAGCCAGACGGGCATGCACCTATTGATTCCGCAGGGAAGCCGTATCATCGGCACGTCCGGCAAGGCCGGCAGCCGCGGCAACGCGCGTATCGGTGTCGTCTTCAACCGGATCATTTTACCGGACGGCACGAGCATCCAACTCCCGAACCAGAACGCCATCGACGGGACAGGCATGCCGGGCATGAAGGACCAGTATACACAGCACTCGGGATCCATTTTCCGCAGCGCTTTCTTGACCAGTATCCTCGGGGCCGCCGCCCAGTCCGCGACGGGCAACACCTCCGGTGATGACAACCGCAGTCCCGGCCAGGAAGCCGTATCGGGTGCCGTCGCCCAGGTCATGCAGGCGGCGAGCAAGCTCGTCGATCGCGCGGCCGATCAGGAAGCGACGATCACCATCCGTCCGGGCACGGCCTTTAGCATCTTCATCAATCAGGACCTCATGCTCCGTGATCTGAATGAATAAGGGAACGATTTTTCTCCTCTCTCTCCTCTGCCCCTTCGGGGGCACCTGGATGGCGACGCAGTCGCTCGCTGAGAAGGTCCATTACGACGTCCAGTTCCTGGGGGAACCGCTCCTTACGATGGGTGGCTCTCCCGTCTACGGACCGTTCCAGATCTTCTCGTGGTACCGGCTGTACCATCCGTACATCCCGCACCTTTTCCAAAGTAGTCTGCTCTGGATCTTCGGCGGGGCGCTCCTTATGCTGGCGATCCTGTTCCTCTTCCGGCCGAAGGCGCCGCTTACGAGTCACGGCAGTGCCCGCTGGGCGAAGTACCCGGATCTCCTCAAGATGGATCTCATCTCCGGATCCGGCGTCGTCATCGGGCTCTACGACTCGTCGTGGAAACGGAATCTCACGAAGCTTTTACGTAAGCTCGAGATCCGGAAGAAGGAAAAGGAAAGCTTCGCGGAAATGGATTTCGACAAGAAGCGCGACAAGAAGCTCGACAAGGAAGCCGAAAAGCTCGCGCACCTGCGGGCAAGACTCGACGAGACGGACAGCACTCCCGTAAAGAAGCGCCTCCAGAAAGCCATCTTGGCGGAAGAAGCAAAAGTCACGGAGCTCTCCCGGAGCTACGACGCCAAGAAGGACGACAAGTTCACGTATTACTTCTACAGCCTGCCGTATAAGAAATGCTTCTCGTGGTACACGCACCTGTCGCACTTCTACCTGCGCGACAATTCCAACAAGCACCTGGCCGTCATCGCACCGACCCGTTCCGGGAAAGGCGTCGGCCTCATCGTTCCGACGCTCCTCGGCGGCTGGAAGGCGAGCACCATCGTCAACGACATCAAGTCCGAAAACTGGGGCATCACCGCCGGCTACCGGCACTACCGCATGGGCCAGAAGACGATCAAGTTCGAGCCGACGGCCGACGACGGATCGAGTGCCCGCTGGAACCCGCTGGATGAGATCCGGATCGGCGATCCCATGGAAGTCTCCATGGCCCAGAACCTCGCCGCCGTCCTTGCCGACTACGAAGGCAAGGGCAAGCCCGACCACTGGACGGCGAACGCCGCCAACGTCATCATGGCCGTCATCCTGCATTTAAAGTACGCCCACTTCTCGCGGCCGGATCTCTATCCGAACCCGCCGAATCTGTACACGGTGGCAAGCTTCCTGAAAGCCGTGTCGGCGCCGACGATGAAGGAGGACGACGAGGGCAATCCCTATTACGACGAAGAGGAAATCTCCGTCCAGGATTTCGTCACGGCCATCCAGACCCTGACGGATTTCGAGCACGTCCCGAAGGACGGCATCGAAATCGACGAATGGGACACGAAGAGTTGCCAGTACGTCAAGCGCCGGTTCACGCCGGACGATCTCCATCAGCTCTATCCCGGAGCGAATTTCAAGGAAAACCCCTATACCCATCCCATCGTCGGCCAGGCGTTCATCGAAATCTCGAAGAAGCCCGATAACGAACTGGGAAGCATCGTCTCGACGGCCAACACGGCCCTCAAGGAGTACCTGGATCCGGTCCTTTCCATGAATACGTCGGTGAGTGATTTCTGCATCGACGACATCATGAACTATAAGAAGCCCGTCAGCTTGTACCTGGTCACGCCGCCGTCGGACCTCTTGCGTCTGGCGCCGATCTTCCGCCTCTTCTTTGAAATGATGGTCCGCCATCACGCCCGGAGCATCGGCGAATACAAGAACGGCCAGGCGAAGGCCAAGTATAAGCATAAGTGCTTGTTCCTTATGGACGAATTCTCCTCCTTGGGGAACCTCCAGAGCTTCGCCGCAACGCTTTCCTACATTGCCGGCTATGGCATGAAGGTCTTCCTCATCAACCAGGGCCTGCCGCAGATCAATGGCATCTACGGCAAGGACAACCAGATTCTCATGAACTGCCATTTGCAAATCTTCTACGCGCCGAACGATAACGACACGGGCAAGTACGCTGAACAGCTCCTCGGCAACGAGACCATCGAAGTCGAGTCGGAATCGAAATCCGACGGCCAGGGGTTCTTCGGCAATACGAGCCACAGCACGTCCCAGACGGGACGTGCCCTCATGACGGCGGACGAACTGAAACGCCTGGGCGATCAGGAAATCATCGTCGCTTCGGGTTCGCCGCCGGTTTTAACCGATAAGATCAAATATTACGAAAATAAATTCTTCACGAAGAAACTGATGGACGCCCCGCCGGTCTCCGACGTCATCCGGGTGGATCCGGAGCATAACGCCAACCCCAAACGGGAGGAAAAGCTCCGGGCCATCCGGGAGGCGAAGAAGCCAAAGAAGGCTCCGAAGGCGGCTTCTTTGGACGCCGCTCCTTCTACGCCGGCCCTTCACTACCAGACCGTAGCCGAGCAGGAAAAGAAAGCGCCCCCGCCCGCCTTTCCGGCGACGTTCTATCAGACCCTCCGGCAGCAGCAGCAGGAAAAGGCCAAGCAGAAACAGGCCGCGCCCCCGCCCTCTTCGGGAGAATCCCAGTAGAAAGGAGGTACCCTCATGGGTCAACAAATCAGCGCCAGCCAGCTGGATAAGATCCGTAACCAGATACGGAAACGGCAGAACGAACAGGAACGGTTCCAGCAGAAGATGTCCGACAACCACCGCGAGATGGAACGGCTCTCCCGTCAGCTGAAAGACGGCGAGTACCAGTACCTGACCCAGCTCGTCCAGTGGACGGACTTTCCGACAAAGCGGCAGGATCTGCTCATCGGCTGTATCCTCGAATGCAAGGACTTCCTCGCATCGACGCCGGATATTACGATGAATGAACGCTGCCAGGGCTGGCGGCAGCGCTACGTCCAGTTCTGCAAGGGACGTAAGATCCAGCCGATCCCCGAAGGGGATCCGGCTTTGGATGAAACGCCGGCGGATGCTCCTGCCGAAATGCCACAAAGTCCCTCTTTGGAAGGAAGTGAAGCTGTATAGTGTCACACGCAGATACCACGGCCCTCGACGGGATTATCCCGAACCCCATCGTCCGGCTGGTCCGCCGCAAGGACATCACCGAAATCTATATCAACGACGACGGGTACCTCCGTTACCAGTCGCAGACGGAAGGCAAAGTCAAGACGAACTGCTACATGCCGCCGGATGAGGTCCGGGCCTTCATCGAATTCGTCGCCGGTCACGGCGGCAAGGTCGTCAATGAAGAGATCCCGTCGGTATCGACGGAAATCCGGGAGTACCGCTCCCGTTTCCAGGGCGAGCTTCCGCCGATCGTCCGTAATCCACAGTTCAATCTGCGTAAACAGGCCCTTAAGATTTTCACGCTTTCCGATTATGTCGAAAATGGGACGCTGACGCCGTATTACAAGGAATATCTCGAAAAGGCCATCGCCAAGCGGAAGAATATCCTCATTGTCGGCGGGACCGGCACGGGGAAGACGACCTTCCTGAACGCCATCCTCGATGCCATCGCACGGATCTCGCCGTACCACCGGATCATCAGCCTGGAGGATCTCCCTGAACTCCAGTGCCCGGCCGATGATTATTCGCCCATGTTCACGAAACAGGAAACGAACAAGCAGGGTATCAAGTACAACATGACGAGGCTCCTCATGGACTGCATGCGCCGGAGCCCGGATCGCATCGTCGTCGGCGAAGTCCGCGACGGGGCGGCTTATACCATGCTCAAGGCTTGGAATACCGGCCATGAAGGCGGGGCCTGCACGGTCCACGCCAACTCGGCCGAACAGGGCCTGTCCCGTATCAAAAGCCTCGCCCAGGAAGACCCGGATTCGTCGGGGGATCTAAAGGACCTCATCGGCGAAGCCATCGACGTCGTCGTCGGGATTTCCCATGTCGATCTCGGCGGCGGCCGCAAGGGCCGCGTCGTGAACGACATCATCGAAGTCGATCGCTATGACGACGCCAGCCAGCAGTACCTCATCCGGCATGTCCCTAAGGACGGGCCGGATGCCGCGTAGTTTTCATCTTTTCTCTTTTATCCCTTATCTATCTCTTGAAGGAGGATTTTATCATGAAACGCAACCAAGCTACCCGCGTATGGAGCCGCCTCCGGGAAGGCTACCTCGCTAAGACGGCCGCCGCGGCTGCCTTTATCTCCTGCTCGCCAGTTCTGTCAGCTTTTGCCCAAGATGACGGTACATACACAGCGAGTGATTGGGACTGGCCTTGGACTAAATTCCTGAAAAACTTAGCCGGCCAGCTGTCTGGCCCTATTCCGATGGTCCTCGGCATCCTCGGCATCGTCGGTGCCGGTCTTGCCCTCTTTTCCGGCAACCACGGCGGCGGTACGCAGAAGTTCATCGTCCTAATCTTTGCTATCTCCATCTGCCTCTTTGCCCCGACGTTTATCACGTATGTCAGCGACAGTGCGAATACGGCTGGTCTTACGATTTTCCCGTAAGGAGGCCGGTGTGTCATGGCTGAACAAAAAGAAGCCCCGGCACCGGGATACATGGCGCCGCTCCACCGCAGCCTGACGCAGCCTATCTATTGGATGGGGGTTCCTCGGAACCTCCTTCTGATAGAGGCCTTCGTGGCGGTTTTCGGTGGCATTATTTTAAAGACTTTCACAGTTCCTGCCCTGTGCGTCCTGGTTCATTTTCTCTTCCGGTTCCTCGGCCAGCAGGACAAGCTCTTCCACCAGGTCTTCTGGCGGAACAAGGACTATAAGAGTTATTACGATCCCTAAGTTTTAGGAGGTGAACCTGGTTGTTCGATTTATTTGGTTCCCAGAAACGAAAGAAGAAGAAAAGAGCCGTCCCTAAGACGGCCTATACCCATGAAATCGGGGCCTTCCGGGAACGGCCGCGGCTGGAGTACCTGCTCCCGTGGAAGTTCATCGAGCCCGATACGGGCGTTGTCTTCAATAAGGACAATTCCATGTTCTGCGTCTACGGCTTCCGTGGGCCTGATATGGAAAGCAGTACGAAGAGCGAACTCGGCCAGTTCTGCCTGCGCCTCAATAACGCCTTCACCCGCCTTGGGACGGGCTTTTCCATCTATCTCGAGTCCCAGCGCCGCGTCTCGTCCCAGTACGACGCGTCGGTCATGCCGACGCCGCTATTACAGCAGTGCGAGGACGAACGGAAGGCCTACTACGAATCCAGCAGTCATTATGAATCCCAGTATTACCTGGTCCTGGCCCACGTCCCACCGGCCCAGACGCGAAGCAAGATCCAGCAGTTCTTCATCCAGGATGCCGAAGCGAAAAAGCAAGGCGGCGACAAGGACGCCAAGCTCTTCATCAAGCTCTGCGATACGTTCCTTGCCAACTGCGATCTCATCGCCGGGCTCCTCGGCAATTTCCTCACCAATATCGAACGGCTCTCCGTCGAGGAGACGCTCCGTTATCTCCATAACATGGTCTCCGATCATGACATGGAAATCCACTACAATCCCGATCAGTATCTGTGCGATTACCTGGCAGACTGCGGCCTTCTCTGCGGCCGTGAGCCGCGGCTGGGGAAAAAGTGGTTCCGGGCCATCGGCTTCATCGAATATGTCCCCTTCACCCACGCCGGGATGCTCGATGCCCTCAATAGCCTCAATATCGAGTACCGCTGGTCGTGCCGGTTCGAATGCCTGTCGACGATGGACGCCAAGAAGGTCCTCTCGGGCTATCAGAAATATTGGGGCCAGTCGGCGAAATCCCTGCCGACGATGCTCCGCGAAGCCATCACCCAGCGGGAAAGCCAGGACGCCCTCGATACGGACGCCCTCATGAACCGTGACGACGCGTCCCAGGCGCTGGAGGAACTGGCGAGCGGGGCCGTCGCCTACGGCTATTACACGCCGGTCGTCATCGTCATGGACGAGGACAAGGAAAAATGTGACGAAAAGGCCCACCGGGTCCTGAACGCCATCAACAGCCTCGGCTTTACCGCCCGGATCGAGACGGATAACTCCATCGAAGCCTGGCGCGGGACGATTCCCGGGTGCTTCCGTTGTAACGTCCGGCTCCCTCCGGTCAGCTCGTTAAATTTTTGCCACCTTGCCCCGGCTACTGCGATCTGGCCTGGAGACAAAAAGAATAAGCACTTAAAGGGGCCTGTGCTGCTCTATACCGATAGCAACGGCTATACGCCGTTCCGGTTGTCCCTGCACGTCGGGGATCTAGGGCACACGATGATTGTCGGACCGTCCGGGTCCGGGAAGTCGGTACTCCTCAATACGCTCGAAGCGCATTTCATGAAGTACCCGAATGCCAACGTCTACATCTTCGATAAGGCGGCGTCCAGCCGGGCGCTCACCTATGCCTTGGGCGGCCATTTCTATAACCTGGCGGCCGAAGGGAGCAGCGAGCTGTCCTTCCAGCCGCTGGCGCATATCGACGACGTAGAGGAACGCAAATGGGCCAAGGACTGGATCCTGGCCTACCTCATCAGTAAGAACATGACCATTACGCCGGTCGAGGACAACTATGTCTGGAATGCCCTCCAGTCGATGCAGAAATTCGGCGAGAAGCAGCGTACCATGACAATCTTCTGCGAAATGGTCCAGAGCGAGGACATCCGTGAGGCCCTCCGGCCGCTTACGAAGAAGGGCAGCTACGGCGGCCTCTTCGATAACGATACGGATTTTGCCGGTTCCGGCCATTGGCAGGTCTACGAAATGGAAACGCTCATGAATACGCCGGGCATCGTCCCGCCGACGCTCGACTACCTCTTCCATCGCATCGAGAACAGCATCAAGGACGCCAAGGGGCCGAGCATGATTCTCCTCGATGAATGCTGGATGTTCTTCGATAACCCGGCGTTCAAGGCCAAGCTACGCGAGTATTTTAAGGATATGCGCAAGAAGAACACGTCTATCATCTTCGCCACGCAGAACCTTTCGGATATCGCCTCGAAAGAGGACCTCATGACGACGGTCATGGAAAACTGCCCGAACCGGATCTATCTTCCGAACGCCAATGCCATGAACCAGCAGAACATGGAGATGTACCGCATGTTCGGCTGTAACGACCGGCAGATCCAGATTATCTCGGAAATCACGCCGAAGCAGGATTATTATTACAGTTCGGAAAAGGGCAACCGGATCTTCTCCCTCGCCCTCCAGCCGGCGGAACTGCCCTTCGTGACGGCTACCGGCAAGAGCGATCAACAGAAGATCAACCAGATTCTCGCCGCCGGCCGTAAGGACCACTTCATCGAGGACTGGTTCAAGTTCAAGGATGCCGAAGAGGAATGGGAAAAGTACCAGACGTACCTGACGGCATCGAACGCGAATGGAGCGGAAACGCATGAATGACGAAACAAGATACATCCCCCCTAAGAATACGCCCTTAGACCTCCTTCAATCGTATGAGGACGCGCCGTACACGGCATCCGATGCACCGGGGGGCGTCAAGACGCCGATGGATGCCCTCCGGGACTACGAAATGGGCCCGGAGGCAGTAGAAGAAGCCCCCATAGCCTGGCAGATTCTCTGCTGGGGGAGCGCTGAACCGAACGTCCCGCCGATCGGGCAGGACGTCCTCTTGGAACTCATCGAACAGGGACGCCGGGTCCACCTCGTCGGAAGGTTTTCCGGCTGGATCGCGGCGACGCCGCGGCGGGTCCCGCTCTGGGTCGTCCAGACACCGGACGGACCCCAGACACTGCTCACGCCGGAAGTCCATGCCTGGCATCCCTTCCCGCGCCCGACGTATTAGGACAGCTATGTACACAGAAAGGAGCTTAGTATGTACCTTCCCTCTCCCGTATGCCCGCTTACGGGCGATCAGTTCACGGCGCGCGGCTGGAATATGGTCTATCGGCTCACGGACCTGCCGCCTATAGGCCAACCGGTCCTCCTCCGGGTCCTTACGGAAGATGAAGGGCCGGATTGTGATAATGTCTTTTATCACTATGAAACTGTTTCATACTACGTCGGGCGGCTGTCCCGGCTGGTACCGGTCTTCCGGTACACGAAGGATATCCCGGAAGATAAGTTAACCCCGTTTATGGATAGCTTCGTGAAGCCTGAATACTATATCCACCTCCCCCATGACGGCGTGTATTGCCAGGATCTTCGAGTCTCGGCCTGGAAGGAACTGCCGGCGCGAAATGCTCCGTGCTGGAAGTTCCTCAGTGATAAGGTCGCTGGAATGATTCCCCGCGTACCCATTGTCATAGAAGAACTCGTTGAAAAATCAGGATGCTTTCTCCCTTACTTTTACGCCGTTCAGCCTATGGCTGTTCAAGTTGGATTTAAGTTACAAAAAGATGAATACGGGGAAAGCTATTGTGATGAAGGTGAGCCACAACAGGTCTTACTTTCGACGATATACCACCCGGACGGGAAGGACCCCGAAACGAAATATATCCCTTTATATGGCGAGATGACATACTATGTACCGGAATTTCCGGAGACGGTCCTTACGCACCGGATCCTTACGAAATGATTTTTTCTTTATCTGAAACTATTACTACAAAGAAACACGTATCACACTGCTAAGAAAATTCTACAACAAAGAAATATTTGATTTATCACGCCATCATTGGCGGAAAAGGAGCACTTATGAAACACGTAAATATCTTATGGACCGGCGGCTGGGACTCGACGTTTCGGCTCTGCCAGCTATCCCGCATGGACGGGGTAGAAGTTCAACCGGTGTACTTTTATAAAGAAGGTGTCTCAGACCGGACGAACTGGAAAAAGGAAATACAGGCACAAAATACGCTTCTTCCCCTGCTCCGGCAGAAAAAAGCTACAAAGGCTTGTATTTTGAATCCTATCCGATTAACGGAAAAGGATTTGCCACAGAGCAAGAATTTTGACCAGGCTTTTGAAAAGTGGAAATCGTCCCCGCTGATGCCTGGACAGCTCCATTTCTTAGGGAAGCTGCCAATGTTGTTCCCGAAGCTTGAATACTGCATCGAAGGGCCGACGCTGAAACGGCGCCAGCAGGGTTTCAAATTGGGCAAGACCCAGGTTTTCCTGGAAGAACACGGCTTCCGGTTCCATTTCCGGCCCGACGGCTATGCCGATATGGATACGTCCCAGGCCGACCCGGAATTAAAGCTCCTCTGGGGCGGGTTCACCTTCCCCATCCTGGGCATCACTGAAATGGCCATGGTGCCGATCATCCGCGGCTGGGGTTATGAAGGCCTCTTCAAGCACACCTGGACCTGTGATTACGATGGCGAAGAACTATGCGGCGTCTGCCACAACTGTGAAACTAAGTGGGCATCGGGCCTCAAGAACTTCTTCCCACCGTCTGCCATCCGGAATCATGAAATCAAGGCGTACTTAGAGAAACTGGAAAAGCCTAAATCTTCACCATTCGCCGTTGATTTCGCGGAACCGGGGATTACCCAGCGGTTCATGGATTACGTCCATCACGGCTACCACGTCGTCGATGTCGCCAACGTCCTGACCCTGCCTTATGCGTTACAGCCCATCATCGCCAGGGTCCAGTCGAACCACAACGCCGAACTCCAGCGTTACTTCGACCGTCTCGTCGCTGACTGGGACGCTAAGAAAGGGCAGGTGGGTTAAATGCTTCCGATGCTTGATTATAACGTCGTCAATCCAGAAACGACGCGCTATAAACGGACACATAACACGGCTGTCGCCCAGACGGAAGAGCAGCTCCGTGCCCTTTACGGGGCTTGGAAGGTCATCCTCTGCAACTGCGGCCTGGAAGCCCTTAATACAGCACTGGATCTCGTCCAGCCTCGGACGGTCATCGTCGATGACGAAACCTACTTCGAGCTCCGGCAGAATCTTCAGTACCATCAGGACTGGTGCCGCTACCATTACATCCAGCTTCCTGACCTCAACGATATGGGGGCACTGGAACAAGCCCTCCAGGGGGCCGAAAAGCCGGTCATCGTCTGCGGGGACAATCCGACGACCTTTGGCAGCTGGAAGGACGTCAAAGCGATTTCCGACATGGCCCATCGTTACGGGGCCTACGTCATGATGGATAACTCCATCGTGTCCCTGTATTACTCGAATCCCCTGAAAGCCGGCGCCGACATTGTCGTCGAATCGTATACCAAATTCGTCACCGGCCAGGGCGACACCTTCGCCGGCGGCATCGCGCTGGCGCCGTCCATGGCTTGGCTCGATGAAAAGGAAGTCCCCTCAGCCGTACCGGGCATGAAATCCATCATGTGGGTCGTATCCCGCCGGGGCAACATCGCCCATCCCCGCTCGGCATACAACGTCTCGAAAGGGCTGGAAACGCTGAGTCTCCGTATGGAACGCCATACCCGGTCCGCCCGGTTCATCGCCAAAACGCTGAAAGCGGCCGGATTGAACGTCCGCTATCCCGGCGTCGGCGGCCTCATCACACTGCTGGGCATGAAGCCGGACTTTTGCAGCCGGTTCCAGCATTTCGTCACCGTCGGGACCTTCGGCTGTGCTTACAGCAACGCCGATTTCTTCCGCAGTGACGCCTTTTATAAGACCGGTATCTGCACAAGGCTTTCCATCGGCCTTGAAGACCCGGATATCCTCATCCGGGATATCGAACAGGCCATGCAGATACCGCTCTGGAACAAATATCTCAACGTAAGGGGTGAAGATGATGCGTAAGTTCCTGAAAGTCCCCAGTATCCCCATTCAGCTCATGGGCGCTGTCGTCCTGGCTATCGTCGGGGCCGTTGCCTTCGGCCCTCTGCCGGCTCTGGATTATTCCATGAAGCAGGTCGGCGGCATCTTCATGGATGCCCTGAAAATGCTCGTCGTCCCCCTGGCCTTCGTGTCCATCACGGCCGCTACCGTCCAGATGGGGGCCGAACGGCTCTGCCGGCTTTCTTCCCGGTTCCTGCTGCTCATGACGGCCATGTGTCTCATCGGCTTTACCCTGGGCTACGTGCTCATGAGTCTCATGCCCGTCGCTCCCTTTGAAATCGACGATGCCGCCGTCAAGGCCGTCTCGGCCCCGTCGGCGCTGGAGTTCATCCGTAACTGCATCCCCGTCAATCCGTTCCAGTCCCTCGCTTCGAGGAACATGCTCCAGATTATCGTCTTATCCTTCTTTATTGGCCTGGCCTGCCTGAAACTCGACGAAAAGGAACGTATCGTCCATGGTTTCGAGACAGCCCAGCAAATCTGTATCCGCATTGCCAACTTGGTCATGCACCTGGCCCCACTCGGCGTTTTCTGCCTCTTATATCCCGTCGTTGCCAGGAACCTGTCCGGTGTCGTCACGGCGTATATCCAGATGACGGCCATGCTCCTCGTTGGCCTTGCTCTCTATATGGCTTTCTGCTCCCTGCCGCTCCTCTTCCTGTTCAAGGTCGATAAGCCTTTCGCTTATTTCAAGACCATCATCTTAGGGGACATCATCGGAGCGATTGCCGGCGGTTCCATGACCTATATGGCTCCCCGAATCGCCAACTTGAAGAAGCATACGGCTCTGAATCCCGACGTCATCGACTTCTTCATTCCCATTACGGCCGTACTGACCCGCATGGGGTCCTGTATCTGCGTCGGGATCTACACCGTCTTCGCCACGTCGATTTTCCATGTCACCCTGTCGTGGGAGCAGCTGATCGTCTGTGCTTTCCTGACCATCATCGCTCTCATGTGTGCGCCCGGTATCATCGGCGGGACGCTCATGGACTGTGCCATCATCTGGTCAGCCATCGGCATCCCCATCGAGGCCATCGCCTATATTGCGGGTATCGACTATATCATCGACGTTATCCGGACGGTCCTCAATATCCAGGGAGGTGAAATCATCACAGCTTGTATGAACCATTTTTCCAGTATCCAGGATTTCTCTTATGAAAAAGGAAGGGATGTAAGTTATGAATAAGATTTATAAAGTCATCTTCAATAAAACGAAAGGCGTCTATGAAGTTGTCAGCGAACTGGCTCATAGCCATTCAAAACCTCAAAGCATTAGTTTATTTAAACTTAATTTATCGAAAATATTATATTTTTTCTTAACCTTTGTTTCCTTATTTAATATAAATTTAGTTTATGCAGAGAGTACTACTCATAATATTACATTGCAGGATTTGCAGGGAGGAACTTTTCCTTTTGGAGCACCAACTCAAAAATTAATCTATGCTTCCTCCACATCAAAAAATTTAATAGCCGGCCATTGGTATTTTTATGGTTCTACTCATTCGTCTGATCATGAAACAGGGATTCCAGATAACACTAATTACTATGTAGATTTAGGGACTTCCCCCTTTGGAGAAGGCAGTACGCTTAGTGATGAACAGAAGCAGATTGTCAAAGATTTGATTAAGAATGTCGACGGCGACCAGACGGTCAATGGTAATCAGACGACGACCGGTAGCTCCGAAACGAAAGGCAATTCCACAACCGACGGCTCTTCTACGGTCAAAGGCGACCAGACCGTCGGCGGCACGACGAATACGACGAACCTCAACGTATCCGGTGACACGAATCTGCACAATACGACGATTACCGGCGATTCCCACGTCACGAATAACCAGACTGTCGACGGTTCCAGCACGGTCAAAGGTGATTCTAATGTCGGCGGTAATGAAAACGTAAGCGGTACAACGACGACCAAAGAACTGCACGTCACGGATTCCTCCACCATTGATAAGAACCAGACGGTCAAAGGCGATCAGACCGTCGGCGGCACGACGAATACGACGAACCTCAACGTATCCGGTGACACGA
>ENA-UOJH01001331-UOJH01001331.1-human-gut-metagenome-genome-assembly--contig:-C148-NODE-1331-length-18613-cov-22.440188_pt1 | contig 18613 bp, 12 predicted proteins | sample MGYA00242345_ERZ723892 | MGnify/ENA metagenome assembly ERZ723892 | reverse complement strand
GAGCATCTGCCTTACAAGCAGAGGGTCGGCGGTTCGAATCCGTCAACGCCCACCAAAAGCAAGACTCGTTATCCATCTGATAGCGAGTTTTTTTTATTCCAAATCCGTTGGACCATAATTATCATTGTAATCATTTGTGTAATTATCTTTGTAATTCGCGGAATTTTGTATCTTTGCATAAGATAAGCTGCATCTCAGCATAACAATCAAATTAAAAAGAAATGGAAAAGGATAAGATGGACGATAAAGGAACTATTACATCAACATCAACGTCAGGCGGCAATGCTGACAACACGAAGGCTATGCAGGGCACAGCCTATGCCATACTTATAATCATAAGCATATCCCATTTCCTCAACGATATGATACAGTCGGTGGTACCATCGATATATCCGATGATAAAAGAAGATTTCTCGCTTTCGTTCGCCCAGATCGGACTCATCACCTTCGTGTTCCAGTTGGCGTCATCCATCTTGCAGCCCTTCACCGGGCTCTATGCCGACCGCCATCCGCGGCCTTATGCCCTCTCGCTGGGCATGTGCTTCACACTGGCCGGACTCCTCCTGCTTGCCTTTGCCGGCAATTTCTGGATGATCATCCTCGCGGTGAGCGTCATCGGCTTCGGTTCCACTGTATTCCATCCCGAAGCCTCCCGAGTGGCGCAGATGGCATCGGGAGGCAAGAAAAGTCTTGCGCAGTCTATCTTCCAGGTGGGTGGCAACGGCGGGTCGGCCGTCGGACCGCTGTTGGCGGCAGTCATAGTGCTCCCTTTCGGACAGTGGGCAATCTCCTGGTTTGCCATCGCTGCAATATTCGCTTCGCTGATAATGCTGAAGGTGGGCAGATGGTATAAGGCGTTGATAGCCTACCGAGAGGACCATTCCATCGCCGCCCCAGCTCCCAACACGAGCATCTCGGAGCGTAGCAAACACATGGCGCTCATTATCCTCGTGGTGCTGGTATTCTCAAAATACTTCTATACGGCATGCATCACCAACTATTTCACATTCTTCCTCATCGACAAATTCCATGTCAGTGTGCAGACCTCACAGCTCTGCCTCTTCGCCTTCCTCGCTGCATTCGCCATCGGCACGGTGGCTGGCGGCATATTCGGCGACCGTTTCGGCAGGAAGTACGTGATATGGTTCTCCATCCTCGGTGCAGCCCCCTTCGCCTTGGTGTTGCCGTTTGTAGATAGCCTGTGGCTCACGGTGGTCATGGCGTTCATGTCAGGACTTGTCATAGCTTCGGCGTTCTCCTCCATCGTGGTGTATGCCACCGACCTCATGCCCGACAAGCTCGGACTCATCGCCGGCATCTTCTTCGGACTGATGTTCGGTCTTGGCGGTCTGGGGGCCGCCTTCTTCGGATGGCTCGCCGACAAGACCAGCGTTGACTATATCTTCCGTGTCAGCGCCTTCCTCCCGCTGCTCGGCATCGTGGCCGGACTGCTTCCGGATACCCGGAAGAAATAGCCGTTGCAGACACCCATAAGATAATATCCAATAAAAAGGCATCAGCTGATGCAAAACCGTATAATACTACTGCCTATGAAAACTCTGAATCCAATACGCTGGATGCTGGCGGCACTGCTCGTCATCGCATTCATATCATGCGGAAAGCGTACTCCCAAATACGTCATCGGCGTGTCGCAGTGCAGCGAGGACATTTGGCGCAAAAAGATGAACGACGAACTTCGCATCGCTACCTTCCCCCACGACAACGTGGAACTGCGCATCGTCTCTGCCGATGATGATGTGGACACACAGATAAAGCAGATAGACAAGTTGGTGGAACAGGGCATAGACCTCTTGATAGTAGCGCCGATACAGGGAGATGTGGCTAAGGCAATGGACAGAGCCTACGACAAGGGAATTCCGGTGATAGTGTTCGACCGCCGCACGTCATCCTCCAAATACACCGCATATATCGGTGCCGAAAACGAGGAGATGGGACGCAACATCGCAAAGTTCCTCTCCTCTCGGATAAGCGGAAGCGGACGAATTCTTGAGATTTGCGGACTGCAATCGTCGTCGCCGGCACAATCCCGCCAGAAAGGTTTCGACCATGAGGCAGCCCTTCATCCCAATATGGATATCGTGGGCCATCTGATGGCAGACTGGACCCAAGAGAGAGCCTACCATCTGATGGACTCCCTTCTGTCTGGTCCTCACGCCGAGTTCGACTACGTCTTCGCCCATAACGACCGCATGGCAAAAGGAGCGATAGAGGCAGCCAGAAAGCATCATCTGGATCTCGACAAGATAAAGTTTATCGGCATCGACGCCGTGGCACTCGAAGGCGGCGGACTGCAGATGGTGAGAGACGGCGAACTGCTGGCTTCGTATATCTATCCCTCACGGGGCGACAAAGTGTTGCAGCTGGCGTTGGACATATTAGAGAAGAGGAAGTTCAAGAGAGAAAACCTCCTCTCCTCGGCGCTCGTCACCACCGACAACGCTAACGTGCTGCTCATGCAAGACGAAGAAATAAAGCGCCAGAGCGACAATCTGATATCGCTGAGCCGCAGGGTGGAAAACACAACCAATGCCTTCGACACCCAGCGCAGCTATCTCTTCATGCTGCTCTTCCTCGTGGCGATGCTCATCATCGTCTGTGTGCTTGCCCTGAAGGCATATCTGGCAAAGAAGCGATACAATGCCCAGCTGCAGGAGAGCATTCAGAAGCAGAAGAAGATGACCGACGACATGGAGAGGATGACTCAGACGCAGTTGCGCTTCTTCACCAACATCTCACATGAGCTGCGCACTCCGCTCACCCTCATCTCCGGACCTGCCGAACGCTTGGCGGATAGTCCCACCATCAGTGGCGAAATGCGGAAACTCGTTGAGATGATACGTCGCAACGTGGGAATCCTCTCCCAGATGGTGAGTGAGATACTGGAGTTCCGCAAGATACAGAACGAGAAGGCGAAACTCTCTCTCAACCGCTTCGACATCGCCGCCGACCTGAAGGCATGGACAGAGGATTTCAGTGCCGTGGCAGAGAGAAAGGGCATCAGCGTAGGTGTGGAGACAAGCGAGGACCGCAGCATCGTGATTGCCGACCGTGAGAAGATAGCTCATGTGTTCTTCAACCTCATGACCAACGCCCTGAAATACACTCCGGCAAAGGGCACCATCACCGTGACGCTGGCTCATGCCGGCGGCAAATGCACGGTCAGCGTTGCAGACACCGGAAAGGGAATGTCGGAGGAAGACCAACGCCATATCTTCGAACGCTTCTATCAAGCTGCCGACTCCGTGGGTGGCACGGGTATCGGACTCGCCATCGTGAAGGCTTATGTAGACTTACACCATGGAACGGTGCAGGTGGAGAGCCGGCAGGGCAGGGGATCCACCTTCTCCTTCGTCATCCCCGACTCCCAGCCGGGATATGACGCCACGCTTGACAAGCAGACCGAGATACAGTCCGACACGCAGCTCATCGACGATTATTCGGTGAAGGATGTCGTGGCGGAGCGAAATCTCTCGCTGGTGACAGGCAGCGAAGACTACGACAGCGACCGCCCTCTCGTACTCGTCATCGACGACAATGCCGGCATGAGGTCGTATATACGTTCCGTTCTCTCGTCTTCATACAATGTGATGGAAGCGCAGAATGGCGAAGAGGGCCTCTCGGTGGCAAAGAAGAACGTGCCGCAGCTGGTGGTATGCGATGTCATGATGCCGGTGATGGACGGACTGGAATTCTGTCGCTGCATGAAGACCGACATCGCCACGAGTCATATCCCCGTGATACTTCTCACGGCAAGAACCTTGGAGGATCAGCGGATAGAGGGCTACAACACGGGAGCCGACTCCTACATCACCAAGCCATTCTCTGTCGACACCCTTATGGCACGTGTCGCCAACCTGCTGAAGAGCCGTTCGCAGCTGAAGCTCATCTTCTCCGGTTCGCAGCAGGAACAGCAGGAGCAGGACGCTCTCGGCGAGAAAGACCAGACCTTCGTCTCCCAGTTGCGCGATGTCATAAAGCGCCACATCCCCGATGCCGACTATTCCGTAGAAGACCTTGGCAGCGAGATGGGCCTCAGCCGTGTGCAGCTCTATCGCAAGGTGAAGGCGCTCACCGGATATTCTGTGGTAGACCTCCTTCGCAAAGCCCGTCTGGCAAAGGCAAAGCGCCTGCTCGAAACCACCGACAAGAACATCTCCGAAGTAGCCTACGAAGTAGGTTTCACCACTTCGTCGTATTTCGCCAAGAGATTCAAGGAGGAATACGGAGTGAGACCGGGAGATGTGGAGTGATGGGTATTGGTAGGTTTAACCCAATCCGGTCATTAGACCGTTTGGGGGTAAATGCATCCCGATAGATGGATTCGTGTTGCTGCAACGGTTTTTTCATAAATCAACGAAATTTTCAAGAAAACCGTCAGCCATCTGGTCGCGTGTGTGAAAGTGCTTGTCAATCAGATACTTGTGTGTTATTTATGGCGAAATAACCATCTGGTAATTGTCTGGACAGTTTAATGTTTTATTTACATTTGTCCGCTTTTGGCATCTCCTTTACGAAGTATTTATTCCATGAATGCTTTTGGTCACTTTTTTACAGCATAGTGGCTGCCGAACGTATTTTGTTCGATATGATAGAATCTGACAGACGGTATATACCTTTATTGTTCATGCTTCAGAAGCCATTCGATGGCTGAATATATATGTATACTCTCTCTTTGCTTTTGAATGAATGTTTGACAAGCTGTTGAATAAGAAAGGCCTGACGCAAATAGTCCACATACTTTTTTGCCGTTAAATCTGTCCCCCCAAATAACTTTGCCAGCTCATCATATTTTATCTCTTGGCAAACGTTGTTTATTAGATGATTGGCTATTGAAAACTTTGTTAAAATACATATTTGCAAACTTGTAACTTTGCTAAAATGCATATTAAGCTTGATTATAATTTGCTAAGATGCAGAATTTAATCCATAATGACCGTTTTGGAGGGTACAGCATAGAGCATCTGTAGGAGACATGTCCGCTATGCAACCTTATCTCTTTTGCTCTGAATTTCCAGACTTTGTGGCTACGATACCTTATTGGATATTCTTTATCTCTTCTTCAGACAAGCCCGATGCCTGCATGATTGTTTCTATAGGCACCCCAAGAGCCAGAAGATTTAAGGCTATTTTTTCTTTTGCCTTTTTCTCACCTTCTGCACGTCCTTCCGCACGTCCTTCCGCACGTCCTTCCGCACGTCCTTCTGCTCGTCCTTCTGCTCGTCCTTCTGCACGACCTTCCGCACGACCTTCTGCACGACCTTCTGCATATTTCTTCTTTTCCGCAGTCCGTATGGCATTCACGATGTCGCGGTATGCATTGACGCTGTCTTCATACAGTTTCAGTTCCTGTTTGTCGAACTTTGATATCTCTGCCTGTTCGAACAGACGTGTGAAAACACGCTCCTGCAGGGCTGCGGGGCGTTGCATCAGGTTGGAGAGATTCTTCAACACGTACATCCACTTGTCGTACATACTTTCGAGTTCACTCTCTTTCTTGTCAAACTTAGGTATCTCAACGTATATATATGTGAGTTTGTCGTAGAACACCTCGTGTGTGTCCACCTCCATCAGCTTCACCTCATGGTGCCAGCGCTTTGCATTCTCAAGCCCGTCGGCAAAGTTGAAGTTCAGCAAGCCAATCGTGTAGACAGGATTGAGATGGAAATCCCAGTCTCCTCCACGCTGCGCCTGTTCTCTGATGGGGAATGTTGAATAATAGATGGTGCGGTCTTTGAAGAACTCCTGGTATACGTTCTGCATCTCCACGATGAATTTCTCTCCCTTGTCATTCTCGCAATATACGTCGAAGATGGCTCGGCGGGCATCCACGCGGTCACCAAGTTGTTCGGAGTTGAGATAAGTTACGTCCTGCACGTTCTGTTCGCCATGGAACATGGCGTTCAAGAAACTGATAAGCAACTCCTTGTTGAACTCAGAACCGAACAGGCGCTTAAAGCCGAAATCGGTATGTGGATTGATGTATTTCTCTGCCATAATGCTGCATTTATTATTCAATCAGCAAATTTACGGTATTTTTGATAATTATCCAACTGTATTGCCTGTATTTTTGTTATTGGGTATATTTGCCAAAACAAAACCATAAACAATGACAAGGACAACCGGCATTTCATGAATAAAACATAGACTTGCTATTCGTAAAACATAGACTTGTAATTCGTGAAATATTGACCTCGGATTTCCCCCACGCCGTGGGGAACAGAACCCCCTAATGTGGGGATGTCTTCCCCCTGGCGTGGGGGGAAATATGGGATGCCGAAAGGCATGATACTTCTATGATACATCAATGATACTTTTCTGTAAAATATCCAGAAAAGTATCATCTGGTTAAGTCTTTAGTCTATAGAGCTTTAGAGTCTTGGCGGCGGCCAAGAATGATACTATGACACTTCGCAGCACATATTGTTTTCATATGCGCACAATAAACGCAGCTATGTTCTATCTAAATAATGAAGACAGTATGGCGCATGTCTTGTCTTTATCCCCTGTATCCTACAGTCTTCAGTCTGTGTACCACCCACAGGAATGCAGGTATGAGGAATATGTCGGCCATGACCCATGCCACAGGGTCGCCGAAGCACACTCCCATCCATGCCAGGGCCGGTACGAGCCAGATGCTCACGCCGCAACGGGCAATCATCTCCATCACGCCGCTCAGCATCGAGAGGTTGCTGTAGCCGAGCCCCTGGATGGAATAGCGCAGGATGGTGAGCACGCCGAGCACCGGATAGAAATAGTTGGCTATGCGCATGAACTCCGCTGCATGCTCCACTACCACCTCCTCGCCGCTGTCAACGAAGAGGCGCATCATCCAGTCGGCAAATGGATATATGACGGCAAATGTGAACACGAAATATACGAGCATCAGGCAGAGGGCGTCTTTCACGCCTTTGGTGACGCGGTCCATGCGCTCGGCTCCGAGGTTTTGTCCGCAGTATGTTGCCATTGCCACACCGATATTTTCGAACACGCAGGTGAAGAGGTATTTAATGCGTAAAGAGGCTGTGAATGCTGCTACGTAGGTGGTGCCGAGGGCGTTGTTGGCACTCTGGAGCATTATCAGACCGATGCCCGTGATGGAGAACTGCAGTCCCATCGGCACGCCGTTGTTCAGCAGGATGCTCGTGCGCTTGTTGTCGAAGCGTCGCTCGTCGCCCTGTGGGATGAGAATGCGCATGTGGCGACGGATGTACCATACGCAGAGGCCCACCGACACGGCCTGCGACAGCAGTGTGGCAATGCCGGCACCGCACACTCCCATGCCGCAGCCGAGAATCAGCACCACGTCGAGCAGGATGTTGACGACAGCCGAAATGATGAGAAAATAGAACGGTTGGCGCGAGTTGCCCAGTGCACGTATCTGTCCGGCAAAGAGATTGAAGCCGAATGTGAGCGGTATTGCCGCAAACTGCAGCATTAGGAACGTGTATGAATCCTGGTATATGTCATCGGGGGTGTTGACGAGTTGCAGAATCCTGTGACACAGCATCAGCGACACCAGAGTGACTGCCGTGGCTATCACTGCCGACACCCTCACGGCATTCGCCACGTAGAGTCGCATCTTGCTGTATTCCTTCGCTCCGAAGGCCTGTGCCACCGGTATGGCGAAGCCTGCGCTCGCCCCGTTGCAGAAACCCATCACGAGGAACATCACTGATGTAGACGCCCCCACCGCTGCCAGTGCGCCCACGCCAATCCAGCGGCCCACGATGGCGGCATCGATGATGAGATACATCTGCTGCAGAATGTAGCCTAACACCAGCGGTATGGCAAACTTCACGATATTGCGCATCGGCGACCCTGTGGTCATGTCGCCCGTGGCAACGGCCTTCGCCTCTTGCGAAACCGCCTGCCCTTTCATGTCTTCACTCTTCATCTTGCTTCCTGAAATCTTTTGTTATCCCTGTTAGTTATCCCTGTTTGTTCTCTGCAATCCCGATCGGTCGTCAGGGCTTGTTTGGATTGTGTTTTCTGGAACAGCGGATTATTTTTGTCTTTTCGGTGCAAAGGTATATATTTGGGAATAAACAAGAGCAATATTCCATAAACTTATTGTTTTCGTTTGTGCTCATTCCCGCAGAAACTTTCCCACAGTTATGTCTTCTCATAAAAAAACAGTTATCTTTGTAGGCGAAACGGCAATAACGTGCCGTTGCGATGCAACGGGAGAAGATTGTTGACACCTGTCGTGAACTCAAGTAAATATGGTTGAAAAGAATAACAAACCACAACTTGTGAATAGCGAATCCTTCATGGCAGACAAGAACTATGTGATGTGGTTGTCCGACTTGAAGAAACTTATATCAAGCGTTGGCTTGCGTTCTATTCAAGTCAAATCGAAATTGTTTACCAAGCTGGTAAACAATTACAGTAAGTTGATAATGCCAGTACTCCTATCCCGGAAATCCTGCTTTGTATGCCTTGGATACATCAAACCATTATTACCCCAGTTCGGGATAACCGAGTGTTTTAGAATATCGGTCAAGCAAAGAGTTGTAATCTTTGCTTGGCCGATTCCGGTTTTATGGATTTATCAAGAAATATACTGATTAATCGTAATTATTTTTGCTTGTATGATTAATTATTGTATATTTGTAGCGTTGTTTCGCTTACAGAAAGAAACATTTTTGTCTTACTCTCAACATTTATGCTTATGAAGAGGAACTATCTATTCTTATTTGCATTTCTGCTCGCATTTCTGCCCCAGGTGGTGAATGCCGACACATGGTCGTTTGAGTGGAATACTTCAAAAGCTAATGGCGGACAGGGATTCTATAACTTCGGCACAAACCGTGTGGAAAAGGATTTCTATACCGCAGAGCTGAACGGACTGCAGTGGAACATCTCTGCAGTGGGTACCACAACTTATGCTTATACGGCAAACAAAGGACAGTATGTCGGTTCTGCTTCCGAACCGCCATCAAGCGTCAGGCTCTGGACCGGCGGCATAGTCGGCAAGGTGACGGCAGTGCGCGTCAAAGCCTATCTGCAGAAAGCTGAATATGCCGGAGATGTCTCAGTGAAGGTGAACGGCAGCAGTTATCAGTGCGGCAAGTCGGCTTCGGCAAGTCTCTCTGCCGCAGAGACGGAGTTTGCATTCACCATAGCCGATGCCCGGGAAGGAGAGATAGAGATTACGATAAACCAGACGAGCGAGAACAAGGGACCTGTCTATCTGCGCAAGATAGAAGTGGACTACGAGAAGGAGCAGTCTGCCGTCATGCCGCCGGTATTCACACCAGCCGCCGGAACCTACGACGAGGCGCAGAGCGTGGCGATAACCACAGAGGCGACAACGGCGGCTGACCGTATCATATATTATACCACCGACGGCAGCAATCCTAAACTGGCCGACGGCTCCCGTATGACCTACACCGCTCCTCTGGATATCGCGGAGACCACCGTCGTAAAGGCCGTGGCGCAGGAAGGAGAGGAATACAGTGATGTGGTTGAGGCAAAGTATGTGATACGCAAAGATCCGCAGCTGAGCTTCTATCAGCAGAACATCACGCTCACATCAGGCGATGACGGATATGCCGACCTGCTCAATCCGAACAAGCTGTCACCGATAGAATACAGTTCGTCGCAATGGGACGTATGTTCGGTTGACGACAAGGGATTTCTTGCCACTTCGTATGTGGAGTTCACTCAGACCGTTATCATCACTGCCACCTTTGCCGGCAATGACGAGTTCAAACCGGGAGCGGCAAAGATGTTTGTCACCGTTGAGGCCAAGCGGCCGCTGAAGACTCCTGTGGTGACTCCGCCGGGCGGCACGTTCGACGCTCCGCAGGAGGTTACGGTGACTACCGATGACGAGAATGCCGTGACGATATGGTATTCCACCGAGGCAAAGGATGCCGAGGAATTCCAGGATGACTATACGAAGAGCACTGTAGTGGAAGGCAAGACCACCTCGTTTACTATAGACAAGAGCTGCACTCTGTATGTCATGACACGTGGATACAACCAGAACAGTGAGGTCGTTACGGCACAGTTCGTCATCAACGAACCGCTGAAGGCCGATTTCACCACCGACAGGGCGGCGACGGCATACTACGACCAGGGGTTTGACTCTGCAGAGGAGATGAATGATTGGACAGCAGACAACGGATGGAATCTTGTAAACAAGAAGTTCAGTTCTATAAAGGCAGACGACGCATATTCCATCGCAATATCCTATAATGCTCAGGAAACGGGCAATGCAAAGCTCACGAGTCCGGAGCTGACAATAGAGGAGGGGAGTAACGTTGAATTCTACGCATACTTCCAGGCGCCATACCTCGTTTTCGGCAAGTGGACATTCAACATCATTGATACAGAAACCAATGAGAGCGCCACTCTGCTGAATGCTTTCGACTGGGCGCAGGATAATTCTTATACAGGACCTGGCTGGAATAAATTCTCGTTCGACCTTGCTGCATACACAGGCAAGAAAGTGAAGTTCGTGTTCGACTATCCGTTTGGAGGCGAGGATCTTGCCCTTGATGGTTTCCGCCTTGTCAAGTCAGACCCTGCCGCAGCAGATGAGATTCATATCTTCGAAGGTGAGAGCATAACGTTCAAGAGTCTTGCCAAGGGCAGTCCGGAGACGCTGCAATGGGAATTCCCTGGTGCTGACACGGAGACCTCTGCAGAGGAGAATCCTGTGGTGAGATACAACGTGGCAGGAACCTATGATGTCACTCTCACCGTGAAGCGTGGTGACGAAAGCGACAAGATGGAGCGCAAGGGTCTGGTGGTGGTTTCACAGAAAGCTCCAACGGCTCTCATCGGATTGCCGGAAGAGGGATATGAGAGTCCGTGGGTTGGCGCGTTCGTGCCTACAGACGTTCCGGTGACGTTCCGCGACCTGTCAACTGGAAATCCTACGGAATGGAACTGGGTGTTCCAGTTTGCCGACAAGGAGACGAGCACGGAGCAGAATCCTACGGTGACGTTCATCAAGAAGGGCACCGTCAGCGTGGGCCTGACTGCGAAGAATGCCGCCGGACAGAGCAACGACGTATTGCAATATGCGGTGCAGGCAGGTGGCGCACAGTATGTGTGGAATATCAGCAGCGAGGAGAACAAGGGTCTTGAGAAGATCACCCTGGGCTGGTATGGCAACTATGCCGGTAGCAACTGGCTCGGCATCAACAAGTTTGCAGAGAAATACAAGGCGCCTCTGGCGGATGCCACCATCTCAGAGGTTGCGGTATACTTCGCTTCGGTAACGGCTCTCGATGCCGATTGTCCTATCGTGCTCACGGTGAATGCCGTGGCAGACAACGGTGAACCGGGAGAGGTGCTCGCCACATCTACGGTAAAGACGGCAGACTTGCAATATAGCGACGACGACTATCTTGCCACCAAGTTCAATCTCGACACTACGGTGGACCTGAAGGCCGGCGAGGAGTTCTTTGTAGTGGTGGGACCATTCCCTAACTCTTCTCTCGAAGAATCGCCGTATACCAGCGACGACATCTCCATCTTCTGTCTGCGCCGTGGTGAAGGCAACAAGAACACGGCATGGCAGCTCGTGGAGGATCAGGACGAAAATGGCAACGGACTCGGCTCCTTCAAGTGGTTTGAGAATACCGACGACCCTACGTCGATGGCTATAGCTCCATGTGTGGAATACAAGGGCAAGGTGGACGGCATAGTGACCGCCGGCTCTGATGTGCAGCAGAATGCCAAGGTGGTATCGGTATATACTGTCAGCGGACAGCTGACTGACGCTCCTCGTCATGGCGGAATGTATATCGTGAGATATTCTGATGGCACTTGCCGCAAGGTGATGTGGAAGTGATTCTTGGCGAGTAGACAAGTAAACAAGTAGACGAGTAGACAAGGAGATTAGTATTGCTTGTTATAGCAAGTTTTCAATACTAATGTTCTTTGTCTACTCGTCTTTTTGTCTCTTGTCCTCTCGTTAACTTGCCTCTTGTCTACTCGTCAACTTGTCAACTCGTCTACTTATAATAATGTGCATAGTTGAAGAAAGGTTCAGTGACGATGTTTTCGGCATCTTCCGTGAATGTGTGGCCGTAGGGGTCGCGGGCTATTATCCTTATCTTGGATTCGGCGCTCTTCGGCTCATAATAATATAGGTGGTTCATGATGAGATAGCTGTTCTGCTTGCTGATGAAGCGGAAACTCGTTGCCACGGCATATTTGTGGTGGTAGCCGGTGGCGAAGGCGTCCTGTCCCTTTGAGTTGATGCGCTGCATGGGATATTCCACTCCGTTCTCTTCGGCAGTGATGCGCCAGCGGGAGTCGGCATTGAAGACGTTGGCTACTATTATCCTGCGGTTGCGAGGAAGGTCCCAGTCGGCGGCATACGACTCGCCGTTGAAGTCGGTGTCGGCATGAAACAGTGTCATTTGCTTGTGGGCGTCCCAGAAGGTGCCTTTGTAGTAGCAGCTCACCATACGGCCGCCTCTGAAGGTGTAAACGTAATATCCGTTCGGAGTGCCGCAGATGTTGATGTTCGACTGCCAAATGTTTCCGCAGGCGGCGGCATGGCAGTGTTCTATCACGTGGTGACCGTCAATCTCCGTCTCGTGGTTGATGGCGAAATGCGTGTGTCCGCAGAACAGTTCGTAGCCTCCGCTGAATTCGCTGAGCAGCGAGAGCAATGCCGGCAGGCGCGATGATGAGTAGTGGCCCTTCTCATGAGCGGCGCTGAGAGGACGGGCTTTGCCGAAGGGAATGGTGCCGAAGGTGAATGGGATGTGGTAGCATAGCACCACCTTCTTGCTCTTGGGCGTCAGCGCCAGGTCTTGTCGCAGCCATTTCATCTGACTGTCGGAGAGTTCGCCGGGCGAATAGTATGAGGCGTATTTGCCGTGAAACCTCACGTTGTTGAAACACACATAGTGTTCGTTGCCGCGGTCGAACGAATAGTCTGTCGGTCCCCATGCCTCTTCCCATTTGTTCAGATATTCCGGGTTGTTGTCTTGGTCGTGGTTGCCGATGACGGAGAATATCCTCATCTTCGACGAACCGAGCACTTCTCTTATCTGCTTTTCGAGCATAGGGTTGAAACCGCCGTAGTATTGCACGTCGTCGCCCATGCTGAGCCCATAGATCGGTGTTTCTTGTGGCAGCGAACGTATCGTGCGTCTTATGTCTGCCATCGTTTCAGTGGCAAACCTCTCCACATCGCCGATTTCCAGCGGCTTGTCGTCGGGACCGTTGTAATAGGGGTTGAAGTCGTTAGTCACCTGTGGGTCGCCCAGCACAATCATCTTGTAGTATTTCTCCACTCCTCCCTCCAGCTTCTTCAGCGTGAAGCTGTATCGTGTCACGCCTTTGATTATGGGCTTGTAGAAATGTGCGGTGTGGTCTTTGGCAGAGTGTACGGGCACCTCGCAGTCTGCCGGCACGGTGAAGAATACGAAGCGTGCCGTGGAGTCGTTGGGCAGTTTGTTGCGTCCCAGCGAGTCGGTGGCGGCGCAGTCGATGCCGTTGCTCACCACTACGCCCGCCATCGGATTGCCTTCCGTGTCGGTCACGGTGCCGTTGATGAACGGTGGGGTGGTGGACTCCTCCTTCTCCTCAGTCTTCTTCTCTTCCGGTTTCTTTTCCGGTGCCTGCCTTTTCCTTATCGCTATGCGGCGCACGGCGGTGGGCTTCTGTGGAAGCTTCTCTTCTATTCGCCAGCGCAGGGCATAGACTATTGCCGCTGCGCAGCATACAGCAGCGAGTATGGCGATTATCATATATTTGTTCTTCATTTACAGTATGCTCCTTCCTTGTTCTTCTTTTTGCTTGTCGTTGCGATACAATCCTGCAAATTTATGAAAAATATCGGTTTCTGAATCAAGGTTGTAGATAAAAAGGAAACAAAAAATGCAGGCAACATTGTAAATATACTGATTATGATTACCTTTGCATGAATTTGCAAGTTTTTTTAGAAAAACAATCGATAAAACTCAATCGTAATGAAAAGAAATGAAATCTGCTACATCGTTGTTGTGGCTGTTATCGGCGTGTCGCTGCTGTTGGGATTCGCCGAAGAAGTGTTCGGACTCGACATGGGGTCGCTGTCGTGGATAGCACATTGGGTGTCGTCGCCGGTGGCTCTTGCCATCGGTTTTGCCTTCGCGTTGCTGCTGGGCAAGGCGTTCCCGGTGTTCAACAAGACGATGTCGAAGAAGCTCCTTCAGTATTCCGTCATCGGACTCGGTTTCGGAATGAATGTGGACAAGGCGCTCGCCTCTGGCAGCGAGGGAATGATATTCACAGTGGTCAGCGTGTTCGGCACGCTCGCCCTGGGATGGCTGTTCGGCAGAAAACTGCTCGGTGTGGACTCGCAGACGAGCTATCTGCTCAGTTCCGGCACGGCGATATGTGGCGGTTCGGCGATAGCTGCCGTCGGTCCTATCATCAAGGCTAAGGCTGAGAGCATGTCGGTGGCGCTTGGCGTGGTGTTCGTGCTCAATGGCATAGCGCTATTCATCTTCCCATCCATCGGCGATGCCTTGGGGATGACGATGAAGCAGTTCGGAATGTGGGCGGCGATTGCCATCCACGACACCTCTTCTGTAGTGGGAGCCGGTGCGGCATACGACCAGATGCATCCCGACCTGGTGGCGAGCCAGGGCGTGAGCGCATTGGAGGTGGCTACCACCATCAAACTGACGCGGGCACTGTGGATAGTTGTTCTCGCTCTGGTCACTCCGTTCTTCTTCCGCCGTTCGCTGGCTCAGGCAGATGGGGCTTCGAAACCATGGTATAGCTGTGTGCCTCGCTTCATCATCTGGTTTGTGGTGGCGATAATCTTCAATACCTACATCCTGAGCAACGCCTCGCTGATCGGTGATGCTGCGGCGTCGGTGGGTGGCGAGTTCAGCGGTGCCGTGGCGAAACTCGCCAAGCATCTCATCACTCTCTCGCTGTTCTTCATCGGAGCGTCGCTCACCAGGGAGACGCTGCGCAGCGTTGGCATCAAGCCGCTCATACAGGGCGTGCTGCTTTGGGTGAGCATCAGCTGTGTCAGTCTTGCCTATATCTTCTGGGTGGGATGAGGCTGATTTGTTATCACTGACGGCATAATGACCGTCTGAAACTGAAAAAAAAATGGGGGATGACCGGTCGCATTGACTGGTCATCCCCCTTGTCGATATTACATTGAACGGCCTAATGACCGATTTGGGCTTATTGTTTGTCCGCTATGTCTTTTCTGCGGCACGATACCTGATGGCGTCTACAGCGTTTACAGACTTCCCACCACGGTCCTGGCATCGTTGCCCTCGAAAACGCAAACGCTGCTCACTGGCTGGTAGCTCATGTGTGAGTATTGGAACAGCTGCAGGGCGGCAAACTCGCTGTCGGCAGAATGACACTCCTCAAGGAGATAGTTGCCGAGCGTGGTGGTGGGCAGCTTGCCGATGGCAGCCAGCAGTGATGCCTGCTTGTCGGCAGAGGCTTTGAGCGCACGCTCTATCTTGCCTCCGGCTTCGGCGGTGTATTCGCGCTTTGAACCGCTGATGAGGCTGCCTGTGGCGTCATACTTTGTCTTGGAACAGAGTCCGAAAAATGATTTTGTCGTTGATATACGGTTGTCTTTGGCAAGGTCTTTCGACATTGCCAGATTGTTGAATCTTGCCATTTTGTTGTTTCTTTTGATTTCTGGTTTGTTATGTTTGTTCCCATACGGTCATCGGCAGTAATCCCTTGTTTCATTACTGCTTGCTGTGTGTCTGACGACCGGTCCGGATTTTTCCTTTTTCTCCCTCTTGTGGCTATGACAACGGTCATTGAGCCACCCATGCCAACCGGCATGGCGGGAGCTAACAAATCAGATGCCGCAGCGTCAGCACATAATACGCTGACGAGGGCGCTGCCGTTATCCGCCGGGATGTGCGAATGCCAAGTCCGCGGTAGTGGCAGAAAGAATTCTTTTGGATATGAAACAAAGTGTTTGGCCTGGCTGAGGAGTGCAGCGTGTTGTAGAAATTAGATGACGACGGCACCACGCGCTCCGGCCTTGAGCAGCAGAGGTGGGCGAGTTCGTTGGCATTGCTGAGCACCGCCTGCTGGTTGCTTGTCTGTTCCACGAGCATGTCGGTCTCTTTCCGCTTCCCGTCATCATCATGATGACCGGAGGCGAAAGCCGGCGTCATGCCACTCATTGCGAGTGTCGCGACGATAAACAATATTTTCAACCATCTCTGCATTCTGCCTGCAAAGATAATGCAAACCGAGCGCAATACAAAATGAAAGGCCAAAAGACTTTCATTTTTATTGCCGAGACGCCGCTTCTCTTATCTAAAGATAATGCAAAAATCCGATTAAGTGAGAGAAATGGGAATTTATTCACATTTCCGAGCGTGAGGATTTTATCTAAACCGAGCGGAGAATACGATTGATAATGAAATTTTCGGATGATGCGCATGAGAGGGTGGGGAGTGTTGTATCTATGGGGCATGAAATAATGTCGCAGAAAGGGCGACAGAAGTGGGAATTGCCGCTTCCTGTCTGACAAGATGTCATATCTTTGGCATAATGTGACATTGGCACAGGCTTTGCAAAATGATTGACAGATTGCGAAAGCAGTCTGAGAAATCAGTTAACATAGAAATAATAAAAAATAGATACAATTATGGGAAAGATTATTGGAATCGACTTGGGTACAACAAACTCATGTGTTGCAGTGTTCGAAGGTAACGAACCGGTAGTAATCGCTAACAGCGAAGGTAAACGCACCACTCCATCAGTGGTAGGTTTCGTAAAAGACGGTGAGCGTAAGGTTGGTGACCCGGCAAAGCGTCAGGCCATCACAAACCCTAAGAATACGGTTTATTCTATCAAACGTTTCATGGGTGAGACCTACGCACAGTGTGAAAAGGAAACAGGACGTGTGCCATTCACCGTTGTTAACGAGGGTGGTTACCCCCGTGTAGACATCGAAGGACGTAAATATACTCCACAGGAAATCTCAGCCATGGTGCTGCAGAAGATGAAGAAGACTGCCGAGGACTATCTCGGACAGGAGGTGACAGACGCTGTCATCACAGTGCCTGCATACTTCTCTGACTCTCAGCGTCAGGCAACCAAGGAGGCCGGACAGATCGCAGGATTGAATGTTCGCCGTATCGTGAACGAGCCAACGGCTGCCGCTCTGGCATACGGAGTGGACAAGGCTAACAAGGACATGAAGATCGCTGTGTTCGACCTCGGTGGCGGTACATTCGATATCTCTATCCTCGAGTTTGGTGGCGGAGTGTTCGAGGTGCTCTCTACAAATGGTGACACACACCTCGGTGGTGATGACTTCGACCAGGTGATCATCGACTGGCTCGTGAACGGATTCAAGGCTGACGAGGGCATCGACCTCTCTAAGGATCCTATGGCTATGCAGCGTCTGAAAGAGGCTGCCGAGAAGGCAAAGATCGAGTTGTCAAGCTCTTCGTCTACAGAAATCAACCTGCCATACATCACGGCAGAAGGCGGTGTGCCAAAGCATTTGGTAAAGACTCTCACACGTTCACAGTTTGAGCAGCTGGCCCACAACCTGATCCAGGCTTGTCTCGTGCCATGCCAGAACGCTATCCGTGACGCAAAGCTCCAGACTTCAGATATCGACGAGGTAATCCTCGTAGGTGGTTCAAGCCGTATACCAGCAGTGCAGACTCTCGTGAAGAACTACTTCGGCAAAGAGCCTTCAAAGGGCGTTAACCCAGACGAGGTGGTTGCAGTGGGTGCTGCTATCCAGGGTGCCATCCTCAACAAGGAAGAGGGTGTGGGCGACATCGTATTGCTCGACGTTACTCCTCTGACTCTCGGTATCGAGACAATGGGTGGCGTGATGACAAAGCTTATCGACGCAAACACCACAATCCCTTGCAAGAAGAGCGAGACATTCTCTACAGCTGCCGACAACCAGACTGCCGTGACCATCCACGTGCTGCAGGGTGAGCGTCCGATGGCTGCCCAGAACAAGAGTATCGGTCAGTTCAACCTCGAGGGAATCGCACCGGCTCGTCGTGGCGTGCCACAGATTGAGGTGACATTCGATATAGATGCTAACGGTATCCTCAACGTTTCTGCAAAGGACAAGGCCACCGGTAAGGAGCAGGCAATACGTATCGAGGCTTCGTCAGGACTGAGCGAGGATGAGATCAACCGCATGAAGGCTGAGGCTGAGGCTAACGCCGCTGCCGACAAGGCTGAGCGCGAGAAAATCGACAAGATGAATCAGGCTGACTCTATGATATTCACCACAGAGAACTTCCTGAAGGACAATGGCGACAAGATTCCTGCCGACCAGAAGCCAGGCATCGAGCAGGCTCTCCAGCAGCTCAAGGATGCTCACAAGAGTGGTGACGTGGCTGCCATCGACACTGCCATCAACAACCTCAACACCGTTATGCAGGCTGCCTCACAGCAGATGTATCAGGGTGCCCAGGGTGCTCAGCCAGGTGCTGACGCAGGTGCCGGCTTCAACGGAGCCAACGCCGGTGGCACCCAGAACAACGCCGGCTCACAGAGCAACGGTGCCGACGACGTTCAGGACGCAGACTTCGAGGAAGTGAAATAAGCACATAGAGAAATAAGAATACAATATCAAATGGAAAGCGTGTAG
>ENA-UOJH01001325-UOJH01001325.1-human-gut-metagenome-genome-assembly--contig:-C148-NODE-1325-length-18670-cov-7.832393_pt1 | contig 18670 bp, 17 predicted proteins | sample MGYA00242345_ERZ723892 | MGnify/ENA metagenome assembly ERZ723892 | reverse complement strand
TGTAGGAGCGACAGGTTTTCTATGTCGAAAGTAAATATTAAGTATAATTATCATGATTAGTGAAAAACTTTCAGAAGAAGGTTATGCATATAGCTCCTTATATAAGCAGTTTGTATTGTTTATTCCAATATTGATATTATTGTTTGTATATGTATATGTTGAAAAGAAGAGAGCTCATTTATTATTTGATATAGCAGTAAGTGTGATGATGATTGCAGCAGGCATGTATTGGCTGTGCAGTCAGGGGTATATTTCAAACTATTATTTTTATAAAATATATTATTGTCTCTGGATTATGGCATGGCTGCTAGTAACAATGCACTTAGATATTTTGATTGAACAGCATCAATTAATATATAGTGGAATATATGGAAGCGTGATAGTTTGTCTGGCATTATTACAGATCGGCAATAGTGAAAATAATTATTTAGGTAAATGGAGTGCCACGGCAGAAATAAATGGCGATTTTTTTGATCTGTATGAGAATAATTTGAGTTATTTTGAGTTAGATTATGCAAGTGAAGCACTGGAAACTGCTGGGCGTTATAGTCCGCCTGAATTATTAGATACTTATGAATATATATGGGAAAATTATAAAGATGATACAATTTGGTTCCTTTCCGATCATGGAAACTATATGCAGGGGCGTTGGTTCTCGACTATTTTAGGTAAGTTTGATAACATTGCTTACGAGAATTATGAACAGTTTATGAATGAATATCTGTGGATGAATAATGCATTCATTGTCATGGGAAAGCAATCAAATATTTACGGGCAAACACAATATTTATATGATAAAAGTCAAATTGCATATGAAGATGATTTCATTGTTATGGTGAGGATAGATGGAAATTAAGAGATGCTTTATAATATTGTGAAAGAAAAAGTTCAAAATAGATAGGTTCGAGAATTATGAATATATTTCCAAAGAGAGTGAAAGGAAAACAAAAAAGGTGGACAAGGTCAGATAAAATCATGTGTGTCATTTTGGCATGCATGGTAGTGTTTATGGCGTATCATATGTTTTCCTTTTTTCTGCGCCTGGTGTTTCCTAGTAATAATGCAGCAAACGAATTTTCCAGCATTATGGGAATGGTTCGTGACAAGCAGATACCATTTGGAACATGGACATATTTGCCAATTGCTGTTTTAGTAAAAATACTGAGTATTTTTTTTAGTGAAGCTAAAATCTATAAAGCTTTTATTTTGGCAGATATTGTGATCAATATTATTTTCATATGGTCGTTATATGTTTTGCTGATAAAATTATTCGGTTCACAGCTTAAGAGAATTACCTTAATGCTGATTAGTGTGGCATGTTATTTTGGAATGCCTGGATATTGTTTCCTGTATGGTGGTAATTTAAAGTGTACGATATGGTTAATGGTATTCTTTTTCTTACTATATATTTTGTATCAAAAAAGAATTATTGTAGAGAGAATTATTAACACTTTACCAGATGTTTTTTGGAAGATAATAAGCGTGTTTGTAATAGTTTTTAGTTATTTGTTTTTATGCAGGGGGCTTTCCAATGATTTTGTGTACTTTATTCCAAGTGAACTTGTTATAATGGTAAGAGCCTTTTGGAAAGATAAAGAAGAACGACTTCTCGGTACGGTCTATAGTTTTGTTGTTGTGTTGGAATCTTTTGTGATATTTGCGGTTCATAATGAAGCAGCAACAGAGTCAGTAGCAATAGGAATGGCAAGCCTTTACTGGTGTATATTATGGATCATGGTTGCACAAGTTATATGTTTTGCAAAGAAGGAAAATGCGATTATGATGCTGGGAGCTTATGCAGGGTTTTTATTAATATTGTTGTTCATACAAATTAGTGGCGTTGATGAGCATTTGCGGGAAGATCGATGGAATTTGGTGTCAGATGAGACGATATATGATACAGAGTATTTTCATATTTATGGGAATAATATAGAGATGTTGAAAAGTAATTATACCGACAATGATCATATTTTCTATGGCTCTGCAGAATTTATTGATCTGGCAGAACAGGCAATGTCTTATTCAAAGGATGAACTTTTAGTTTTATCAGATGAAATTACAGAGACAGATCGAACTTGGTTTACAGCGATTACAGATCGGGATTATGTGGAAATTGATGGATTAAATAGTACGGATGAAGATATTTCAAAAGTGTTAAGAGAACAGAATCCAGAGTATGTGGTTATTTTTACAAATTCAAGAATCTATATGGCGCATTATGAATTTGTATCGGAGTATCCACATATTTATGAAAACGAGAGAGGGATGATTCTTGAGAGACCGGGAGATGGATGGTAGAAAGAAATAAATAGAAACATAGTTGAAAATGGTATAGGTATGATATAATTTGAATAAATAATAGTTAACGTATCTTAGCGGATACTAATTAAGTAAATTAAAAGAGTGAAGGGATTATTAGATGGATGAGCTTAGAGTGATAGAGCATTTTCGATGCCTTTATTTTTTTCCTTTCTGGGTACTGTTTTGATTCACAAAAATATAATAATATGGGACAATTTCTAAGGAAGAAAATGAAAACTATAATGGTTCCATATTTGAAATTCATGATATTAGGGTTAGTGATTACATTAGTAATACCTACCTGGCGTGAAGGTTGTTTTGAGTCACCATTACTTATGAGAAGCATTTTCTATTACGCACAGCCGGAGCAATTCCATATGGGACAGATCTGGTTCTTGATGGCATTATTCTGGGCACAGATTTTATTTTATATATTTGAGAAATGCATAAGAGCATATGGAACAACCGTTAAAGTGTTATTTGTAATATGTAGCATTTATATTGGACAGGCAATTAATGGACTGATTGTTGTACCTGAAATTTATAGGCTTCCATGGAAAATAGATTCAGCAGTTATGGGAATGGCATTTATGGCAATCGGATACTATTTTAAAGAGTATAAGGTATTTGAAAAGTTTGGGACAAACAAAGCATTTATTTTTGCGATTGCTGTAGGGATTTTTTTGATAACAGGAAATGCCAATGAATGTGTAAATTTATGTGATGCAGTATATTCTGATGTGGTTTTATTTATTATGGCAGCAATGTCAGGGATTATCTGCACCTATATTGTTTCTGATGTGCTGGTTCAGGTGCAGTGGATCAGTAAGCTCATGTCATATATTGGAAGAAACACGTTGGTTATATTTGGTACACATTCATTAGCAATAAGTCTTGTTGTTTATATTATGAATAAATTGTCAGGAATGGGTTATATTGCACAGGTTAATATTCCATTTATCATATGTGTTCTGGCGATGATGATGATAATGGTGATAGAGATATTGGGAGTGTGGATTTATGGAGAACTGAAAGGGCATGTGAGAAAAAGATAATGGTGAGGGCTTCTGTGAGGAAGCCCTTAAATAAAAAGAATCAAATTACAAAAGAAGTTTATCAATGATATGGAATTACGTAATATCGAATGGTCTTTACTGGGAAAAAGTATATAATGAAAGTGATTATTTTCAGTAGCATCTTTTATTGTATGAAAGTAAGCCGGTAAGAATCAGGATGATAGGAGAAATTTGTATGTTAATTGAGGATTTGGTTTCATTTTGTGACGAGGAATATCAGAATAGTGAGTGCCTTTCATGTACAGCTAAGAAAAAATACATAACTTTATAAAAGATAATTTTCAGGGTGGCGGAGTAAAATTTAAGAGGAACATAGATGTATTAACGTATTTTGAAAAAAATGAACTGCATAAGTGTAATGTTATTATTATTCAGTACTTAATCTCTTTCTTTTTTGAAACTATAGGAGAAGATGGAATCAGAACGTGGTTTTCATGTCTTGCAGAAAAAATTGTTAAGAATAAACCGGATAATTCACCTTTATTGATAATCATTAATGATGTGGACAGTATCCATACTGGACGGGATGCTTTTCCGTTGTTTGTGGAAGAAATCGAAAGAGTAGGACTCAATATTTCTTATGAATCGAGAAGAAGATTTAAAGAGCAAAATTATTATGAGGGATCTTTGAGGTATGAAAATAATCAAAATATATTTGAAGGAGAAATACCAGATAGATTTATTCAGGATTATTGTGTAGCCAAGTTTTGTGAGAGTGCGCAATTGATACTAGAGGTGATTTGATGATAATTAGTGCGAGTAGACGTACAGATATTCCTTCTTATTATTCAGAATGGATGTTAAACAGATTAAAGGAAAAATATGTATTGGTAAGAAATCCCATGAATATTCATCAGATAAGTAAAATAGATTTATCACCAAATGTGGTTGATGCTATAGTTTTTTGGACAAAAAATCCGACTCCAATGTTGGGGCGTTTAGATGAATTAAAGGATTATATATATTATTTTCAATTTACATTGACTGCATATGGACCAGATGTAGAACGAAATTTACCGTCGAAGAATAGGATTATTATTCCGACATTTCAAGAATTATCCAAGGAGATCGGAAAGGAAAAAGTTGTGTGGAGATATGATCCTATCTTTTTTAACGAACAATACTCAATGCAATATCATTGCAAATATTTTGAACTCTTAGCATCAAAATTAGCAGGATATACGGAAAAGTGTACTGTTAGTTTTATGGATTTATATCGAAATACAGAGAGAAATGTTAAGCCGCTTAATATTGTGAAAGATACTCGTGAGATGCAAAAGGAATTATTGAAACGATTTGTAGAGATAGCCAGACAATATGATTTATATATTGATACATGTGCAGAACTGGCAGATTTTCATGAATTAGGTGTTGAACATGCACACTGCATCGACAGAGAAAGAATTGAGCGAATTGGTGGATTTAAGCTTAATGTAGATAAAAACACAAATCAAAGAGCGGAATGTGGATGTGTAGCCAGTATTGACATTGGAGCTTATAATACATGCAAAAATGGTTGCTTATATTGTTATGCAAATTATAGCGAAAATACAGTTACAAGGAATTTTGGATTGCATAATCCTCAGTCACCATTATTGTTTGGTAAGATTGATGAATTTGATACAATCAAAGAGAGAAAAGTAAAATCATTAATTGAAACACAACTGAGTTTGTTTGATGATTAGTAAAATGGGCGGATTTATAGAATGTTAGTATTTTGCATCCGCAAAATGATGTCGGCATTTTTAAGATTTGAAATTATCAGGTAAAATGAAAACGGAAAGAAAAAGTGTAGAAAATGGCATTTGGCTATAAAATAATTGCATATAAAGAAAGGCGAGGCAATGAATCTGTTTGAACACTATTACTTAACAAAAGACAGAATATTGGATATATTGAAAAATGACGGTATCATTGTCTTTGATACATCAGCACTTCTTGATTTATATTATTATTCCGAAGACTCGAGAAACAAAATTTTTAAGAATGTGTTTCCGTATTTTGCAAACAGATTGTGGCTTCCGGCACAGGTATATTTTGAATTCCTTAAAAACAAGGATACAGTGGCTGCAAAACCAGAGAAAACGTATATGGCATTATTAGACAAAGATAATCGGGACATGGGGTATGTGCCAAAGTTGGTATCTACAGTCACAAAATTCGAGAAGGATACAAAAGAACTAGAAGGAATATTAACTACTTTGAAAGAGATAACTGTCAGAGAGGACAAGCATCCATTTTTAGAGCAGGAAATTTTTGAACCCATAGATCAGGCAGTAGATATATTGAAAGAACAAATGGAAGCTTTTTCAGCAAAAGTGGAAGATTTTCAGATTGATATAACACAGAGGATTAATGATAAGATTCTGGATTTATCATCGCAAGGCGATGAAATACAAAATCAGATCGAAGAAAAATTTACAATCGGAGAAGAACTTACTTATGAACAAATGACACAAATATCGGTAGATGGAAGAAGAAGGTATGAAGAAAAAATACCACCAGGATACATGGATCAGGAAGATAAGACAGGTCTGCAAAAGTATGGAGATTTGTTTGTCTGGATGGAAATTTTGAATCATGCATCAGAGTGTGGAAAAGATGTTATTTTGATTACAAATGATGTGAAAGAAGATTGGGTTGATAAAAAATTTGACCGCAAACCGCGATTCGAATTATTAAAAGAATTTAGGAGTACTACACAGAAGAATTTTTGGATGTGCAATATGAAAGATTTTTTGTATCTTGCAAACGAAGTTATTGATGAGAAGAACCGGATTCCAGAAAAGGTTATGGAAGATGTTGATGAAGTTTCAAATCAGTTACCGGAAGAATCAGATGATGATGCTGTGATCAGAGAAATGGTAAGTGAGTGGATGGATACGGAAGCTGCGGTTATTATTGACAGACTTTTGCCAGTAGATTCTAATTGGAAAGTGTTCGGAAATAACAGAATTTATAATGGAATTGATTATCGTGGAGAAGAATGGATAGTGCTGGCACATCTGGTTGAAAAATTTGATTACGCAAGTATTTTGCATGCATTGACAAATTTGAGGGAGATAAAACGGGATTATGATCAGTTGGGGAAGGAGTACTATTATTCGCAGCTTATTATTTTGAAAGACAAAGCAAGTGCAGATAAGTTTATGAAGAAAGTGAAGGGAAATGCAAAGCTTAGTAGTATGTTTTCGAATGTGTATGTGCAAAATACAGTGCTGTATATGATGCGTGGCAGATTGTTTTTTGTGGATGCGAATCATGCGATGGGGTAAGAAAAGAAATCTCTGATGCGATTGATTTTATGAAGAAAAATAGATATACTATATAAAAGCCTCAAATATAAAAGAAAAGATTTGTGGAGGATATCATGAAAGAGTTTTATTTAAAAAATATAGAGTTGAGTAATTTTAGAAAATTTGACAATTCTACATACGAGTTGAATCCGCGGATGAACATCTTTATTGGAAAGAATGCATCAGGAAAGACGGCTGTTTTAGAAGCAGTTACTGTTATTTTGGGTGCATATTTGGCGGCTTTTAAGGAATATGTTCCAAGTAGATTTGGACATAATATTTCAGATAATGATGTTTTGAGAAAATCGTTAAAACCTGTGAAAAGTGTAGCGTTAACTGCAACGGTGAAACAATTTCCATGTATTGTGAGCAGTCAGATTATGTGGGACGGAAAAATAAAGAAATGCACAAGAAGTTTGGAAAAGGAAGGTGGAAGAACAAAATTTATAGGTAAAAATCCTATGAGAGAACTGGTCGCAGAATGGGAAGAGTCTATAAAAGCGGCAGATTGTTCTGATGAAATTCAAGTATATCCATTGGTATTGTATCTAAGTTCTGCAAGGCTTTGGAATGAGAATCGTACAGGAGAGATAGAAAAAATTCCAGGAAGAACAGATGCATATCAGAGATGCTTAGATCCAAAGAGAGGAAATCAGTCTTCATTTGAATATATTAAGCTGTTAGGTAACTTGGCGACAGAAGAGAATGATGGTATGCCATTACCTGCGTATGAAGTGATTATGGATGCTGTAAAATATAGTTTGGAAGAGGAATTATTACCAGAACAGCAGGTGATATATTCATCAAGATATGGTGAGATTGCAATAAAGAATCCAGATGGTACAGTTATTAATTTTTCTGCATTAAGTGATGGCTATCGTAATGTGATAAAAATTGTAACGGATATAGCAACTAAAATGTGCATCTTGAACCCATATCTTGGAAGAGATACATTGAAGAAGACGCCAGGCGTAGTCGTTATAGATGAATTAGACTTAAGTCTGCATCCAACATGGCAGAGAAGAATTGTTCGTATCTTAAAAGAGTTATTTCCGATGGTGCAATTTATATGCGCTACTCATTCACCATTTATTATTCAATCCTTAGAACCAGGTGAATTAATAGCATTAGATACATTTTTAGACGAAGAATATTCTGGACAGAGTATAGAAGATATTGCAGAGGATATCATGAAAGTTCCTATGGTGCAGTATAGTGAAAAGAAAATGAAAATGTACAAAGCAGCAGAAGAATATTTTAATGCGTTAAAAGGGAATGTATCTAAAGATAAATTGCAGGAACTTAAGGAGCGAATGGACTTTCTTTCAGCAGAATATAGTGATAATCCAGCATATGCAGCACTAATGAAACAAAAATATTTGGAAAAAAAGGTGGAGATAGAAGAATGAGACCTGTTAATAAAGGAGAGGCACCTAAGATCCAATTTAAAAAATATCAGGAGGCTGAACCATATTTAGAGGAACGTTTAGGGGCTTATTGTTCTTTTTGCGAATTTCCGCTTAAACATGTACCAGAGGTAGAGCATAAAGAAGCAAAGGCAAAAGGTGGGGATGAATTGGCATGGGAAAATTTGTTACTTTCTTGCAAATATTGTAATACTCGTAAAGGTACCGTTGTTGCAAAGGGTGACAAAAATAAATATTTATGGCCGGATGAGGATGACACATTTCATGCTTTTTCATATGATATGGATATTCTACAATTAAATGAAACGTATTTACAGAAGCAAGGAAAAATCGAGAGACAGAAAGCGGAAAATCTATTTAATTTATTGCAACTTGATAATGTACCAAAGACACCAACAACTAAGGATCGTCGTTTCGCTACGAGAAATGAGGCTCGCAATTATGCGTTAGAGTGCAGAGAAGGATGGAGGCGTGTAAAAGGAACACGAGAAAAAGAACAGTATTTACGATTGATAAAGATGCTGGCACAGAGCAGCGGATTTTTTTCTGTTTGGATGAATATTTTCAAAGATGATGCAGAAGTAAAGAAAACATTAATAACTGTATTTAAGGGAACAAATGAAGAATGGTGTAAAGATTAAAGATATATTTACATAGTAAGTCATTGACTTGGGGATCGTAAAGAATACTAGTTGAAATATTATGATCAAATTATAAGTATAACTTTAGTAGATGATAAGCCACCATTGGTAATAGGCTTAGGGGCTAGCCTCATGGAAGATGGTAGAACTTGATATACAGAATACAAAATATGTGCTATGATACATGCGAATTATAATTCACACATATGGGTAAGGGAGTGTGGATTTATGGGGAACAGAGAGGACATGTGAGAAAGAGATAATGGTGAGGGCTTCTGTGAGGAAGCCCTTAAATAAAATACAATCAAACTACAAATGTAATTAAAAATGCGTAGAATTACGTCATATCGAATTGAGTTATTGGAGAAAAGGTATACAATGAATGTGAAAAATATTACAAGGAGAGGATAAATAAAATGGACGATTTAATAAAATTATGTGATGAATTAGTGAGGAAACTCATAAATGAAAGATAATAAAAAACACTTATTTTGATTTATCTGGAGCGGAAAAGGGGAAAACAGTATGAGAAAAAGAGTATATATTAGTGCTGATTATTCTGAAAATAATGGGGATTGCGATGTTGTCAATGAACTTCACAAATGGGGAAATGACAATAAACATATGGTGGATTATGTAGATACTGCCGAAGTGGTGTCAGGAAGTGTATCTGATGATGAAGATTGTCGACCTTGTGATTTGAAAAGGGAATTTAATGCGCAAATAAATGCTTCATCATCAGTGATTTTTATTGTTGGTGATAAAACTGCTGATCGAACAGCTGGCAGTACGTGCTGCAGATGCAATGAAGGTGAGGGTTGCGCGTGTACACCTTATAAACAAAACGCGAAAGGAAGTAATATTTGTAAAATATATGGAGAGACATATGCACCCGGTCCGGAGGAGGATGTAGGAGAGATTAATACGTGGTCTTATTTAGAACACGAATATAGACAAGCTCAAAAGAAAAAATCAAATATTATTGTGGTATACAATTCATTATACAAACAACCAGGCTGGCTTCCTTATTATATGAGAGATAGTGAAGAAAATGCGCAACCATTTTGGAAAAAGAATTCATTAGGGGAAAAGGTAGGTGATTATCAGTATATAAAAAAGGCACTTGGATATGAATAAGGAGTGAAAATGTGCGATAGGATAAAAGTAAAATTAAAGAGTTTAGTAACCGAAAAAAATTCATTAATGTCTATATGGAAAATAATATATACTGCGATAGGTTATATCTCATCTGTTTTTGCATTCGCAGTTCTTATAAAAGATATGATGTCAATTGACGCATTTGAATTGTTGTGTAAGAAGTTTTGGTGGGCATTAATATTAATAGGATTTTTAGCATCACTGGTACATAATCATGAAAAAACAGTATATAAGAGAACGATGCGTGATAATGATTTGCAAATTGAAGTAAAGGTTGCTGATTTGTTTTCTGCGAATGCATTAAGTTATGTTATTCCTACTAATACGTATTTTAGAACGATAATGAAAGATGATTATATTAGTTCAGAGAGCGTACAGGGCGCATTTCAATTAAAATATTTTAAAGATAATTTTCAAGAACTGGATAGAATGATTTTTGCCAGTTTGTCACAGCAGAAAATTAAAGGTCAAGAGGAGTCTGATATTTGGGGTGATGTAATGAAATATCCGATTGGAACAGTTGCAAAGGTGGATTTTGATAAAAAACACTTTTATTTCGTTGCCATAAATGATGTAAACCAATATGGAAAGCCTGTAAATCAAGCATATAATAATGTTGAGACCGCTTTTGATGGATTATTTAAAGCAATTAACTCAATAGGACATTATGATGATTTGGCAATGCCATTAATAGGAACTGGCAAAGCAGCAATTCGTGAAGCCACAATAGAAAATGTTGTTGAAGATACAATCAATCGATTTGTATGTGCTGATGATAAAATTGCAAGAAAATTAATAATCTGTATTAGACCGAAAGATTATCTTGAAGGAAGAGTAGATTTTAGTAAAATAGTGAAATACCTTGATTATAAAAGTGAGTTTGTTTGATGTCGTGGATTTAGGATTCTAACAAAGAGTATGTTGAAGAAAAGGTATTTTGAATGGAGGCAAGCATTAAAAGACTATCTGTGAATTCATAAAAAAGTGTGGTAGAATATAACTTAATAATTAGGTATTGGAAAGAGGCGAAGTAGATGGAAAAAAATAAGATGAGTAATTTGAATAGAATATTTACTCGTAATATGCTTCGTCACTTTATAGATGGAAAAACAGATAATATATATTCGTCAGTTGTCAGACACTATACAGTTGATGCTGAGAAAAAGAACAATCGGGAATTAATAAGTGAGATATATTGTGAATTGAAAAACAATTATAGAAATGAGTATTATTATAAGAATACCTTGCTGAATAAGTTGCTTTTAGGCGTGCATAGTGTCAATACGACAACTGCGTTGACAGAAGTTGCAATATCAAAATCAAAAGCTGATTTTGTATTAATAAATGGTAAAGCGGTTGTATACGAGATAAAAACAGAACTTGACAATTTGGAAAGATTAAATTCTCAGATAGAGGACTATTACAAGGCATTTGATCATGTAGCTGTAGTTACTTATGAGAAAAATCTACAACAGTTGCAAAAGGTGCTGGATAGTATAGACAGGCCTGTTGGTATTTATGTCTTAAGAAAAAATGGAAAGTTAGGAACGGTTCGGAAACCGCAAAGGTACATAAACGATTTAGACAAGGATGTTATTTTCAAGTTACTAAGAAAAAGTGAATATGAAGATATAATTGCACAGCAGTATGGCTATTTGCCAGAAGTTACACAATTCAAATACTATGCTGCTTGTAAAAATCTATTTTTACAAATATCCATAGAAGAGTCATATTTACATGTTTTAAGAATTTTAAAAAAGAGAATGCAACTAGAGAAAGAGGAGTTTGTTAAGATTCCATATGAATTAAAGTTTTTGGCGTATTTTATGGAATTGACATATGATGATTATCAGAAACTTGAAGTGTTTTTAGAACGTCAATATGGAGGTGCGTAGATATGTATTTTCCTTATTTAAGAGGACGGCAATTTGAATTGATTGCATTGCGTGAATTGGTGGAGAAGGGTGTTTTGAGTAGTAGAATTACACCAATTATTGAACCTGTAAAATTAACTTCCACACTTGTTAAGACAATAGAAACATATGGGGCAAATAGTAGACAACTTGCAATCATTACTAATCCTAAAGTGGGTAGTTTTAGCAGTGATGCAAAAGAAGAGAAAAATCAAAAATTAAAGGAGAGTTTGTCTGCCAGCCTAAAAGAAAATAACGACATTCTCTATATGTATTTGCTTAGGGAAAATTCAAAACCAGAGAAGTTCATTGCAAGACATGCAGATAATATGGGGACAATTTGTAATGATAAAGATGCAATTCCTGTTTATGAAGCAAATTTTTCAGAAACAGATGTTAAGTTTAATTTAATACCGGATGAAAGTGGCTTTAGAAGGAGAGTAGGAAAAAATAGAGTACTATTGGCGGATAAGTTTAATAAGCAAGAAAAAAATAATGATTATATAGAAATTGATGATGAACCTTTTTCAGAAGATCATTTGTACTATACAGAAGATGGATATGTGGGATTTGCTGATTATTCTGTAGTTGGTGAGGAATATAATGAAACCGGATTTGCACCTTATGCAGTTGCAATACATATTGTTTATTTTGATACAGATGAAAGTTTACGTGTAAAGCATTTTGTGTCTGACTCGAATGATGATATAAGTGATCCTGCTGGAAAGTTTCAAGAGGCATTGTCAAAATTGGTAGAATGGAATGCAGAAAAGAAACTTGATACGGTGGCAATGAGAGAGTTTGAGGATTTGTATCGTCGAGAAGCTTATCCGGGATTGGGAACCGTGAAGAAACTATCTATTATGCATCACCTCGAACTGATAGGAAAATTTTTGGATAAGTAGCTTATGATAATTTGCGAAAGATGTTTTTGCAATACAGAAGTAATCTCTGTTATTTGAAATAAAGCAGATATTGGGGATTTCCCACTGTGTAACAGCAAAAATATACATATATATGATATGGATAAATATGATGATGAGTAACAGTGATAGATGCAAAAGTTGATGAAATTTTACAATTCAAAAATGTAATGTCAAACATACGAAAGGAGCCACTATGAACGATTACAAATTTGACAGATTTTATTATTCTGTGGATGATTCTAACGAGCATTATTTATCTGAAATTGAAAATTTGTCAGATGAAGAATATGAACAAGAGTACAAGGGAAAAATGCATTGTCCTCAATGCAAGGAGCCACAATTAACGCTGGTAAGAGGAGGGGATTCTTCTTACTTAAGAACTTACCCAAAGCAGTTACATAAAATAGTTGATGGTCAAATGTGTCTATATTCATTTAAAACAGCGTCTAAAACAATTATGGAAGAACATGTGCAAGAACTTAGGGATAAAAAGAAAATAAAAAGTGCATTGGAAGCTGTCATGCGTTGCTTGTTTAAATCACCTACACCAAAACATACCATACCCAAAACTGGCGGAGAATCCAAGGATGCATTGTTAATTGAGAAAGAACAAAAAGACAAAACCATTAAGAAATATATTATTCCTCATTACAGTTTTAGGTCTTGGGGCAAGAACATACCACAAAACCAGTTGCTAATTGTATATGGAAAAGTTTATATTAAGCTTAAAGATATTGAGTATAAAGACAGTGATGGAAATGTTAAGATTCAGACATATATCCAGTTTAGAGATATTCGGACCAAAAAAATTATTACATCCTGCGTGAAACCGCAAGGGATAAATATTTCTGATGGAAATTATTATGGGGCAGTATTAGGCCGTTGTTATGAGAAGGTGTCGAATGGATATACGTATTATAATCTTCGAGTAAATTTTCCAGTTGATGAATCCGTTTTACTCAAGCCATTTTCTCCGCAGGGAATGATATAAATAAATTTTTTCGTATTGTATAAGAGAAAAGTTGCTCCTGAAAAAACTTCAGCATATGCGTCCATTATTTTTGAAACATATAGATAAACATTATTTTTAAATTTGTTATTCTCGTGATAAATGTAGTGGATTTAGGATTTCCTAATTACTTGCATTTGCATGAGAAAAAAGTACCGGAGTTTTTAAATAGTTTGATTGTGCTAGATCATGATCTTTATAGAAAAGCAAGTAGAAAACAGTTGGATTATGTAGAGAATGGAAGTCAAAATATAATGTTTTTGCCAGAAGATGTTGAAGAGGGCATGTTTAAATTACTTAAAGATCCGATTCGATATTCGGAATTTGAGAGTACTATTAGTGATGTCAGAATGCCATATGAAATTTGCTTTAAGGATTGGACTGAAAATGAATATGAGTCTAATGAGTATAAACATTGGTTTGCATATGTGGAGGAGACATTGGGTGGAGTAGAAAAAATGTATGCCTTTTGGCTTCGTAATAATGAAGATAGTGCTCGAAATTTTGTAGAGCAGTTTATAGATGCTTATAATTTAATTGCAGATAAACAGGGATATGACTATATGATGGGAATGACAGAGTAATATGGAAACTATGATAGGTAGTATCCATATTTGGGGGAATGTTTACTGAAGTGTGAAAATGATACTTTTGCTTTGGAGGAGAAGCGCAAAAGATGAATTTGTATGAGAAATATTATTTGACAAAAGAGAATGTGATTGAAATATTGAAAAATGATGGTATTATCGTTTTCGATACGTCGGCACTTCTTGATCTATACTATTATTCGGAAGACTCCAGAGATAGAATTTTTGAAAATGTATTTCCATATTTTGCAAATAGATTATGGATCCCGGCACAGGTTTATTTCGAATTTCTCAAAAACAAAGATACAGTTGCTGCAAAGTCGAGAAAAACGTATGAAGCTTTGCTTGATATAAATAATAAAGATATGGGATATGTTCCAAAGATTAATTTTATTGTGGCAAAGTTTGAGAAAACATTAAAAGAATTAGAAGGAGTTTTGACGACTTTGGAACAAACAACTGCTAAAGAAGACAAGCATCCGTTTCTGGAACAGGAAATCTTTACACCAATGAACGATGCAGTCAATATTTTCCAGAATCAGATGCGAGAATTTTCGACCAAGGTAGATACTTTTCAGACAGAGATTCAGCTGAACATCAATAAAAAGATAGATGAATTATCATTAGAAGATGATGCAGTACAAAAACAAATAGAAAAGAATTTTGTTATTGGAAATGAACTTTCTTACGAACAAATGACGAAGATATCAATTGATGGCAAGCGGAGGTATAGTGAAAAAATCCCACCTGGATATATGGATCAGGAGAACAAGATAGGTTTACAAAAGTATGGAGATCTATTTGTCTGGGCAGAGATTTTGAATTATGCTGCAAAACAGAAAAAGGATGTCATTCTAATAACGAATGACGTAAAAGAAGACTGGGTTGATAAGAAACTGGATTGCAAACCGAGATTTGAACTATTGAAGGAGTTTAACAGTATTACACATAAAAATTTCTGGATGTGTAATATGAAAGATTTTTTGCATCTTGTAAATCAGATTAATGATGAAAAGAGCCAGATTCCGGAAAACGTAATGGAAGATGTGGAGGAAGTCTCGAACCAGTCAATAGAGAACACGGAACGAGACATTTTAATTCAGCAGATAGTAAGTGACTGGATGGAAGCAGAACAGGCTGTTATTATAGACAAGAGGCTGCCACTGAATCTGGATTGGAGAATTTACGGCAATAATAGAATTTATAATGCAATAGATTATCGAGGGGATGAATGGATCGTTTTGGCTAATTTCCCAACAAAGTATAATTATGCAAGTGTTTTGCATTCCCTGACGAATTTAAGAGAGATAAAGCGGGATTATGACCGTTTAGGGAAAAAGTATCATTATTCACAGCTGATTATATTGAAAAATAAGGAAAATGCAGACAAATTTATGCAGGTGATCAGAAAGACACCGAAGCTCAATAAAGTGTTCGAGGCGGACAGTGTTGAAAATACGGTAGTATATATGATGAAGGGGATGCTTTTCTTTGTAGATGCAAATCATGCGATGGGGTAGAACTCTAGAAGGAAAACTGTACACATAGATTGATTTCATGGTATGATAGAAACACTGAAAAATCTGTGCAAAGCCAAGGGAGGAGGAGCGGTAGAGATGAAATTGTTGAGTATTCCAGTTGGGGTGTCTGATTTTGCGGAAATCCGCAGGAATGGTTATTATTATGTTGATAAATCAGGTCTGATAGGCGAGCTTCTCGGTACAACAGGAACAAAAGTAACCTTGATCACTCGCCCCAGACGGTTCGGAAAAACGCTTGGCATGAGCATGCTGGAAAGCTTTTTTGATAACCAAAAGGACAACAAGACACTGTTTGAGGGACTTGAGATTGCAAATAGGCATGATCTGTGCACGGAATGGATGAATCAGTGGCCGACTGTGTTTGTTTCGTTCCGGCAGGTTGATGGTCTGAATTTTAACAGTGCATACGATATGCTTACACTTGTCATCTCGGAGTTGTATAAGAAGCACTTGTATCTGTTGGATAGCGACAAGGTAGATAGTTTTGATAAAGAAATCGTAAAACAACTGATACAGGGTACGGCTTCGACCAAGGATACGAAAGGAAGCCTGATGCTGCTTACGAGATTGATGTATCAGCAATATGGCAAACCTGTGATTCTCCTGATTGACGAATATGATGTTCCTGTGGCAAAGGCAAACAGCAATGGCTACTATGAGGAGATGTTAGATGTCATGAAGGGTCTGATGCAGGCTTTGAAGGACAATCAGGCACTCTGCTTTGCAGTGATTACGGGCTGCTTGAAAATTGCAAAGGAAAGCATTTTTACTGGAACAAATAATTTTATTTCAGACACGATTACGGATTCCAGGCTGAATGAGTATTTTGGATTTGTTCAAAGTGAGGTAGACCAGATTCTTAAAGATGCGGACGTTTTGGATAAAGCAGAAAGCATCAGGGAGTGGTATGACGGATACCACTTCGGTGATTTTGATGTTTACTGTCCGTGGGACGTGATGAATTATCTGCTGGAGTTACAGCGCAATCCTAAAGCAAAACCTGTCAGCTATTGGAAGAACACGAGTGATAATGCAGTCATCCGCTCGTTCATTGATTATGCTGGAAGCAACATCACTGGGAAACTGGAAACTTTGCTGGCAGGAGGTACGATCGTTCAGCGCGTGGATGAGAACCTGACTTATGATTATCTGCATTCTTCAGAGAATAATCTTTGGAGTATGCTGTATCTGACTGGATATCTGACAAAAGCACGTGAGGAAGATTACAATGGTAAGCTGGCGGATGGTACAGTGGCGCTTATGATTCCGAACGCTGAAATCAAGGAAATCTTTGAAACGACCGTTGTCAAATGGTTCGATGACAGCACGAAAAAATGTGACAGGAGTACGCTGTTTGATGCAGTGTGGAATGGTGACAGCGGGAACCTTACCAAAGAGATGAATGTGTTGTTACGAAGGACTATCAGCTACCATGATTATAAAGAGGACTTTTATCATGCGTTTCTTGCAGGTATTTTTACAGGGGCAGGATATATGGTAGATTCTAACAAAGAACATGGTGAAGGCCGCAGTGATGTGGTTGTGTATGATCCCATCAATAGCCGGGTGGCTATTTTCGAAGCGAAGTATACGAAGTCTCTGGATAAATTAGAAAGTGAGTGCGATGCTGCCATACAGCAGATTGATGACAGGATGTATGCAAAAGAGTATGAGGATGATTACGACCAAATTCTTTGTTACGGCATTTCGTTTTTTAAGAAACGGTGCATGGTGAAGAAAAAGCTGGTGAAAACTTGAACAACGTAAGTTTACTACAGAGCAGACCATGGAACTTGCAATTATAGCAGTCAAGATTGCATGTGTGAAGAACGGTCTGGATCACATCTGCCTGATGTGATGTAACTTGAAATAAAAGCGGGAGCAGACGCTGTATGTGAGAACATCAGACAGGCATTGCAGAAAGAACAGATTGCAGTGACAGTTCTTGATAACGTATTATATGATGCTGAGGCTATGGAGAAACTGGAACAGGAGAAAGGTGGCAGATTAAGGGCTTCCGAGGAGGAAACCCTTAAATAATAAATAATCGAACTACAAAAGAAGAATAAATATAATATAAATTACGTCATATCGAATGGCATTTAATGAAAAATAGTATACAATAAATTTGAAAATATTGTCACAGGAAGGAAACAGATAATATGGATGATTTGGAAAAAATATGTGATAAATTAGAAAATTGCAGTAAAGAGGAAAATTGTAATAAAAATGAAATTGTATGTACAAAGGCAATACTACAGTCCTACATAGAGGGGGATGACAACAAAAGATTAAAATTAAAAGCCCTAATGAAACAGCATGAAAAAAGCACATTTGAAATGATAATGGAAGTATTTTCAATATACGGTTCTATAGCAGCTTTAGGTGTATCGTGTGTTGCTCTTATGGTGTCAGCAGATAAAAAATCTGCTGAACATGTTGGAATAATAGTATTATTCGTTCTAGGCATACTTGGTGGGGTATTAATAATAAGTGCAATAATGCGTTGGGTAAATGGAAAATATAGTAATATAGATAAATGGAAGAAATATATACAAGTAGTGTTAGAAGATATGGAGTGTAAGATAGAAGATGTGAGATAGCGTATTTAAAATGGAATAGTCATAAAAAAGTTGAAGGCAAATGAGGGAAAAGAAAATAAGTGAAAACTTAATAGAGTTGATTTTAAATAGCCAGTCCGATACAAGGAGTGGCTATTAAACGTTTTGAATAAAAAACAAATTGTTGGTAGAATGTGATAAAATTAAAGTTGTATAGCTTAAGTCAGATGAGAA
>ENA-UOJH01001317-UOJH01001317.1-human-gut-metagenome-genome-assembly--contig:-C148-NODE-1317-length-18743-cov-5.505565_pt1 | contig 18743 bp, 14 predicted proteins | sample MGYA00242345_ERZ723892 | MGnify/ENA metagenome assembly ERZ723892 | reverse complement strand
TGCGTAACTTTGCATTGAAAATAAAATACCACAAGTAAAAAAACTGACAGATCGGATATGAAGAAGTTTCTATTTGTTTTTGCCGCTTTCTTGATGGCTTTTGCTGCGCAAGCACAGGAAAAAGTGCGCAGCGTGTCGTTGGAGGTTTTCGGTGCGCAAAACACAGTTGGCATAAACTATGACAGTCGTTTCAAAGGTAATGACGGATGGGGGTGGCGAGTTGGATTGGGTTTCGGATATGGCGACAATTCCGGTTTTATTGACCAAAACATAAAAGGTGTGGGAGTGCCCTTGGAGGTGAACTATTTGTTGGGAAAGAAGAGCAGCAAATTGGAGCTGGGATTCGGCGCGAACTTCGGTTTTTATCACGTAAAAGAAAAAACAGGTTATTATATTCCCCTGGGAGACGGGAGCGGAGACAAGACAGAATACTACAAATCGTCGGATAATCGCTTCGGATATTTAATGTTCGGCAATATTGGCTACAGATATCAGCGTGTGAGCGGGTTTATGTTTCGTGTGGGAATAACGCCCTCGTTTAATTTTGGCGACAAAAACGGTTTGAAAAAATCCGCAGCCTGTCCTTATATAGGTTTGGGCTGGTCGTTTTAGCCGACAAAAGCCGTGGGGCGGAATAACCGGGCAATAAGAACATATATAAATACAACACAAAAAGACTATAGAGAAATGAGAAAAAGTTTATTGAACAAAAGCTGCTTTTTGCTCCTTTTATCAGTTATGATGATTGTATGCTCTTGTGCTGACGACAAGAACAAATCCACACGTTTAACCGGCACGGTATGGATTCATCAGTTCACCGAAGAAGAAGGTGTGAACGAAGCTGCCTATGCATTGAGTTTCGGTAAGGACAAGGTGGAGTTGTATGAACTCGATAAGAACATGCACGTAAAAGAACTCCGAAATCAGTTTGATTACAAGATAATCAAAGGAAAAACTATTCGGATAGGGAACAGAGCAGGTACGCTGGGCGATAATTATTTATACTTTAGGGCGTGGATCTTTTACCGTAGCGATAAAAAGTTCTCGGATTTGTTGAAATAATTAATACTAAAGGTTGAAACACCAAAAGGATTGGTCCTCACGGGAACCAATCCTTTTTTGTTTGTCAACGATCAAGCCATTTTTTCAACAGAGAAGTTTTTTCCTTGCTCACCACTATGTTTTCGTCTTTGCAACCCTTGAGACGCACAATAAGCTTGGAACTGAAGAAAAAGTTGATTTTGCGTATGCCTTTTATGTTGGCAATGTATTGACGATTGATTCTGAAAAAACTGTCAGGGTCAAGTTCCTGCTCAAGGTCGTTCATGGTCAGAGTCAAAGTGTAAGCCTGCCCTTCATTAGTGAAAGCCTGCACACGATTGTCCTCTATGGCAAAATAATAAATGTCGTCCACATTCACAACTACCAGTTCGTCGCCCCTACTCACCAGAAAGCGTTGACGATAACGGCGGGTTTCGTTCAGAAGTCCGTTCATGTTGTTTTGAGCAGCCTCGCGGTCGCCGCCGCCAGCCGTCCGGGCTTTCTCCATAGCCTTGCATAGTTCCTCGGAATCCACAGGTTTCAAGAGATAATCGATGCCGTTGTTGCGGAAAGCCTTCAGCGCGTATTCTTCATAGGCTGTGATGAAAACAACAAAGGCGCGTGGCTTGACTTCCCGGAAAGCCTCGAAAACATCTCCGTCAATCAAGCGAATATCCGAGAAAATGAGGTCGTAATCATTGTTTTCGGACAGCTCGCGAACCACTTCTTCCACACTTTTAAGCGGACCGTGAACCTCAAGTGTGTCATCGACTTCGCGTATCAGGTTCTTCAAGCGGTAGGCGTTGTAAAAATCGTCCTCAATTATCAATACTTTTTTCATATATCCTGTTTTTTAGGTAAAACGGGCAATCTTGCTTCAAACGCATCGGTTGTAGCCTGAAACTCGGGCTGTGTTCCGCATTCCAATTCGTATCTCCGGCACAAATTTCTTATACCGATTCCGTAAGATTCCACGTTCTGGTCGTTGCGACATCCGTTGTAAATTCTGTTGTTTCTGACCACGAGCATTTTGTCCCGCACATAAATCCGAATATACAGCTTTTGGTCTTCCTGCGGATAGTTATGTTTCACGGCATTCTCTATCAGCAGCTGAAGACTAAGGGCCAAGATGAATCCTTGATCCGTTTCTGCATTTATTTCATTTTGCAAAATAATGTTTCCGTGGTATCTTTTATTGAGCATGTCCACGTAAACAGCCACGAAGTCCGCAGCTTCGCCAATGTCTATATAGTCTATTTCTATATGACGAAGCAAATATCCGTAAACACGCGAGAATTTAACCAAATATTCTTCGGCGGTTTTCGGTTCAAGTTCTATCATGCCCGCAAGAGCTCCGAGACTGTTGTATACGAAATGGGGATCGAGCTGAAGTTTCAGGTATTTTTTCTGAAGAGCAGCGTTTTCCTTGTTTTTTTGTATTACTCTGGCGGAATAGTGCATGGATAGAAGAATGAGAGCCATGAGACTTGCCAAAATGCCAAACAGAAAAGAAGTTCCCCACAAGTCTTCCGTGAAGTCGGGATCGGCGATGTTGAAGAAAATTTCGCATGCTCCTGCCAGCAACATATTGGAAACCACGACTAAAGCCCCGTTTCGAATTACGTGTTTGGATTGTGTTTCTCTTTGTTTGAAGTATTTTGAATTCAATATGCGCCGGCTTACCAGCAAACTCGTCATGGAAAAAATGCCGCAAAAGACAAAATCCACCGCAAGATAGAAATGGTTGGTGCTCAGAGTGTGCTTGAGATCTTCTATATCGGCGAGTGCCCAGAAGATGTCGTACAAAAAGAAGAACATCAACGTAAATGCTATCCATTCAGTGAGGAACCCCGAAAGTTTTTGCTTCATTTTTTGTTTTCAAAGTTAGTTATTCCGCCTTAAACCGTGCATGTTTTCGCCGGTAAACGAGTAAAAACGAGGCACGAAGCAGAAAAACAACGGCGTAAAGCTTTTCGGCTGCAACCCGAGTCCGAAAGCGCAAAAACATAACGCCACACCGTGCACGGAAGTGGTGTGGCGTGGAAATGGTGTATTATCTTATTGTGATTTCTCCCCTAAGGTCGGTGTTCATAAGCTCACGTATCCGGTCGTTCGAAAGGTTGTGCCCCACAAGAAACATGAGTTTCGTAATAGTACTCTCCACTGTGGCATCATGACCATTGACCACGCCGGTTTCAAGTAGCTGCAATCCCGTGCGGTATCGGTTCATTTCTATCCAACCCTCGCTACACTGCGTAACGTTCACCACAATGATTCCCCTTTCTTCGGCTTCTTTCAAAAGTTCTATGAGCCATTTTTTCTGGGGAGCGTTTCCCGAGCCGTAAGTTCTCAACACCACGGCTCTCAACCCCGGAATGTTTACTATGGAGGAGATTATCTCGCGTCGTATGCCGGGAAAGAGCGTAATGACAACCACGTTGCTGTCCATTACGTAGTGAGGCTTGAACACGTTGTCCTTATTGGGGCGGCGTATGACGGCTTCATTGTATTTTATGTGGATTCCCGCATGAGCCAGCCACGGAAAGTTGAATGAGCGAAAGGCATTGAATCCTTCGGCATTGATTTTTGTGGTGCGGTTGCCTCGCAGCAGGCGGTTTTCAAAGAATATGCAGACTTCGGGCACCATTGTGTTTCCCTCCGCGTCCTTTGCTGCGGCTATTTCAATGGATGTAAGCAGATTTTCGCGCCCGTCGGTGCGAATCATACTTATTGGCAGTTGCGAGCCGGTGAGGATTACGGGTTTCGTAAGCCCTTGCAGCATGAAACTGAGGGCTGATGCGGTGTACGACATGGTGTCTGTGCCGTGGAGAACCACGAAACCGTCGTAGTTGTCATAGTTGTCGGCAATGACTTTCACTATGGCCTGCCAGTTGGACGGCTCCATGTCGCTGGAATCTATGGGTGGGTTGAAAGCGTAGGAGTGAATGTTGTAGTCGAAGTCCTCCAACTCGGGAATCCAACGGCGAACATGGGTGAAATCGTAGGTTTCCAATGCTCCCGTATGCCGGTTTTCTATCATTCCTATGGTTCCGCCTGTATAAATGATGAGTATATTGGCGGAAGTATTTATATTCTTCATAATGCAAAAGTAACATTATGATATAAAACTACCAAGTTTTGGGGCGAAAATCAGAGGCGGTGGTTTGAATTTGTACTGTTGTGGCGGCGAGAGCGGATGTTTTCGGCGGCAAAAGGCATGTCTGCGGCATGGAGAGCATTGTTGCAGAAGAAGCGAGCCGCACTATGTCATTCCCGGGCGTTTTACGGTAAAAATCACGGCATAAAGCGGGAATTCCGGGACATAAAAACAGCCGTTTGTAAGTTGTTGAAAATCAGATGTGATTTTTGGCGAAAAATATAAGGCACATATTTTAAAATAAGTGCCTTGTATTTTAAAATACATGGCTTGTATTTTTTACGAGATGCCTTGTGTTTTTTTTCGCGTCCCGATTTGGAAAGAAAAACAATGTTTTTTGCTGTCATGGCGAGGCACGGAAATAAAAAATCCCGCCGAAACGAATCGGCGGGAAATATGGATGAGTGATAATTTTCGGTATTGTTTACCAAGCGTCTTCGGGCTTTGTGCCGTTGTAAACGTTTTTGGGTGCAAACTCTACGTAGTCGAGCACGAACATGGTTGAAGAGTTGGCGAGCACACTCTTGAATCGTATGTAGTAGGTCTGGTCGGGATAGAGATTTCCTGTGTGGAAAATCTTGCGCAGACGGTGTTCGGAGCGAACATTATAGAGAGTGGTGCTGACAACTCCGCCGGTTGACGGACCTTCGTGCTTGCAGCCCATCATATATCCGTGGTTGCGCATATTACGGTCGCGTTCGCGATTGAGATCAGGGTCTTCGTTATCGTATAACGCCCAACCAATCAAAGGATTCGTAACCTCTATGCGCTCGTCAATGGGAAGCCCCTCGGCTTGCAGGTTGTTGGGATCTGTACCAAAGTAAGGCTGCGCCATACCACGGTTTCCGGAATAGGAATATACGAGACGCACTTCCCAAGAACTTTCGAAAGGCACCGGCGGAAGGCGAAGCGTGAAGTCGTATTGCCCCGTAATGTTGTGCTCGTCGCAATACATATCGTTCCAGCCGCAGTTGTAGCCCGTGAGATAGTGATAGTTTGTTCCCTCGGCGTTAATCGTAAGATAATCAATGTATCCCTTGGGGAGATATATACCGTTTTGTCCCTCTTTTATGAACAAACCGTTTGTAACAAGTTCGGGATAGTAAGTGGAAAGGTCCATGCGGATGCGCTGGTTAAGCACCTTGCCAGGAACATCGCTGTTGTAGGTCAGAACATCGTCAATAGGATAGTAAAAACCATTGAGGGCGTTGTTGTCGTAATCGCCGTTGTTCGATTTTATTCCGATACCAGGAATCTCCACAAGGGTTTCGGTGTAAGTATCGGGGTCGTAAACCGAATAACGGTTTATTCTGATTCCGTCGGTACTTGGTCCTTCGGTCATCTTAATCATTCTGCGGTGGTTGGTAGACATTGTTTCCCAGAAGTTGTCGCAGTTAATGGACAGACGGGTGGGGTTCTTGTACGAGAAACCGTATTCCGTGCGGTGAACAACAAGCCAATTGTAAGGAATACGCGCAGGTAGCAGGTGATAGGCTATGAATTCGTTCACGGCATTGGTAGTATCTGTGAGTTCTGTGCCGGTAGCCGTGGGATATACCTCTGCACATTTTGCCTTGAACTGATTAATAATCTGTTCTTCGTTTACTATTACTCCGCCTTCCACTATAGGCATGTCGATTCCCCATTTTTCGTGGAAAACACTGTCGGTTTCAAGCAGAACAGTATAACCGAAGTAGCGGTGTTGAGGTATAATGTCGTCCCAGTTCGGGTTGCCGGTGTATTTTTCCGGGAGATCGCGTTTCTCATATTCCTCATCGCGATATTTTGTAAGCTTTGCAGCCCAACCGGTTCGCTTCAGAAGCATTGAAAATACCTTGGCGTTGCCGGCATTCTCAATCATGTTGCCTATATAAGCGTTGGAGAGCAGAACCACACGGTCAACGGCGTGAATATATCCGTTTTCAAGTTCATGATCGCGCGAAATGACGAGTGCGTCATTGTTAATTCTCACGGCAGCTTTGCCGTTAACGGTGTCGAAACGTATTGTCATGTATCGGTCGTCCGCATTGGTTATGGGCAGTGTGCCTTCGCTGAAGTCGGCAATGCGGTAAGCGTCGCCGTCTTTACTGTCAAGAATGCTGCATCTTACTATTCTTTCAGCCACGGAGTCCTCAATCTGTTCAACGGGAAAGTCTTTCTGGTTGTAGATAGAGTCAAGCAAATGGTGCATTGCCTGATCGGTGGGCGCAAAAACGGTGTAGTTTCCGCGAGCCGAGAGCAAGTCGGAAAAAGTTGACGATGATTTTGAGCTGAGTTTCACTTTGCGCAAAACGTAGGAGTATAGTTGGAAACTATCACTCTTTTGCAAATAACCCGTAATCATGTCGCCTTTGAAAGTGTAAAGGTTGGAGCTGTCAACATCATCAGAACAAGCTGAAAATGTAAAGATTATCGTGCAAACTATGACTGCTGCAAGACAGGCGAAAAGCTTTTTTATTGTTTTCATATCAAGGAAGTTTTTCCAATGGAGGCAAAGTGATGTATCGCCAAGCCGTGTATGTTTATTTCTTTTGTGAGGCTTTTGGATGCAAATATAATTATTTTTCAATTCTGTAACATTATAAAATACAAAAAAAGAGAGAAACAAATTTTTATACCCGTGTGGCGGAGGAGTAATGTGTTAAAAAATAGTGTAGAAATGTTTTTGGCTTTCTGTGTGAGGCATGCACCGAAAACATGGTGCTGCCTAAGAAAAAGGGTGTGCCGTGAGGGTGTTTCTGCGTTGCGAAAACCATGATTTTCATGCCTTGTTGCGATGCTCACAAAAGTCATTGTGTTTCAGAGGTATGCAAAGGCGAAAAAATACAATGCTTTTGTTTGAAAATACAAGGCACATATTTTAAAATATATGGCTTGTATTTTGAAATAAGTGCCTTATGTTTTTTTCGATGTGCCGAAGCGCATAAAAAAAGTCCCGAAAAGGGAATTTTTCCGGGTGTTTTGAGGCATGCTTCGAGGCAATGGTGCGGGCGTATATGGAAATGAAAAAACGGGAAGCGGGTTTTAGCATACGTGAAATTCTGTTTTGCAGGTCAAAGTGTTGATATTTGCATGATTTTTGGTGTTATTATACAGCCATGTTGCGCAAAACGCTTATATTTGCACACGGAGAAAACAGCGTGCAATAAATTTAAACTGCACGCCAAACTTCGAAAAAATATGTCAGTAGCAAAGACTCGTCAGAAACTCGTAGATGTAGCCCGCCATCTTTTTGCGCAAAACGGACTTGAAGCCACAACCATGAACATGATTGCGGAGGCTTCGCAAAAAGGAAGGCGAACGCTGTACACATACTTTAAGAACAAGGAAGAAATATACTATGCCGTAATCCAGACAGAGCTTGAGCGACTAAGCGATCGCATGGACGAAGTGGCGGCAATGGATATTGAACCCGAACAAAAGGTCATACTCCTTATATATACCCACCTGAACATGATAAAAGAGGCTGTGGTGAGAAACGGAAACCTTCGCGCCGAATTTTTCCGCAACATCTGGATGGTGGAAAAGGTGAGAAAACAATTTGATGCTGCCGAGCAGGATGTTTTCTACAATGTGCTCAAGGAGGGACGGGACAACGGCAAATTCATCATTGAAGACGTGCGCCTCATGGCGGACATAATACATTACACACTCAAAGGTCTTGAAGTGCCATATATATATGGTCGTCTGGGCAACGGAATGAAAGAAGCGATTTCGCGTCCCATTGTGGCGGGACTGGTTCGCCGTGCCTTGGGAATGGGACCTTTGAGATGAAAGAACGGATTAAATATAAAACCAAACAAAATAAAATGGGACTATTAACAGGAAAAAATGCACTTATAACAGGTGCTGCACGCGGAATAGGTAAAGCAATCGCTTTGAAGTTTGCTTCGGAAGGCGCAAACATAGCTTTCACCGATCTTGTAATTGATGAAAACGGTAAGAAAACCGAAGAAGAAATAGCAGCTCTCGGTGTTAAGGCAAAAGGTTACGCTTCAAACGCTGCCAATTTCGAAGAAACCGCAAAAGTAGTGGAACAAGTGAAAAACGATTTCGGTTCCATTGATATTCTTGTCAACAACGCCGGAATAACAAAAGACGGTTTGATGATGAGAATGACCGAACAGCAGTGGGACGCAGTGATTGCAGTGAACCTGAAGTCGGCTTTCAACTTCATTCATGCCTGCACGCCGATAATGATGAGGCAACGCAAAGGCAGCATAATCAACATGGCATCGGTTGTGGGCGTTCACGGAAACGCCGGACAGAGTAATTATGCCGCTTCAAAGGCAGGTCTTATAGCTTTGGCAAAGTCTATTGCACAGGAAATGGGTTCTCGCGGCATTCGTGCCAATGCAATTGCTCCGGGATTCATAGAAACTGCGATGACTGCGGCACTTCCCGAAGATATTCGCAAAGATTGGATTCAGAAGATACCTCTTCGCCGTGGCGGACAGGTGGAAGATATTGCAAATGTAGCCACCTTCCTTGCATCTGATATGTCGAGCTACGTGTCAGGTCAGGTTATTCAGGTTGATGGCGGCATGAACATGTAATTAAATACGATAGAAATCATTCAAAGGGTCGCAAGGGGGAAAACCATTGCGACCCTGTTTATAAGAAGTACATCATGCAAGTTGTTTACGAGGACAACCATATAATAATAGTGAGCAAGAAAGCCGGCGAAATAGTTCAAGGCGACATTACGGGCGACCGCACGCTTTGCGAAGACGTTAAGGCGTATATCAAAGACCGCTATGCAAAGCCCGGAGCCGTTTTTCTCGGAGTGGTTCACCGTTTGGACCGCCCCGCAATGGGTCTTGTGATTTTTGCACGCACAAGTAAGGCTCTTTCGCGCCTTAACGAGATGCTCAGGGTCAAAGATAAAATACGCAAGACCTATTGGGCTATCGTGGCAAAGCGTCCGCCGAGAGACGAAGACCATTTGGAGCAGTATCTTGTAAGGAATGCCAAGAACAACAAGACTTATGTGGCTCGCGAGGGTGTGAAAGATGCAAAACTTGCCGCTCTCGATTATCGCGTTGTGGCTCACAGCGACCGCTATTGGCTGCTTGAGATAAATCTTCTCACGGGTCGTCATCATCAGATACGTTGCCAGCTTGCCGCAATGGGCTGTCCCATAAAGGGCGACTTGAAATACGGCGCACCGCGAAGCAATCCCGACGGAAGTATCTCGTTGCTTGCACGAAGACTCGAGTTCGAACATCCCGTGTCTCATAAACAAATTGAAGTGGAAGCCCCTGTTCCCGCCGACAAATTGTGGAACATGCTTGCCATAATGACTGAGGCGGGCAAAGAACGGGAGCTGATGTAAAAAACAAGGCAATGCGCTGACAACCCATTTGTTTTTGCGCTAATTTTGCCGTTTATAGAGGAGAACAGAATAAAAAGTTGAAAATAATGAAAGCAAACAAGATTACGGCAGCCGCCTTTGCGGCGTTGATATTGCTGTCGGGCTGCACTGACCGTCAGATGCAGGGCACAATGGCAGGCGGTTCGCTCGGTGCAATCTTTGGTTCGAGCATCGGAGGTCTCATGGGCGGTCCCCGGGGAAGCGATGCCGGCACCGCACTCGGCATGGCTGTAGGAGCTGTAGTGGGAAATGCGGTAACAAGTCCGAAAGCCCGCAAGGCAAACAGTAATATAGACGAATGCGATGACAGTAGCAACGCTCCTTATTCAAGCAGACATCCTGCCGCAGGCGGAAACGACCGATATGTGTCTCACATAGAGGGGCTGAAAGTGGAAAACATTCGTTTTGTGGACGAGAATCGCAATCAGACAATCGATGCCGGCGAGCATGCAAAGGTTCTCTTTGAAATTCACAACGGCGGAAACGCCACGCTTTACAACATAACACCCGTGGTAACCTGCAGCGAACCGAAGAAAGTGATTGTGTCGCCGACGGCAATAGTTGAAAATCTTGCGCCGGGCAAAGCTGTGTCTTACACGGCAAACATTCTCGCCTCGCCAAAGCTCAAGGACGGAGAAGTAAACTTCAAAATAGCTTTTCAAGACGGAAAGCGCATAGTTACATTCAAAGATTTTTCGCTGGCAACCAAGGCTGCGAAATAATGAAGATATAAAAAATCAAGGTTCAGCCGTTTCCTAATTTTGGGAACGGCTGTTTTTTGCGAAACATGGCATGCGCCCGCCGGCAGGTTTGCTTTCCTGAAAATCATGCATGGTTTTCGTTGAACGGCTTCCTCTGAAATAACGTATGATGTATGCAATTTGGAGACCGCCATTGGCACATGCGAAAAAACATAAGGCATGTTGCAAAAAATATAAGGCACATATTTTAAAATATGTGCCTTATGTTTTGAAATAAGTGCCTTGTATTTTTCGCCTTTTCAAATGTCTGAAAAACAACAACTTACAAAAGTCTTGAGAAATTGGTTATCTGGTTGGTTTTCAGTCTTTTGCGGAAAAACGCTTCTTTCCCTATTTTGCCATCCAGTCGTCAAATTTTTTCATTGCTTTGGCAACGGGTTCGCAGGTTGCCGTAAAGTACCACGCCAAAGGCACATAGCAGAACATAAAACGCTTGGCGGAATAGGAGAGAACGTTGTCAATGCTGTCCCAACGGTAATCAATGTGATAGAGCACAAGGAAGTAGAGCGCGATTCCCACTGCAATGGCAAACAGCTTGGGAATGTCGCTGTTGCGGTGCTTTATCATGAACCATGCATCGCCTAAGATTGCAAGCAGAAGCACTGTGAATGTCCAGCCGTAGTATTGCGTGTTGGCAAGCAGCGACCATGCGCCGCCGAAAATGGTTCCGGCTTTATCGCCGTCAAAGAACGGGTGGGTTATGAAGAACGATTGCACCGTCATGTCAAACACGCGGGTGTAAACTTGCCACAAAATCACCGGCACAAAGGCAAGAAGTATGGGCAACGACTGTTTCCACATGCGCTTTCTGAAGGCTTTGTAAGCCGCAAGCAGCACTGCAACGAGAATGAACACCACTCCCTCGGCGCGACACCATACATTGATTGCCAATAAAAGCGAGCCGAGCAGGAGACAATCGTTTTTGTCGTCCTGAAGCCAACGCAATATATATATAATGCCTAATGAAGCATAAACGGCATTCATTACGTTAGTTCCCGAAAGCGACGAGAACGATGTCATTTCGGGTGTGAGAACCACGAAGAGGGTTGCCGCCATGGCAGCGGTGCGACTTGTGGTGCGTGCAAGCACTGCGTAGAACGCCACGAGGAATGACAGGTAAATCAAAGCGGGAATGGCTTTTGAAGTTTCGGCACCAAGCGCATAAACATAGGCATATGCCAGCTGTACAAGAGGGAAATATGCTATGGGACTGCCGGGTGCGTGGATTCCCGGCATATAATCGCCGGTGAAAATGCTCATGCCGCCGTAAGTATGTTCTTTTGCCGCCACAAAACCAAGGGTGTCGAAAGCGGCAAGCGAGTCGCGGTCGTAAGTGGGAAAGAAAACGCACTTCTGGAAATTGGCATATTCAACCCAGGCTGCGAAAACAAACAGCAGAAGCCACACAAAATTGAAAGAATTAATGTCGATTGGACGCTTCAAAGCCTCCATGACTTTGTTTTTTCTTAATGCCAGACCTGCCACAAGGGCTGCCGCAACAATGAGGTCGGCTGTAATCAGCGCGTTGCCCGTAAGCGGAATGTGGCAAAGGTCCATTATTGCCATTATGAGGGTAATGACACCCACACCAACGGGAAAGGCAAGCCCGATACGCTCAAGGCGGGTGGTGAGAGTAGATATGTTGAACACCGTGAGGTATCCCACGAAGAACAAAAGTATAATTCCTATTGCGTACATGGTTATTGTTGTCTGTTAATAGTGTTTGCTGCTTGCGCAGAATCGGTTGGGAGCACGGTTATAAGGGCTGATGCGGGAACTTTGTAGGGAAGAAGCTCGCGCCAATGCCCGTTGACAATAGCCACATGGGTTAGTTTCTTGCTCCAGGAGGTTTTGTCGAGTTCCTGCTTTATTACAATTTTGCGCGGATAGAGAAAGCGCACCGCAGAAAGCTTGTCGCAAAGATTTCCGGAGAAACCTATTCCTGTGTTGAAGGTTTTGTCGGTGAAATCTTCGCGCGAGGGATAGAACACAACGGCGTTCTCGGGAGTGCTTTTGCGAATCATTTCGATAAAGGCGTAGTCGTATCCCAATTTTGCTTCGAGTTTCTGATCGTTGTTAAAGCCCTGCAATTGTTGCAATGCTTCAAGATTGCTTTTGGCATAGCCTTCTATGAGCCATTCATAGCCCGCGTTTGATTTTATGAGCGACGGGCACAACATATAAACCACTGCGGCAATAAGCAGGTTCTTCATCCACCATGCAAAGTTGTACCTCGTGGTTTGGGGAGTGTTGCTCTTGTTCATTTTGAGGGTTAGTTTATGAAACGGTATTTAATGAGTGTCCATACAGCCTCTATTCCGTCGGTCCATCGCAGTTTTTTTCCTTCTGCCAAGGTTCGCGGCGAGTAGTGTATGGGTTCTTCGTGTATTTTGATTCCGAGTTTTGCGATTTTGGCGGTTACTTCGGGGCAGAACTCGAAGCCTTCGCAGCGCAAATTGAAGCGTTTCAACACTTCGGTGCGCATGAGCTTGTAGCATGTAGGTTCGTCGGTGATGTTCTGACCGTAAAGTATGTTGGCTATATGGGAAACGAGTCGTCCGCCGAGGTAGAAACTGCGATACAGGCTCGTGTTTTGTTTGTCGAGAAAGCGTGAACCGTAAACTACTTCATAGTTGCCGTCAATCATAGCCTTCATGAGCTTTGCAATGTCATTGGGATCAAGTTCGAGGTCTCCGTCCTGAATTATGACATAGTCGCCGGTTATTACGGCAAGTGCCGTGCGTATGGCCCGACCTTTGCCGTGGTTCTGTTCATGGCGCAGGATTTTCACCGGAAGGTTGGCGTTGGACGAAACGTAACGGCTTGCGTTGTCGTATGTTGCGTCTTTCGAACCGTCGTCAACGACTATTATTTCTTTCCTGATGCCGTAAGGCAGGACCACATCGCAAACCTTGGCAATGACCTTGCTTATATTGCCGGCTTCGTTATATGCCGGTATGATTATGGACAGTTTTTTGTTGTTCAAATCTATATTTTCGTTCATCGCGGTGTGGCGGTTTCGGTTTCGAGACTACAAATTTAATGCTTTTTTTTGATTTTTGTTTTTTGCCGTCATATTTTTTGTGAGAAACAACGGGCGTGAAAACGGACGTTTCCGCAGTGCGAAAAACGCATAAGGCATGTAGCAAAAAATACAAGCCATGTATTTTAAAATACAAGGCACTTATTTTAAAATATGTGCCTTATATTTTCTGGCTTTCTAAGAAGCTGGTTTTCAGCAAGGTGAAAAAGCCGTTTTTTTGAGCGTTGAAAACGCCGTTTGAAAGAGATGTTTTTGACTTCAAAGCCGTGTGTTTGACAGAGAAAGCGATGTGTATTAAAAGAAATGGTGTAAAAATGCTTTGAAAGGTTTATTTTTATTTTGGGAATTTGTATTTTTGGCGGCATATCATGAAAATTATTTATTAATACCATAAAAATATGAAACAATTAAGATTAACTCTGTCGTTGTTGCTGCTTGGTATTTTTGTGTGCCTTTCGGCGGCGGCAAAAGACAAAATTCATGTGGTCTTTATAGGTAACAGCATCACCTACGGTGCAACCCTTGCGGATCCTTCCACACAGGCTCCGCCCGTAATCACGGGGCAGTTGTTGGAAAAACGCACAAAGTGCACCGTAAAAATAAAAAACTGCGGCGTAAGCGGCATTACGACCTATGGATTTCTGCCCGGGCGCGGAGCATATAATAATGCCGTTAGCTGGGGAGAAGAATTCAGCAAAGAAGAAGGTCCTCTTTATTTCTCAATAATGCTCGGTACAAACGACAGTGCCGAAAAAGGTCCCGAAGGTTCGCCTGTTGACACAGAAACTTACAAGGAAAACATAAAGAAAATCATAGATGCCCTGCACTCAAAGTTTCCAAAGGCAAAATTCATTTTGAACTATCCCATTTGGTACAGTCCCACCACCCACAACGGGGCAACTTATCTGCAGGCGGGGCTTGACAGACTGAAATCTTATCACCCTGTCATTGACAATATCCTTGATGAATACGCTTCTTCCAATCCCGGAATGGTGAATGCCGGTTTGAAGGAAGCTTTCGACTTTTTTGAAGGCAACAATGACTATTTCACTTCCGAAAGCGGCAATTCCGGCACTTTCTGGTTGCATCCCAATGCGCAGGGAGCGGTGAAACTTGCTGGATTCTGGACAGATGCCATAATGAAAGTGCTTGCCACCGACGGAATTAAAGAAGGCGGCGAGGAAGAAGACGATACTTGGGTGAAAGGCAAAGACCTTGTAACCGACTCTATTCAGATTTCAACCAACACAATGGAGAGCTATCAGTTCTCGACATCCAATTTGATTCGCCCCGAAATAGAAGGCTACGGCACAGGGCAGTTCATATATCACTGTTCATGGACTGATCCGCTTCCCGCAGGCGAGTATCCTTATCTGCAATTCCATCTGAACGAAGCTGTAAGCGATATATTCTTCCATATGATAAGTTCGGAGTGGTCAAGTACATACGATACTCCCCAAGACATGGACATTTATGCCACAAACACTCCCAATGATGAAAATTCCTGGAAGAAGATTGTGGAACTAACCGACTTGGTTACTGTCGTTACCCATCCTATTGATTATTATTCGCCGCATATAAATCTCGGCGACAGTTATACGGATTTGCGTTTCGTGGCTAAGAAAAACGTTAACGGACGTGCAAGTAAAACCGGCAGTATATTGTTTAATCTCGGGCGTTTCCAAATAATCAAAGCGGAGAGTACCGACACTCCTATAAAGAAACTGCAAAAACTTCTCGATGATATTTCCGAAAAAGACCCGCAATACAAAGCCGGCACTGAACCGGGATATTACTCCGAAGAAGCTATTCAGAATTACAGCGCAGCTTATGAAGAAGCCAACTATGTCTTGTCGCAGGAACTCTCGGACGAGGAATATACAAAGGCGGAACAGGACTTACGCAAGGCTTACGAGGCAGTTGAAGCTTCGCTTGTGAAAGTGGGCGAAGGATATTTCTATTTCGTAAATGCTTATCCCGAATTCAACAAGGTGCAAGGCGTGGAGAAAGCCATGTGCGTGCTCTCCAACGGCAAACTTGGGTGGAATACTTTCGATAAGAAAGACCCGAAATTCCTTTTCAAGGTTGCGCATGTGGGAGACGGCACTTTCAGCATACAGAGCGTTTACAACAACAAGTATATAGGCTCGGTGAAAGGCACGAGCAAGAATGTGCCGCTTACCGACCAGCCGCAAACTTTGCAGACAATAAACCAAATAGGCACTGCTCCGCAATTCGCCATTGCCAACACTACAAACGACGTGTCTTATTACGCCAACGGACATAATGACGGCGCGGGGCTGAAAGGTGAGATAATCAATACTGCGGGCGGTACAGACTCGCCGTCGGCATGGTTCGTGTTCACGCAAAACGACACGCAGCTTATCGACAGCCTTGCAAAGGCGGGAAAGAACGACTGCCTGAAAGACCAGGCCACAACCGCGATAAACTCAACGGCGGCTGTCCGCGAAAAGGCTAACGACTATGAGCCGTATATCACGAAAGGTTCGCAGATAACCTCGAACTCCGTGCACGGTCAGTTCGTTACGTCCAACCTTATCCGCCCCGAAAGCGACGGCTACGGTACGAACGAATATATTTGGCACACTTCGTGGAGCAATCCGCAGAAGACGGGGGAATACGCATGGCTTCAGGTGAGTCTTGACTCGCCGGTTGACGCTTTCAAGTTCCGCATGGTAAGTTCGGAATGGCAATTTACGCACGACACTCCCAAAGACATGGAAATTCTTGCCACCAACACTCCCGATGACGAGGACTCCTGGCAGAGCATAACCGAACTCAACAACATGGTAACAGAGATTGAACACCCTGTGAAGTATGTTTCCCCGGTAATAAACCTCGGCGGAAGCTACAGCAACCTCCGTTTCCTTGTAAAGTCAACGGTAAACAACCGCTTGAACGCAGTTGGCGGCTTCTTTGTAAGTCTCGGACGTTTCCAGGTTATGGGCACGACCCCCATTGCCAATTCCGAATACTACGTGGTTGAGGGAATGAAGGCGGCTTGCGACAACTACGACAATATTTCGGCAGGACTGAAGCAGAAACTTGCGGACGGCACGCTGACCGTTGCCGACATAAACGCGCTTTATGACGCTGCCAAGGAAATAGACAAACTTTACGTGGATCGCGATTCCATTTACGGAGTGTTTGCAAACCTTCTTGTGAAAGCCCAAAACGCTTACGACAATGCAGTTCCCTCGCTTCAGGCTGTTATAGTCAACGGCGAGCAGATAACCGCAAATTCCACCCAAAGCGATCAGTTCCTGCCATCCAATCTAATCCTTCCCGAAAGCGACGGATACGGCACTGGTCAGTATATATGGCACACTTCGTGGAGCGATCCGCTTCCTGCGGATGAGCTGCCCTATTTGCAGGTTCACATGAACGCACCTCAGAGTTCTTTCCTCTTCAGCATGATAAGTTCTGAATGGGGATCTACGTACGACACCCCCGAAGAAATGGAAATTCTCGCCACCAACACCCCCGATGACGAGAACTCGTGGGCGAGCGTGAAGGAACTCACAGGCATTGTCTCGGGTTCAGGACAGGCTGACGCACATCCGGTGAGATATACCTCGCCCATGATAGAGCTTGGCGGAGAGTATTCCGACGTGCGCTTTGTTGTGAAGAAAACCATCAATATGCGTGCGAGCGGCACAGGCGGTTTCTATGTAAGTCTCGGACGTTTCCAGATGTACACCGACATTGACCCCGAGCGCGTGCAGTATAACTACAATCCCGAGGTGAAGACGGCTGCCGATGAGCTGAAAGCCCTTATCGAGGCGGGCAAGACCAAAGGCACGCATGAGGTTTTGCCAAGCGACGTAACCACGCTCGAAAATGCAATAACCAAACTGCTCGAAGCCTATGCCGACACAACCGAACTTTCAAGGCTCTACAACAAGATGATAAAGTGGGCTTGCAACATGGAAGTTGGCGAAGAAATCGGCATGGCTGACGACGAGGCAAGCATCGACGATTTTGTATCGGCGGTTAAGGCTGCCCGCAGCGGCGTGAGCGAGAAACAGCCCATGAAGGACGACATTAAGGCTGCCATAAAGGGCATTAACGATGCAAAGGCGGCAATTCTCGGACACACAAGGCAGATAGAGCCCAACAAGTGGTATTACATATATTCAAAGAGCAATCTGGAATATTGCGCCAACAAGGCAATTTACCTCGACAACACCAATGCCGGCGCGAACATAAGGTTCGGGCAGTATGCCGGTGAGGACGAAGATCCCGCATATCTGGAGAATCCTTACGCAATGTGGCGTTTCGTTCCGATAGAGGGTACGGACGGCTATTCAATCCAGAACCTCGCAACCTCCCATAGCATTGCCCCCACCAGCGGACGCGGCGAGGCGAATATTTGCAGGATGCAGGGCGGCTTCTCTCCTTTCCGTGTGGACTACATCGGTATGGGACAGCTACAGTTTGTGTCGGTTAACGAAAACAACAAGGAGGAATATCCGCTCCATGCGCAGGAAAGGGGCAGCGTAATCGTGCCTTGGGCAACCGATGTTGACGGTGCGTCGTGCTGGGGCGTTATTCCCGTGGAGGATGACGCATATCTTAACTTCCCGATAGAGGCCAACAGCATCAGGGTTATGACATTGCCGTTTGATGTTCCTGCAGGTGCTACATCCATAATGTCGTTGAACGATAATCTTTTAACTTATTCCGTAAAGAACATTACGGTGGATGCGGAGGCAGGAAAAACAACAGTTGAGCTTACTCTTTGCGAAGATGTCAAAGCTGGCGTGCCGTTCATAGTGATTGAGGGCGATTATACCCAATATGACCCCGAAAACACGGAAAGCGCAAGCCTCTATACCATGCTGCCTGAAAATGTTGATACAGTTGTGCGCGAGGCAAACGGACTTATCGGCACACTTGACGGTTTCGACATCACCAAAGAAGGCTACGGATACATGCGAAACGGAAAACTTAATGTTTCCACGGGAACGCACGTACACATAAACGGTATGAGCGGATGTCTTGACCTTGACAAGGTGAAATCGCAGGAAGGTGCTACGGACGTGGTCATTTCTGTAGACGGAATAATCAATGAAATAAACGAAATAAATGCAGCTGCTGCCAAGGTGCATGTGAATGTTTATACCGTTGACGGTACTCTCGTAAAGAAGAACGTCAGTCCCGCCGAGGCTGTAAGAAATCTTTCGAAAGGTATATATGTCGTTGGAAAAAAGAAAGTGCTCGTGAAATAAAAAAGAGTATTTTCGGAATAAATTAATAGTGCGTTCGCGGGGCATGGTCTGATGCTAAAATGACGACATGCCGAAGCGAAAAAAAACATAAGGCACTTTGTGAAAATTACGAGCC
>ENA-UOJH01001315-UOJH01001315.1-human-gut-metagenome-genome-assembly--contig:-C148-NODE-1315-length-18769-cov-13.467030_pt1 | contig 18769 bp, 16 predicted proteins | sample MGYA00242345_ERZ723892 | MGnify/ENA metagenome assembly ERZ723892 | reverse complement strand
GGCGGATGAAATTTTCATCCGCCTACTCTACACGAATGACTTGTGAGAGGACGCTTATACATGCCCAATCAACGCTGTGAATCGCACCACAAAATCTGCAATTTACGTTATGGGACTCACGGTTATGGGATGAGTGCCTATAGGATAATACCAAAACTCAATCAGCATTTTTGAAATAAGTGAATTAGGATTTCTTTAAATGAATTTTAACGGAATAAAATAGAATTGTATATGTGATTATGGTAGAATTATGCTATTAATGATTTTGACAATCGAGATTTGTAAGACTAATTTGAGCAAAGCGGAGAAATATCTCTGCAATCATTGACAAAAATTGCAAAAACTCTTGACGTGGAAAGAGAACTGAAAAGTTATGATATATTTAAGTAGTTTTAGATTAAGTAAAAGAAAAGTGAATAATCCTAATATTTATCCCTACAATGTATTCCGGGATAAGTATATTGAACCATTTGTTTTTAGACCTATCACTGTACTTTATGGGAACAATGGCTCAGGTAAATCAACACTTTTAAATATTATAGCCAATTGCTTACAACTAAAAGGGAAAGAATATGCAACGAGCAATTCATTTGGAAGCGTTGATTACTGTGGTTCGTTTTCCAGAGAATGTTTCTATACTTTGGGGGAAGATGATTATGGAAATACAATAAATAAATTACCGGAAAACAGCCGATATATTAAAAGTGAAGATATATTGTATGAGATTAAGAAGATACAACAAAAGCAGATATTATCAGATGGCATGGAGTATGATTACGTTAAGAGAGGTATGTCTTTACTTGAAGCAAAAAAATTTTTAGCATCTAAAGAAGGGTGTAAGCAGGAAGAATATATAAAATTTGCACAGGAAAAATATTCTAACGGAGAGACATCAATGCAATATTTTGAGGAGTATTTACAACCAGATGCATTATATTTGTTGGATGAACCGGAAGTTTCGCTTTCACCTGCGAATCAGGTTATGTTAGCAGAGGAAATTAATAAAATGGCAAGGTTGTTAGAATGCCAGTTTATTATTGCAACGCATTCACCATTTATGCTTGGAACTTTAAATGCCAAAATATATAATCTTGATACGGAAGAGTATGATGTTACAAAATGGAGTGATTTGGATAATGTGCGATACTTTTATAATTTCTTCAAAAAACATGAAGATGAATTTAAAGAAGATTATTTATAAAAAAATATTAGTATGGACAGATATATTTTGAACTAAGGATGTTAATTGATGACAAGATTGAAAGCTCACGATGATTCCGCTTGGCGGAACAACAGCTTCAAGTTTGAAGAGGTGAACGCTTTGAATCTTGAGAAAACCAAATTATATTACAATCAAATAAGAAGTGGAGATTTATGCGATTGTTGTAGAAACTATATCACTTGAAGCTGACTGAATTTTGCCGTTATCTCATAGGCACTCATCCCATAACCGTGAGTTCCATAACGTAAATTGCAGATTTTGTGGTGCGATTCATGATGTTGATTGGGCAAATATAAGCGTCCTCTCACAAGTCATTCACAGCGTAAATGAAAGAAAAACGGTACAGACAAATATGATTTCCTTTGTGAGCCATGGAGATAAGACTCTTTAGAGGCTTATCGGAATGCCTGGCGAACAGGAACATCATATTTCGTCTGTACCGTTTTTCTTTTCATAAACCTATAAAATCACGACTTGTGAGAGGACCCTTATATCTGCCCTTCACACCCTATAAAAGCGCCACAGAATCTGCGGCACTACGTCCGTTAAACTCCGGTTTACATGTTTTATATTAAGTGCTATGATATGACACAAACAGTTATTTTGAGATTAATGCAGGGAGGAAGTCTTAATGAAGGAATTTTTGTATATGATCGTTGGGTGGATAGCAGAAATCCACAGTTATCTGATGCGGTTCAATGATAGTTACGAATATAATTTTTCAGATAAAGAGTTGCATTTTATTGTGATAGGTTTGCTTGGAATGGCATTTGTATTTATTGTTTATCCTGTGTTTAAGTGGTTGGCGAAGCACAATCATGTGATGGTCATAGCCTGGATATATGTATTTACCTTAATTCTAGTCGTTACATTTGCAATTGAAATCGGTCAGAAAGTAACCAATACAGGTGCAATGGAGTTTGCAGATATTGTGTTTGGTGTTGTTGGATTCATAGTGATGTTTTTTATTTTTTCTATTATTAGGGAAATCTATCACTTGATTTGCAGACTTATAAAATATCTGCGAGATAAAAATGGGGGTAAGTGATGAAATATCATGAAAATACATGGTTATAAATGAAAAAATTCCCGATAAAGTAAACACTGATGATAAACAAACATCGAGAGGCATATTCCTATATGTAAATTGGCAGATTTTATGGTGCAATGTAGAGGGAATTCTAATAATCTTGGGAAGCTTATGACCCGATTCATGACATTGACCGGGCATGTATAAGCGTCCTCTCACAAGTCATTCGTAACGTAAATGAAAGAAAAACGGCGCAGACAAATATGATTTCCTTCGTGAGCCATGGAACTGGGATTTTAAAAATTTCGTGAAGCTTTGCTTCACAAAATTTTTGCTCAGAAGCCCAGCAGAATGCCTGGCGAACAGGAACATCATATTTCGTCTGTACCGTTTTTCTTTTCATAAACCTATAAAATCACGACTTGCGAGAGGACGCTTATATCTGCCCCTCACAACCTATAAAAGCACCACAGAATCTGCAAAATCACATTCTAACGTTCCATTTTCCAGTAAGCCGCACTGTAAGGTGCAAGTTCACTGCCACCGCCAAAATCGTGTGTTTCTCCTGTAATCAGATCTACCGCAGTGCCGCATCCGGCGTCAAAATGTGCCATAAAAGGCTGATCATCCGCATTGATTGCTACAAGAACACGTTCAGAATCTGTTTTTCGCTCGAAAATACACTGGCGGTTGGTCAGAAGAACGGAACGGAAATCACCGTAATTCAATGCATTGGAATGTTTTTTTGCCTCTGCCAGTTTGGAAATAAAAGTTGTGAGATCATTCCATTCCGGTTTCTCAAAGCAGGCACGCAGTGCAGGATCGCCCTCTTCTTTGCGGGCTTTTGCACCCCATTCACTGCCATAATAAACGCATGGGATACCCGGCATACCAAAGGCGAGAGCATAGATCAAAGGCAGATGATTTTCATTTGACAAAATGCTTGCAACTCTGGTGACATCATGGTTATCGACGAAAGAAAGCAGATGTTTTCCTTTGTATAAAGTCCAGTTATCCGGGCCAAACTGACGGAGCAGGGAGTGGTTGATCTCAAACATATTCATGCTGTTAAAACTGGAATACAATCCCTTGTAACACTCGTAGTTTGTGACAGAATGTAACATGGAATCATTCATCCACTGGTTATAATCACCGTGAAGTGTCTCTCCGACAAGGAAAAAATCCGGTTTTAATCCATCGCAGAAAGAGCGGAGCCGTCTGAGAAAATCGTGATCCAGACAGTATGCAACATCAAGCCGTAAGCCGTCAATGTCAAACTCCTCAACCCAGCCGTTGATGCAGGAAAAAATATGCTGGATGACATCTTCATTTCGTAAATTCAGTTTTACAAGATCATAATTGCCTTCCCAGCCTTCATACCAGAGACCATCATTGTAGTTTGAATTACCGTCAAAACTGATATGAAACCAGTCTTTGTATGGGGAATCCCATCGTTTCTCCAAAACGTCCTGAAATGCCCAGAAACCTCTTCCAACATGGTTGAATACACCATCTAAAACAACCTTGATCCCTGCTTTGTGAAGGTTTTTACAGACAGATTGAAAGTCCTCATTCGTGCCGAGACGGGTATCAATTTTGGTGTAATCTCTGGTGTTATAGCCGTGCGTGTCAGATTCGAATACCGGTGAAAAATAAATGGCATTTGCCCCAAGTTTTTCAATATGAGGAATCCAGTCATTTACTTTTAAAATGCGATGTTCTAACACTCCGTCATTTTCAAAAGGTGCTCCACAGAATCCAAGTGGATAAATTTGATAAAATACGTTTTCATAAGCCCACATATTAAAGCCTCCAAATTATTTCAAAATATTAATGGTGCAGAAGTAATGATTCAGTAAATCTGCACATTTTGCATACAGAATATAAAAAATGCTGCATCTATTTACTGCTCATATCGCGCGATTTCTGTGAGCAGGCGCGCTGGGCAGAAATCACAGTGTTGCGGAAACCTCCGGCTTCCAGTGCAGCAACAGCCTCGATGGTTGTTCCGGCAGGGGAGCAGACGGCGTCCTTTAATTCGCCCGGGTGCTTTCCGGTTTCCAAGACCATTTTCGCGGAGCCATAGACAGACTGGGCGGCAAATTTATAGGCCTGTGCCCGCGGCATCCCATCTGCGACAGCGGCATCCGCCATAGCTTCGATAAACATGTATACATAAGCCGGAGAAGAACCGGAAACCCCGATGACAGCGTCCATAAGAGATTCACTGATCACTTCCGATTTACCGAAGGAGTTGAAGAGTGCCTGAACTTCTTTTAATTCTTCCGGGGTCACATTTTGGTTGACGCACAATGCGCTCATTGCCTCACCGACTAAGGCTGGGGTATTTGGCATGGCACGTACAAGCTTGACTGGTTTGCCAAAGGAGTCCTCGATGGTGGCAATTGTTTTTCCGGCGGCAATGGATACGATCACACATCCTGATTTTACATGAGAGGAAATCTGTGGGATTACTTCATCAAATTTATTTGGTTTTACAGCAAGAAATAAAATATCACTGCGTTCTGCAACCGTTTCATTGGACAGGGTTGTCTCAATGGAATATGTACTCTGCAGTTTTTCTAAGGTAGCTGCGGAATGGGCGCTGGCAATGATCTGACTGGTTGTCACTAACTCTGAGTGTACAATACCGCCGATCATGGCACTTCCCATATTTCCAGCTCCAATGAAACCGATAATCTTATCTATCATATATCCTCCTTGTTTGTGTCCTGTATTTTCTTTCATCCTAGTTCATTTGTTCTGAAAGGTCAACCTTTTAGACATAATTAGGGCTGGAATACTGTAAAAAATGTTACTGTTCACTCGTATCTCGTTCCAGTAACGATTCGCAGACTCATTTAAAGTTTTTGTTTTGCAAAAGGAGTCTGCTCACTCCTGAATCACTTTCTTACACAGCAAAACAGCAAGTGTTTTACTGCTGAGTGAACAGTAACTAAAAAATCATTACATTTTACAGTATTCCAGCCCGTAAAGGGGAGGAAAAAATAACAAACTATAGTTGAAATATACTTTGTTTTTATTTAAAAAATTAGTAGGCTGCCAGAATTTCTTTTAAGGCGGCGATAAATGCCTGATTCTGTTCTTCTGTACCGACACTGACACGGTTAAAACCAAATGCACTGATCATAATTTTCCGCTCCGCAAGGGCAGCACGGATTTCTTTTGGATCATGGTGTGTGTCGAAGTAGATGAAGTTTGCACAAGGTTTTGCAAGAGTGCAGCCTAATTTTGTCAGTTCATCCTCAAGATATTCGCGCCCTGCCGTGGTGAGAGCCTTGATTTTTTTGATGTATTCCTGATCTTTCAAGGCAGCCTGTGCGGCAGCAAGTGCATTGTAGCTGACATTCCATGCCTGACAGGCTTTCATTAGTTCGTCGATCAGCAATGGATCAGCAAAGGTGTAACCGATGCGGAGACCGGCCATGCCATAAATTTTGGAGAAAGTACGCAGTACAAAGAGCGGTCTGTCGTAGCCTTCCTGAATCATTTTGATGAGGCTGTAGTGAGTAGGATCTTCCACGTATTCGAAATAAGCTTCATCTACCACCGGAATGACATGATCCGGGAGTTTACGGATGAATTCTTCGACTTTTGCGGAGTTTACATAAGTTCCGGTCGGGTTGTTTGGATTGCAGACGATAACCATTTTTGTCCTGTCTGTAATGGCTGCCAGCATCGCGTCAAGGTCGTAGCAGTAATCATCGGTCAGTGGGAGAACGACACGGACACCGCCGTTATCGCTGACCATATCCGGAAAAGCTTCATAAGTTGGAGCACAGTACACCACTTCGTCCCCATAATTGATAAATACTTCACCAAGCATATCGATGATCGCAGAGGAACCGGCACCGATACAGACATGATCTACGGTAAGACCATAGAGATCAGCCAGCTGTTTTTTGAGATCGACTGCATAGAAATCCTGATACATATAGCTGTTGAGGGAAGCATCCGTAACTGCTTTTTTTACCTCATCAGACATACCGTATGGATTTTCATTATAATTCATTCGTGTTACATTCTTCGGGGTGGAAGTTTTCTGACGTGCACCACGGTTGCTCTTTGGTTTTGTTTTCATGCTGTCTCTTAATAAACATTCTACATTCATCTTCATAATCTCCTTGTCTTTTATCTATATAAATTCAGTTGATAATGGAAACCGGATGCCCTTCTAAGTAGCACCGGAAATTATCAATTGCCATATCGATCGCGCGGATTCTGGATTCTCTTGTGAGCCATGCGATATGTCCGGTGATAACGGTATTTGGTGCAGTTAACAGTGGACTGCCGTGAACCGGTGGTTCATCCGTCAGAACATCAAGTCCTGCGGCTAGTACCTTTCCGGATGCAAGCGCATCCGCAAGTGCCTGTTCATCGATGAGGGCACCGCGCGCTGTATTGATTAAAATGACACCGTCTTTCATTCTGGCGATGGTGTCCTGATCGATCATGTGCTCGGTTGCCGGGGTATGCGGCGTGTGCAGGGAAATAAAATCGCTTCTGGCAAGCAGCTCATCTAACGATACCTGTTCAATGAAATCATATGCAGCACCTGTTTTTTTGTGGCGGCTGTATGCGAGCACATGCATACCAAATCCCCGTGCCATTTTTGCAAAAGCAAAACCGATCGCACCAAGACCGATCACACCGATCGTTTTGTCATATAATTCAATCTGTCTGGTGACCGATTTACAGAATTCGTTGTGGTTTTCCGGTACAGACCAGTCAATCGTTTTGATCCGGGTGTCATGCGTGCCGATATGATGGCAGACATCCATTAATAAAGCGAAAGCGTATTCTGCGATCGTCTGTGAACCGTAGATGGTATTGGAAATGGAAATACCGCGTTTTCTGGTCATTTCTGCATCGAATTTTTCCCATCCGTGTCCTAAGGTGGCAACATATTTTAAATTCGGATGCTGGCTTAAGAATGCTTCATTCATATTGTCCGAACCAATCCACAATCCGAATACAGCGTCCGCATCTCCGATATAAGTATGAAGTTGTTCTATATTTGGATAATGTGCAGGAACTTCAATGACAACCTCGTCAATACCGGGGAGCTGCTCCAGCCGTTTCCAGCGTTCTGTAAGCTCCTTTGGAGTGATATCTGTCTGAATAATTTCCTCCTGGATCACAACAATTTTCATTTGTTTGTCACCTCCATTTGTTTATGATTGCTAATATAAGTTCAAAAATGTTGATTTGTCAAGTATAAATTTCTTGCAAATTAAGCGAAAAAAATACAATTGTGAGATAGTTTCTTCTATAGTTAATATATAAGCGTGTAATATGTGCTATCAGACGAAAAAAACGCATTTTTTACGTTTCCTACAATAAAATGATAGAAATAATGCGCATTTTGGAAAAAGTATACAAATCTATAAAAATTGGCTGGATTTTGTTGACAGGAAAACAAAAAGTGTGATAAAACAGGTTTAATTTAAAACAGCAGGCAATCAGGCAGCAGACCTGAACATAGCAAAGGCGCTAGGGAATCATCCTTAGCGCCTTTTCTGTACATAGAATATATGCAGAGTACAGATGCTGTTGTTTACAGAAAACAGAAGAACAATCTATTTCATTAGTTCAGGGATGTTTCTTCGGAACAATAAGGAGGATTAGTTATGACGAATACACCTACCACATTTTTTGGCTGGATCATTTTTCTGATACAGCAATATCATGGATACTATTTACAGGGGCTGCTTACCACATTGGAAACATCCCTCGCAGGTACGATCTGTGGATGCTTTTTAGGGTTTCTGGTTGGAATCATCCAGGCAACGGACATCCGGGCGCAGGATAACATGATCAAAAAGATTTTACTTGGTATTCCATGGGTGATCGCAAAAATTTATGTCACGATTTTCCGTGGAACACCAATGATCGTTCAGGCAATGGTAATTTATTATGGATCATCTACAGTATTCGGAATTGATCTGAAACCATTCAATGCAGCGATTTTTATTATACTGTTAAATACAGGAGCTTATATGTCAGAGACAGTCCGCGGCGGTATCAATTCCATTGATGTCGGACAGATTGAAGGAGCAAAGGCACTTGGAATGGGATATGTTCCGATGATGATCTATATTATTCTTCCACAGACTTTTAAAATTATCGCACCGCAGATCGGAAATACATTTGTTGCAAATATCAAAGATACTTCCGTATTAAATGTAATCGCAGTCACAGAACTTTTCTATATCACAAAGGTTGCAGCCGGAACATATTTCAGAATGTTTGAGGCATATACGATCACAGCATTGATTTACCTGACACTTACCTTATTATTTAACGGTTTGCTGAAGCTGATCGAAAAGTATATGGCAGGAAAAGAAAGCTACGAGGTTTTAAATCCGGCAGCCGCAAAATAAATCAGGGGATCAGATGGAAAGAAAAGAGGAACGTGTTATGGCAAGACAATCAATATTTAAGTTTAATGAGAGAGTGACGACTGAGGCAAAGGATGCAACGTATGAATTTCGTGGTCCGGTCATCAGTGTCAAGAATCTGGAAAAGAAATTCGGGGAACACGAAGTTTTAAAAGACATCAGTTTTGATCTGTTTGAGGGCGATGTGGTCTGTATCATCGGATCTTCCGGATCAGGAAAATCTACCTTATTAAGATGCATCAATCATTTGGAGACACCGACGAGCGGTCAGATATTATATCATGGCTATCCATTGACGAAGGATGCACAGACGATCAACCGTTTCCGTTCCCAGGTGGGAATGGTGTTCCAGCAGTTTAACCTGTTTAACAATATGACGGTTTTTGACAACTGCATGGCTGGTGTCCACAAGGTGAAAAAAAGAAGCAAGGAATATTCCACCGAAATCTGTATGAAGTATCTGGAAAAAGTAGGTATGGCTCCTTATGTAAAAGCAAAACCACACCAGTTATCCGGTGGTATGAAACAGAGAGTGGCGATCGCCAGGGCACTTGCAATGGAACCGGAAGTATTGCTTTTTGATGAACCGACTTCCGCATTGGATCCGGAAATGGTCGGAGAAGTTTTATCGGTTATGAAACAGCTTGCCAATGAAGGACTTACGATGGTGATCGTAACGCATGAGATGGCGTTTGCAAGAGATGTATCCACAAGAACCATTTTCATGGATAAAGGATATATTGTGGAGGATGCACCGCCACAGGAGTTATTTAATAACCCGAAGGAAGCGAGAACCAGAGAGTTTTTAAGCAGGTTTATGCAGGGTTAAGGTTTGTAAAAGACAAATTGTATTTGTTTTTTAAGCATAGAAAGAGGAGGACAATATTATGAGAAGAAAATTAACAGCAGCACTTTTGACAGCAGCAATGGCAATTTCATTAACAGCCTGTGGCGGGTCAGGTGACACAGCTTCGGCAGGGGCGTCCACAGGAGAGACAGCAAGTGTGACAGAGGCGGGCGGAACAACAACCGCTTCCGGAAAAGAAGTTCTCCGGGTTGCAATGTCAGCAGATTATGCACCGTTTGACTGGCTGCAGGAGGATGACTCCAATGGAGCAGTGATGACATCGAATGGTTCTTATATGAATGGTTATGATGTCCTTGTCGCAAAATACATAGCAGAAAAACTGGATATGGATCTTGAGATCACACAGATTGACTGGGATGGTCTGATCCTTTCCATCCAGTCCGGAAAAGTTGACTGTGCGATCGCCGGAATGTCCATCACAAGCGAGAGATCCCAGTCGGTAGATTTCTCGGATCCGTATTACAATGCAAATATTGTTGCGGTTGTTGCGGCTGACGGACCTTATGCAGATGTAGTAAATGTTACAGATTTTGAGGGCGCAACACTTACCTCTACACTGAACACAGTATGGTACGATGTATTAGACCAGATCACGGATTATGCGACAAAGGATGCAGCGCTTGATACATTTGCATCTATGGTTGCAGCAGTCCATGCAGGAAAAATTGATGGATTTACCTGTGATATGCCTTCTGCAAAATCTATTTTAGTAAGTAATCCGGATTTAAAGATCATCGATTTTGAAGGTGGCACCGGATTTGAGGTCAGCAATGAAGAGACAGACCTTGGTATTCCTTGCCAGAAAGGAAACACAGAATTAGTAGATAAGATCAATGAAGTGCTCGCCGGATTCTCACAGGAGGACAGAGATGCTATGATGGATCAGGCAGTAGCATCCCAGCCGGTAAGCAACTAATATGGAACAGACAGCAGTCGAAAAAAAATTCGGAAAATATGTCATGGCTTCCATGATCACCATGTTTCTCCAAAGCGCCTACTCCATGATTGACGGTTTATTTGTCAGCAATCTGATAGGTGACACGGCATTATCCGCAGTCAATGTTGCGTGGCCGGTCATTGCAGTGGTAACTGCAATCGGCACCGGCGTTGGATGCGGCGGAGCCGTAATGATGTCAACCAAACAGGGAGAGGGAAAGAACGAAGAGTCGAACATTGTACGGGCAAATGTCATTCTTGCATTATTGGCATCAAGTATTGTGGTTACGATTCTTTTTCTTGTTTTACTGACACCCTTACTGAAACTGATGGGCGCGGAAGGCGAACTTTTAAGGTTATCGCAGATTTATGGAAGGGTAATGCTCACAGGCGGCGTGCTTCAGATCTTATCCTGTGGACTGACACCTCTTCTTCGAAATGACAACCGGGCGGTCAGTGCCATGATGATCATGGTGGGTGGTTTATTTGCTAACCTTGGTCTTGATTTTGTTTTTATGTATGTTTTTCATATGGGAATTGGCGGTGCAGCAGGCGCTTCACTGTGTGCGCAGTTGTTTACGACTGTGTGCTGCCTGATGATTCTTTGCACAAAGAAAACAGATCCAATCCGTCTTTCACAGTTTATGATAAGGAAGGAATACTGGAAAAAAATTTTTAAGACAGCAGTTTCACCGTTTGGAATATCGCTGACCCCTTCTTTATTGATTTTATATCACAACGTTGCGTGTTTAAAATTTGGCGGCGATCTTGCGGTAAATGCATATGCACTCATCAGTTCCACCGTTGGCTCGTACCGTGTGCTTCTGATTGGTGTCGCAGAGGGGATTCAGCCACTTGCAAGTTATGCCTATGGCGCACATGATTTTCATGCGATCCGGAAAATAAGAAATAAGGCGATCATCACAGCAATGAGTGTGAGTTTCTTCTTATTTATATTTACCATTGCAACAGCCTGGTTTTACCCAGCCATTTATGGATATGAGGGGGAAGCGGCAGAACTTGGTTATCATGCGGTCATGGTGACGGCAGCACAGCTTATTTTTACAGGACTTGTCCGCGTGACCAATTCCTTTTTCTATTCAGTTGGAAAAGATAAATATTCGCTGTTTATGATTTACTTTGATCCACTGATTATGACGCCGCTTACGATCGTGATCCTCCCACGGATTTTTGGACTGGATGGCATCTGGATCACAGCGGTTGTGACGCAGTTTATTTTAAACATTGTGGCATTTGGAATGTTTGCAAGTCATGAAAGACAGATGAAAAGGATGGAAGCAGCGAAAACGCTTGCAGGAAAATGAGAGGGATAAAAAGATCGTACAGCAGACAGGTACATGAAAAAGAACGTAACGAAGATGACCGGTACACCATCAAAGTTACGTTCTTTTTCCTTTCCCTGATCAATTGCGTAAATACTACGCATTACATGAAATAAAATGTTTGTTAATGTTTATATAATAGGAAGAAACTCCTATGTAATAAAACCAAAGTTATAAAAAAGTGCAGATTAGAAATCTGTAAGATCAGCTTTTCTCTTCTCTAAGAAGGCACCCATTCCTTCTTTTTTGTCATGAGTATCATTTACAACACCGAAGAGGTTTGCTTCCATCTCAACAGCATTTTTGATATCCATATCGTAACCATTGTTGATCGCTGCTTTTGCAACAGATACAGCGTAGCTTCCTTTGGAGATGATCTTTGCTGCCATAGTTTTTGCAGTTTCCATTAATTCTTCTTTTGCAACAACTTTGTTCACTAAACCGATACGGTAAGCTTCAGCTGCATCAATGTTATCGCATGTGAAGATCATTTCTTTGGCACGTCCCATACCAACTAAACGGGCAAGTCTCTGTGTGCCGCCGAATCCAGGAATGATTCCAAGTCCACATTCCGGCTGACCGAAGATTGCATTGTCAGATGCAATACGGATATCACATGCCATAGCAATCTCACATCCACCGCCAAGTGCGAAACCGTTAACGGCTGCGATTGTTACCTGACGCATATTCATTAATTTGAAGAATGGAACAGAAGCTCTGATACCGAATGCTCTTGCCTCCGGAGCTGTAAAGTTCACCATCTCGGCAATATCAGCACCTGCAACAAAAGATTTGAATGCGTTGTCTTTCTTGTCAGGACCACCGGTTAAGATCACAACTTTGATATCGTCTCTTCCCTCGATCTCTGTTAAAGCTGTGTTTAACTCGTCTAATGTCTCACTGTTTAATGCATTTAATGCTGCTGGTCTTGAGATGGTAAGAACGGCGATCTCGTTCTCCACATCTAATTTTAAATTGTTGAATTCGCTCACGATAATACCCTCCTGAATAGATTGATAAAAAATTAACAATACATGTTATATCTAGAGTACTTCTTTTGAGAGGATTTGTCAATATGAACGTCGATAAACTTTTTCTAAAATCTGTAAAAAATGGAAATTCGCTCCGTTTACATCCGGGGAAATCCTTATTATAATGGGAATATGAGTGAAACATACTTTAATGTTATGAGGACTTTGACAATTGCAAAACTTATATAATTTTTTTGAAATTGTTCAAAAGTAACAAAATTTTCGAAAACCCGCTTTCGCTATGTGTCGCTGGTAGCGGTACTAAGAAGCCAGTTACAACTTACGTTGTATCTGCCTTCTAAGAACCGACCGCTCCCCAGTGTTTTCTCAAGCTTTTGTTACTTTTTCACAATTCAATTTACATTTTGTGAGTTTTGCAATTGAATCTACATTTCACTTTACATTTCACTTGATGTTTATAATTAGTTTCATAATTTGATATTTGAGGATAAAGAGGATTAACACATGATCACAGATTACAATTTACAGATTTTAATAGAGCCGTTGTTACACTGGTTTGCGGGACATGCCCGTGTGCTTCCGTGGAGGGAAGAACCGACACCGTACCGGGTGTGGGTGTCGGAGATTATGTTGCAGCAGACGCGAGTGGAAGCGGTAAAACCTTATTTTGAGCGGTTTACGAAGCGTCTGCCGGATGTGGAGGCTTTGGCGGAATGCCCGGAGGATGAGCTGCTAAAACTCTGGGAGGGATTAGGCTATTACAACCGCGTGCGGAATATGCAGAAGGCAGCCATTCAGGTGATGGAAGCATATGGTGGAAAACTTCCGGCAGATTATGAGGAATTGTTGAAACTAAAGGGAATCGGCAGTTACACCGCAGGGGCAATCGCCTCCATTGCATACCAGATTCCGGTGCCGGCTGTGGATGGGAATGTATTCCGCGTTCTGACGAGAGTGGCGGCGGACGATACTGATATTATGAAACCGTCCTTTCGGACTTTACTGGAAAAAGAGCTGCGGGAAGTTATGCATGAAATGGAGACACCGGGGGCATTTAATCAGGCACTGATGGAACTTGGTGCGACCGTGTGTGTGCCGAATGGTGCGCCGTTATGTGAACAGTGTCCGTGGAACAGTCGCTGTCTGGCAAGGAAAGAGGGCAGGATCGCAGAACTTCCGGTCAGGACGAAAGCGAAAGCGAGACGTATCGAAAAGAGGACGGTGCTTGTCATCCGGGACAATGATAAAGTGGCAATCCGGAAACGACCGGAAAAAGGACTTCTGGCAGGACTCTATGAACTGCCGAATGTTGTTGGGCGATACTCGCAGGATGAGATTGTTCATCTGGTAAAAGATATGCATCTTTCTCCAATCCGGGTGCAGAAGTTAGAGAATGCAAAACATATTTTTTCTCATATCGAATGGCAGATGGAAGGGTATGCAATTTTAGTGGAAGAAGCAGGATTTGACGCCGAGGCAGAGAAAATGGCAGAAAATCATCTCATTTTTGTAGATGCAGAAAAATCTCAGGAAAATTATGCAATCCCATCTGCGTTTGCCGCCTACGCAAAATATATGGGGATCAGACTTGGAAATGAAAAATTTCTGGAGACGGATTAGAAAGCATGGAAATATTACAATTTCCGGGATAAAAAAGAGGGAGCCGGTGCAATGCACCGGCTATTCATATGAAAAAGATTGTGTATGGAAAGTGAAATGCTTCACTATTTTCTGGGAGGAACCTTGCTTACTGGTTAAGCAAGGCAACCTGATTTACTCAGGTATGAAAAAAAGTTCTATGAAAAATTTTCTTGTTGGCTTAACTTATGCTTAGAGTATAAAGTTGAATTGTGTCTATCGTATGATGGCTTTGTGAGAAATTTGTAAATAAAATATGAACAAAATGTTCAAAATTCAGGCTGTAATAAATAATTAAGAAAAAATAAATTGGCTTGTCATAATAAAATATGTATAATAGGAAAGTACTACAACCGTTTCGCAGTCCGGATACAGGATTGCAGACGATCAGTAAATAATGTTGGAAAATGTTGAAATTATAATAAGGAAAGTCAGAGGTAATAAAAGATGTACGATTGCATCGTGATAGGAGCCGGAATTGCCGGAGCAGCCTGTGCCAGAAAACTGGCAGAGGAAGCCGGAAAGAAAGTTCTTGTGATTGAGAGACGAAGCCATATTGGAGGAAACTGTTATGATGTTTTGGATGAATATGGCATTTTAATCCATGAGTATGGTCCACATATTTTCCATACAGGTCTGGAAGAAGTTTATGAATATTTGTCGAGATTTACGGAATGGTATCCTTTCGGACATGAAGTGGTAGCAAAAGTGGGGGACAAGCTGATTCCGGTTCCATTTAACTTAAATACGCTGCACATGGTCTATGATAAGGAAAAAGCAGATCTTCTGGAGAAAAAACTGATCGAAGCTTACGGTGAGGGAAGCCGTGTGCCGATCATGAAACTTCGTGAGAATGATGATCCGGATATCCGTGAGATCGCACAGTATGTCTATGAGAATGTATTTTTGAAATATACCATGAAACAGTGGGGACAGAAGCCGGAAGAGATCAGTCCGGAAGTGACAGGAAGAGTGCCGGTGCTGATCTCTTATGATAAACGCTATTTTCAGGACAAATATCAGGGTGTGCCAAAGGATGGCTTCACACCGATGTTTGAGCATATGTTAGATCATGAGAACATAGAAGTTGTTCTGGATACAGACTGCAGGGATGTCTTAAAGTTTACAGGGAATGAGATCCTTTTTGAGGGAAAACCATTTGAGGGAGATGTCATTTACACAGGAGCGCTGGATGAGCTTTTTGATTGTAAATTCGGCAGACTGCCGTATCGTTCGCTGGATTTCCATTTTGAGCATTATGATGAGGAGTCTTATCAGGGACACAGCGTGGTCAACTACACGGTAAGCGAAGATTACACCCGCATTACGGAGTTTAAATTTCTGACGGGACAGAAAAATACAGATGGAACTACAATCGTAAAAGAATATCCGTTTGCATATACGGGTGCGGCGGGCGAGATTCCCTACTATGCGATTTTAAATGAGGAAAATCAGGCGCTTTACGGGAAATACAGGGCACTCACAGCAGGACTTCCGAAGTTCCATTTATTAGGCAGACTTGCAGAATACAAATATTACAATATTGATGCCATGACGAAAAAAGCCATGGAACTGGCAGATGCCATTATGAATCAGTAGGAAAGGTTATCATTATGAAGTTACTTACATTTGCAATTCCATCTTATAATTCGCAGGATTATATGGAACACTGCATCCTGTCTCTGCTTCCGGGTGGGGATGATGTTGAGATTTTGATCGTGGATGACGGATCAAAGGACCGCACCGCAGAGATCGCGGACGAGTACGAGAGAAAATATCCGGGAATCGTGCGTGCCATCCATCAGGAAAACGGAGGGCACGGAGAGGCCGTGAATGCCGGGATCCGCAATGCCACAGGACTTTTCTTCAAGGTTGTGGACAGTGACGACTGGGTGGATTACGAAGCCTATATGAAGATTTTAAAAAAATTGCGTGAACTTGCTGGTGGAGATACCGTGCTGGATATGTTCATTGCAAATTATGTTTATGAAAAAGAGGGTGTACGGCACAAAAAAATCATGCGCTATTCTTCCCTGCCGCAGGATAAGATTTTTACATGGAATGAGGCAGGAAGATTCCACAAGGGACAGTACATTCTGATGCATTCTGTCATTTACCGTACACAGCTTCTGCGGGAATGTGGGCTTGAACTGCCAAAACATACTTTTTATGTGGATGACATTTATGTGTACAAGCCATTGCCAAGCGTAAAGCATATGTACTACATGGATGTTGATTTTTACCGTTACTTCATTGGACGTGATGACCAGTCCGTCAATGAAAAAGTCATGATCGGCCGTATTGACCAGCAGATCAAGGTGAATAAGATCATGATCGATGAGTTTGATCTCTGGAAGATCCAGAATCCAAAACTGCGCCACTATATGTTCAATTATCTCGAGATCATCACAGTGATCTCAACGATCATGCTGATCCGTTCCGGCACAGAGGAGAATCTTGAGAAAAAACGTGAGTTATGGAAATATATCAAAGACCATGATATCCGTCTGTTCCACCATTTGAGAAACGGTATTATGGGAAATGCGATGAACCTTCCGGGAAGAGGCGGAAGAAAAATTTCAGTTGCAGCCTACAAGCTTTCACAGAAAATTGTTGGATTTAACTAAGGATATGGTGATCAGATATGTACGTAAGACGGTCTAATATGGAAGATATACCGGCAATGATGGAGTTATATGCACAGGCAAGGGTTTTTATGCGTGAACATGGAAATCCAAACCAGTGGGATGAAAATTATCCATCGAGAGAGCTGTTAGAGAAGGATATTGCCTTTGGAAACAGCTACATTGTAGAAGATGATGAAAAGAATCTGGCAGCAACATTTGCCTTTATAAAAGGCGAAGATCCGACTTATTATGGGATCGAAAATGGGGCATGGCTGAATCATGAACCATATGGAACCATTCACAGACTTGCAGGAAATCCTTCCTGCCACGGAATTGCCAGCGGATGTATCGGCTGGTGCAAAAGCCAGATCGGAAATCTGCGGGCTGACACCCATGAGGATAATAAAATCATGCAGCATTTGTTGGAAAAGAATGGATTCGTGCGATGTGGGATCATTCATCTTGCGAATGGTGCGCCAAGAATCGCTTATCAGTTTGCCGGAGACAGCGCAGACTACTGGAGTGTGAGGGAAGTTCCTTCCGGTGGACGTGGCTTCGGGATTGCTTCCATGGTACTTGGCATTATCTCACTGGTATTATTCTTTTCCTTTGTGAATATCCCACTTGCGATCCTCGCCATTATCTTTGGTATTATCCAGTTGACGAGAAAGGCACCAAAAGGGATGGCAATCTCCGGGATTGTCATGGGCATAAGCTCACTCTTTCTGTTAGTCATTTTCTGGACTTGTATGTTTGTGTCAGCTGCCAGAACAGAAAGCACAGATAACAGCACTTATTATTATGAAGGATCTGAAAATGATGATGCTTCCGGTGATTATTATGATGGCTTATATGAGGGCTACCAGCAGGGATACAAAGATGGCTATTATGATGGCTACTATGGCTACACACCGGATGAAGAATTCTATGGTCATACACCGGATGACGGCTTCTATGGTTATCTGCCAAATGATGATTCTTATAATTTTCATGGGAAGAACGGCATATATTATTAACAAAGAAATGACAGCCGGGGAATCCGTTTGAGACAGAAAAGCAATGGAAAACAACAATTCATTATAAAAAGAGCAGCAGGATTTCTGCTGCTTATTTTTGCGTTTACAGGGATCATTGGTATTTGCGTGGAAAAAAAGGACAATAGGATAAGAGCAGACAGTGGGATGGAGACAGAGAGAATGGCAGAAGAGAACACGAAAGCAGCATCAGGAAAAATCAAAGAAGAGGAAGTTAAGAAAGTGGCTTTGACATTTGATGATGACGTTATAATAGGACTAAGTCAAGAGATTAGCTATAAAGAAGCGGTTTCTATGATTTAGTCCTATTTTCGCTATTCTAAGGAGAGTAGATAGGGCAGCGCTGTTATATTAAAATCTTATAGTGAATAGCCGGGATCTGTCAATATTAGGGATATTGGCTGATGTCGTTATGACCAAAGCAGGGCTAAATCTAAATTCCATGAAAATGGGATACTTGATTTAGCTCTGCTTTAATTTCTATCGGGAGGAGGCAAGTGCTTAACCCTATTTTTATCCAAGTGCATATAAAATATGTTACCCATAGGTGGCCGCCAAGGTACAGCAAGCCTGACCTTGGCTCGCTGCCTGCATGAGAATCTAATGTAACCAAAATAACAAATTCAACAAGAGAAAGGAAGCAAACGTATGGGCAAG
>ENA-UOJH01001308-UOJH01001308.1-human-gut-metagenome-genome-assembly--contig:-C148-NODE-1308-length-18879-cov-27.684074_pt1 | contig 18879 bp, 12 predicted proteins | sample MGYA00242345_ERZ723892 | MGnify/ENA metagenome assembly ERZ723892 | reverse complement strand
ACCATTTCAGCGGTAACGAACGCCTCACGGTCGGAAAGTCGTTGGTAATGCTTGGCGATTTGAGCCTTGATGTTGTCGAGCGCAAAATTCACCTCCTTGGCTTCTTTACTCTTGCCTATGGCTCTGTTGCCCTTGGCATCCCAGATAGCCTTGGTCACGCTCTGCTTGCAACTGAACTGTGCGATAGTTCCGTTGATTGTCACACGTCCCATGATAGGGACAATTCCGTTTCTCTCCTTGCTTCCATTTACATAGAAGACTGTCTTGAAAGTGCATCTCATAATTCTTACTTTTTTGTTCGGTGCAAAATTAAACTATGAGAGTTGCATGGCAAAACCAAAACTTACGCAGAATGGGGAAATATGAACCGCCACCGTTAAAAATGCTTATTAGGGCGTTTCTGCGAGGTAATGATTTGAAAGCGTTTCTATTTCATCAATCTGCGTTTTCCGCATTTCCTCGTCTTTGCCACTTAAAGCCAACGACCGCCACAACCACTTGAAACTCAAAACAAAAGCATCATTCTGCTATTTTTTGCTTTTTTAGGCGTTATTTTTACATAAAATAAGCTTCGGCTAGGCAAAACATTCAAGCGAGCTTGATGATTTTGCACTCGCCTTGCATTATTTTTGCAGGATAGCGTAAAAGTGAATAACTTTGCAAGCCTATATGGTCAATTGAAAAAACAATGATAAAAAATATCCTTCTCGTGGCATTTGGCGGAGCCGTGGGTTCCGTGTTGCGCTATCTCGTTTCTAAATGGCTTCAAGAAGCATCGTCTGCGGCATTCCCCGTTGGCACGCTGGTCGTCAACGTGGTAGGCTGCTTCCTTATCGGACTCATCTATGGCGCATCGGACCGTTGGGGCATCAGCGGCGACATGCGGCTGCTGCTCACCGTAGGCTTCTGCGGCGGTTTCACCACCTTCAGTACATTCATGAACGAGAGTCTCTCGCTCATGCGTGCCGACAATCTGCTGCCCCTTGCCCTCTATGCCTCGCTCAGCGTAGGACTTGGATTGGTTGTCGTTTGGGTGGGAAGCAGGATATAACAGAACCCCCAAACGCCATGATTGACGTTTGGGGGGGGTAAACTTACTGAAGACCGTTTGCTGTCCACTCGCTATGCAGCCAGAATCCCTTGTCCTCCATGCTCCAGCCGTGCCACCTGGCGCCGGAAGAAAATATAGTAGAGCACTCCAGCCACGGTGAGTCCCACGGGGAAGGCTCCCCATATTCCCATTATTCCGTATCCCATGTGTATGCCTAAAAGCCAGCTGCAAGGCAGCGACACTAACACGAAGGCAACGAAGGCGATGTAGACCATCGGCTGCACGTGGCCCGTGCCTCTCAGTGCGTTGGCATAGCAGCATTGCATGCCGTCGCCAAACTGATACACTATCATTATCAGCGTGACATGGGCGCAGATTTCGGCTATCGTGGCGTCGTTGGCAAAGATGAATCCCGTTTCGTGGCGCAACAAGAACACCGGTATGCTCACCACGCATCCTATCATGCAGATGATGTGGAATCCGGCAGCCGTGACGCGTCGCAGTTCCGTGATGTCATTCTGTCCCACGTAGAAGCTCACTCTCACCGACACCGCAGCGGCAATGCCGTAGTATATCATGAAGAACACCTGTGATACAGTGATCATCACCTGATGGGCAGCCAGTGCCGTTGTGCCGAGCCATCCCACCAGCACTCCCGTCAGCGAGAACGCCGCCGACTCCATTCCCATCTGCAGCGACACGGGCCAGCTCTGCTTGTTCACCTGGCGGAACGCTTCGCCGCTGAGACGCGCCTCTCTGAACGAACGGCTATATACCTTATATCTCTTTGATATCATGAATATCGCGAATGCAACCACGAACATCATCACTCTGCTGAGCATTGTGCTGAGTCCGGCTCCGAGCAGTCCCAGTTCAGGCAGCGGACCGGGACCGTAGATGAGCAGGTAGTTGCCCACGATGTTGGCAACGTTGCCCGCCAGCAGGATATACATCGACATCTTGGTGTTGCCGATGGCGTCGTAGAACTGTTTGAACGAATTGAACCAGCAGGCGAAAGGCACCGAAATCATGTTCACCAGCAGATACGGTCTGACGAGCGGCAGCAGTTCCTCCGGCTGTCCCAGTTTGTCAACGTTCAGATACACCGCCGTGAGCACACCGAGCAGAATGATGGAAGTGAGAGTGCCGGCAGCCAGTCCGTTTTTCATCACCGAACCAATCTTCTCCCTCTCGCCCCTTCCGAAGAGCTGACCCACCATTGGCGTCAGTCCGTAGCTGAATCCCAGTGCCAGCACGAGGATAATTGCCATTATCGTGTTTACGAAACTCGCAGCCGCCAGTTCCATCACACTATGGTGTCCCACCATCAGCGTGTCGGCAAATCCGAGGATTATGGTGCCCACCTGTCCCACGACGATAGGTATTCCGAGCGACAGCAACATACGGTAGTGGTAAGAATATTTGTTCTTCTGTTGAATGTTGATTTTTCTTTGTCCGGTTGTCATAAATTTGGATTTTGGCTGCAAAGGTACTCTCTTTTCTCTGCATTCCAATATTATTTGTGCAAATACTTGGTACGGCGTCCGGATTTCAACCCCAATCGGGCATTAGGGCTTGCTTGGATTTCTGCTATGCCGCTTCCCCTGCCGGCGTCAGGATGGGCTGATGCCGGCGGCAGCTGATGGGACGGCAGACAGGCCTTTAGTGCGAAAAGCAGGGCAAAATTTGTTACTTTCCACAAAAAACCGTAATTTTGCCTTCGTTTTAAAACAAGATTATATTATACACATGACAAGAAGGCTACCACATGGCACCACTCACTTGAGGGATGCCAACGATGTGGTTTTGTCTTCAGCGCAAACACATGTGGAGAGTTAACTTGAGTATTATTGAATATGTCATCAATAGAAATAAGAAAAGTCAGCACGAAAGCAGACCTGAAGGCGTTCATCGACTTCCATTACGACCTGTATGAGGGCAGTCCGTACGACGCCCCCAACCTGTTCAGTGACGATATGAACACGCTGAGCAAAGACAAGAATGCAGCCTTTGAGTTCTGCGAGGCAGAATATTATATGGCGTTCGACAAGGCGACGGGAAAGATGGTGGGCCGCGTGGCTGCCATCATAAACTACAAGGCAAACAAGAAGTGGGAAAGAAACGACGTGCGCTTCGGATGGATAGACTTCGTCGACGACATCAACGTGTCGAGGGCACTCCTCTCTGCCGTGGAGCAATACGGCAGGGAGAAGGGTATGACACACGTGGTGGGACCGCTCGGATTCACCGATATGGACCCCGAGGGAATGCTCACCATGGGATTCGACCAGCTCGGCACCATGGCGACGATATACAACTACGACTATTATCCCAAACACATGGAGAGGCTCGGCGGATTCGAGAAAGACAACGACTACGTGGAGTTCAAGCTCTTCGTGCCTAAGACCGTGCCGGAGAAATACGCCAAGGTGGCTTCTCTCATAGAGAAACGCTATAACCTGCACGTGAAGAAACTCACCAAACGGGAAATCTTCGAAGAGGGCTACGGCAGACGAATCTTCGAGATCATAAACGAGACCTTCGCCGGACTATATGGGTATTCGGAACTGACCGACAGGCAGATAGAACAATACATAGGCATGTATTTCCCGATGGCAGACCTCGACCTCATCACGCTGATAGAGGACTGGAACGCCGACAAGAAAATCGTGGGAGTGGGCATCACGCTGCCGTCGCTTGCCAAGGCACTGCAGAAATGCCGCAGAGGCAGACTCACACCGTTCGGATGGTGGCACATCCTCAGAGCCCTCAAGTTCGGACACACCAAGATAGTGGACCTGCTGCTCGTGGGCATACTGCCCGAATACCGTGCCAAGGGAGCCAACTCGCTCCTCTTTGCCGACCTCATTCCGAGATACGTGGAGCGCGGATATGAATGGGGGGAGACCCACGTGGAGATGGAGGCAAACGACAAGGTGCAGAGCCAGTGGCAGTATCTCGACTGTGAAAACCACAAGAGGCGCCGCTGCTATATCAAGGAGATAAAGTAATGCCTGTAGCCTGTTCCTTCCTCCAGAGGAAAGGTCAGGGATTGGGAAACCAACCCGTCAACCCGTAAAACATCAACCATGAGCGAAATCAATATAGAAAACCAAGAACAACAAGAGCCACAAGAGCCACAGGTGCAATACACCGATGAAAGCATCCGACACCTTTCCGACATGGAGCACATACGCACACGTCCCGGAATGTATATCGGAAGACTCGGTGACGGATCACTGCCCGAAGACGGCATCTACGTGCTGCTCAAAGAGGTGGTGGACAACTCCATCGACGAGTTCCGCATGAACCAAGGCAAACGCATAGAGGTGGACATCGACGAACACCTCCGCGTCAGCGTGCGCGACTACGGACGAGGCATTCCGCAGGGAAAACTCGTAGAGGCGGTGAGCATGCTCAACACGGGAGGAAAATACGACTCAAAGGCGTTCAAGAAAAGCGTGGGACTCAACGGAGTGGGTATAAAGGCGGTAAACGCCCTGAGTCTGAACTTCGAGGTGAAATCGTATCGCGACGGCAAGGTGAGAGCCCTGACATTCGAGAGGGGAGAGCTGAAGACCGACGTGACAGAGGATACCACCGACGAGAACGGAACATACATCTACTTCGAGCCAGACGCCAAGCTTTTCAAGAACTACTCCTTCCACGACGACATCATAGAGACGATGCTCCGTAACTACACCTACCTGAACACGGGACTCGCCATAATGTATAACGGCAGACGGATACTGAGCCGCAACGGACTCAAAGACCTGCTCAACGACACGATGACCACCGACGGACTGTATCCCATCGTGCATCTCAAGGGAGAGGACATCGAAATCGCCTTCACACACACCGGACAGTATGGAGAGGAATACCACTCATTCGTAAACGGACAGCATACCACACAGGGCGGTACACACCAGAGCGCATTCAAGGAGCATCTGGCAAAGACGATAAAGGAGTTCTTCAACAAGAACTTTGAATATACCGACATCCGCAACGGACTCGTAGGAGCCATCGCCATCAATGTGGAGGAGCCGATGTTTGAGAGCCAGACCAAGATAAAACTCGGTTCGCAGACCATGAGCCCCGACGGAGTGACCGTGAACAAATACGTGGGCGACTTCATAAAGACAGAAGTGGACAACTTCCTCCACCGCAATGCCGACGTGGCAGAGGTGATGCTGCAGAAGATACAGTCGAGCGAAAAGGAACGCAAGGCGATGGCCGGAGTGACAAAGCTGGCAAGGGAGAGGGCGAAGAAAGCCAACCTGCATAACAGGAAACTCCGCGACTGCCGCATACACTTCAGCGACGTGAAAGACGACCGCAAGGAGGAGAGCGCCATATTCATCACCGAGGGAGACTCGGCAAGCGGAAGCATCACGAAGAGCCGCGACGTGAACACACAGGCGGTGTTCTCGCTCAGAGGAAAACCTCTGAACTCCTTCGGACTGACGAAGAAGGTGGTGTATGAAAACGAGGAGTTCAACCTGCTGCAGGCTGCCCTCGACATAGAGGACGGACTCGACACGCTGAGATACAACAAGGTGATTGTGGCGACGGATGCCGATGTGGACGGAATGCACATCCGACTGCTCATCATCACGTTCTTCCTGCAGTTCTTCCCCGATCTGATAAAGAAGGGACACGTGTTCGTGTTGCAGACACCTCTGTTCCGTGTGAGAAACAAGAAGACGAAGATAAAGTCGAAGGCTGTGAAGGCTACGGCAGCGGGAAAGGGAGATTTCGTGACCCGCTACTGCTACACCGAAGAGGAGCGCCTCGACGCAATACAGGAACTGGGACCCGATCCGGAGATAACACGATTCAAAGGACTCGGAGAGATCAGTCCCGACGAGTTCAAGAACTTCATCGGACCCGAGATGCGCCTCGAACAGGTCACGCTGCACAAGACGGACCAGGTGCATAAGCTCCTGCAATATTATATGGGAAAGAACACACCGGAGCGCCAGAACTTCATCATAGACAACCTCGTGATAGAAGAAGACAGACCGGAGGAAGAAGAATAACGGCATGGCAAAATGGAATATGCCATACAAAAGCGAAAATACAATGAAAAGAAACATTTATTGCTTGATAAGCCTCGCCATGGCAATGTTTGCCATCGGGGCTTCGGCACAGTTGCAGGTGAGGATGGACAAAGACAGTCCGATGCGTAAATTGCAGCTCGCCGAGATGCTCGTCACCAATTTCTATGTAGACTCCGTAGACGAGAACAAACTCGTGGAAGACGCCATCAGAGGAATGCTCGACAAGCTCGACCCGCACTCCTCATACACCACACCGAAGGAGACGAAGCAGATGAACGAGTCGCTGCAGGGAAACTTCGACGGCATCGGAGTGCAGTTCAACATGGTGGAAGATACTCTGCTCGTCATCCAGACCATCGCCAAAGGCCCGTCGCAGAAAGCAGGCATCGTGGCCGGTGACCGCATCGTGGCAGTAAACGACACGGCGATATCAGGAGTGAAGATGCCGCGCGACCAGATTATGATGAGGCTGCGCGGACCGAAGGGCACTATGGTGAAACTCTCTGTGGTGAGGCGCGAAGTGGCAGACACGCTGACCTTCAACGTGAAGCGTGACAAGATTCCGGTGAAGAGCCTCGACGCATCGTATATCATCCGTCCGGGAGTGGGATACATACGCATCGGCAGTTTCGGAGCCACTACATACGATGAGTTCATGACTGCCGTAAACAAACTGAAGGCTGCGGGAATGAAAGACCTCATTCTCGACCTGCAGGACAATGGCGGCGGATATCTGCAGGCAGCGGTGAAGATTGCCAACGAATTCCTGCCCAAAGACGACATCATAGTATATGCCAACGGACTGAAATCCTCGAGAATGGACTATCGCGCCAACGGGTCAGGCAAGTTGCTCGACGGCAAGGTGGTGGTGCTCGTGAATGAGTTCACGGCATCGGCATCCGAGATCGTGTCGGGAGCCATGCAGGACAACGACCGAGGTATGGTGGTGGGCAGACGCACCTTCGGTAAGGGACTCGTGCAGAGGCCCTTCGACATGCCCGACGGTTCGATGATACGCCTCACCATCGCCCATTACTACACTCCTACAGGCCGCTGCATACAGAAGCCATACAAGAAGGGCGACCAGAAAGACTATGCCATGGAACTGGACAAGCGACTGAAGCATGGCGAGCTGATGAATGCCGACAGCATACACTTCGCCGACTCGCTGAAGTTCTACACCCTGCGCAAACACCGTTTGGTATATGGCGGCGGAGGAATCATGCCAGACTATTTTGTGCCGCTCGACACGATGACATACACCAAGTATCACCGTCAGCTCGTGGCAAAGGGAATGGTGACAGACGCCGTGCTCCGCTTCATCGACAACAACAGGAAGTCGCTAAAGCGCAAATATACGGATTTCAGTAAGTTTGAGGCAGAATACCAGGTTCCGGAGTCGCTTATTGCCGACATCAGGGAGAGAGGAGAGAAGAAGGATGTGAAGCCGAAAGACGACGAGGAACTGAAGCTCACCTTGCCCCGCCTTGCCAATCAGGTGAAGGCTCTTGTGGCGCGCGACATCTGGGATATGGACGAATATTTCCAGATTGTCAACGAGACGAGCGACATCGTGAAGAAAGGACTGGAAACGATAGAGAAGATGTAGTGACAATTATCACAAACGCAACAATGGCTGTATCATCAAGGCTTGATGCCTGTGATACAGCCATTGCTATATTTGCTCTGTGGCGATTCCCGTATTTGATGTCCAAAGACTATGATGGGATAACAACAGATGTCATTTGGAATACATTCGGAATGCCGCCATCGTCAGAGACGAGGATTAGAAGTTGTAGATAACGCCGAACTTCAGATCGTTAGTGTTGAAGTGGAAACCGAAACCTTTCTCTCCGTAAGGATGACCGCCCAAACCCTTGAAGTCAGGGTCGTCGTTGTCGCGGTAGCCCAGGAAACCGAGAGCAGCGATGAAGTCAACGCTCTTTGTGAGGCTGACCTTCACACCTGGTGTCACACCGATCTGCCATGCATTGTAGCTGTCGCTCTCGTGGCCGTCATACTTAGCCTTGTAAGTGTTGATAGCGAAACCTGCATCCAGAAGGAATGAAACAGGACCTGCCTTGGCTGCTGTGTAGCGTGCGAATGGAGCAGCGCCAACACCATTTACCTTCAGTCCGTCATAATAGTTGTAGTCGTAGTCGAACTCCAAGCCGATTGCCCACTTGTTTGTGATGTTGTAGCCCACCTGAGGAGCAACTGTGAATGATGTATGGTTGTCTTCGTAGTTACGCCAGAAACCAACTTCACCACCTACAAAAACCTGTGCGTTGGCAGCCACTGTCATGACAAGTGCTACCAAAGTCATAAAAATCTTTCTCATGTTTTCTTTCCTTTTTGGTTATAAATATTGTTGTTATCTTTGTTCCTTGATTTTACACTTCAGCCCGTATTGACTTTGCTCTTCAGCTCGTGTCAATTTAGCTCTTTAATTCGTATTAACTTGACTTCCTGTTGTCTTGCTTTGTCCGTTTTACTAACAGCATCGAATCACTTTAACGAACCATATTCCGCTCCTTTTGCGAACCTCAATTTGTCTCTTTGACGAATTGTAAAGTGTTGTTTACGGATGCAAAGGAAAGCATTTGTGTTCTAAATGCCAACGTTTTATCTATAAAAATACCATACATTAGGAATTTTTAAAGACTATTACGGAATAAGTGAACAATCCGCTTGTCTGATTACCTCTTATATATTATCTTGCCAGTGACTTTTTATTGTAGTCAGTAGGATGTCGCTTGACAAAATGTTTACTGATTGCAGCCGCTCCTATCCTTTTTCTTCTTTCACGAACCATCCGTTGCGTTTTATGTATTCGTAGCCGAAACGGCAGCGCAGACAGTCGCGGCGGTCGCAGTATTCCTTTTTCAGTTGCACGATGGCCTGGCTGTCGGCGGCGGTCTCTATCTCCAGTCCGCATTCCTTCCACATCCTTATGATGCTGTTGTCCTCAGCCTTCAGTTCTTCGAGCAGCCGGAAGGCGCGGTCGGTGAGCGTCTCGTCGCCCTTGTGTCTGCCGTAGGCAAAGAGGATAGGGATGGCGGTGTTGAGGATGAGCACTCTGACAGACTGCTTTGACAGCTGCTTTGCCGACTTCTTGCCTTCCGCCCCGAAGGAGTAGTGGGTCTCCCAATATGGTGTGACGTGGGTGGCAAACAGGTCTGTCATCTCGTCGACGCTGCGGCATTCTATCAGTTGGCTCAGATTTGAGCGCCGGTTGTAATAGAGGTTTGCGAGCTGTGAAATCCTGATGTTGGGGAAGTTCTGCGGACGGAGTCTCAGGAATTTCCATTCCGTTGCCGACACCTGTTCCAGGTGGAACTTGTGGTTCAGATATGAGTATTCCCGTCTCAGCTTGGTCAGATAAATGTCGTTTGCCGCCTCTTCGCGGTGTCGCTGCGGAATAGCCTGTTCGTCGAGCAGTCCCGCCTGTCCAAGGAATATCGCCTCTATCTGGAATATGTCGTCGCGGTGGTGGGCCACACTCTGCAGCGACAGTGTGGCAGCCCATTTCTCAAAAGCCTCGCCGTTCACTCCGAAGCCGAAGTTGCGTGCGAGCGTCATGAAGTATGCGTCCTCCCATGATCCGTTTCTCTCCTTCACTCTCCTGCTTATCGCCTCTGTCTTCTGCTCCAGGCGTTCCGTCTGCAGGGCGCTCATCCAGCTGTGTACAGTCAGTTTCTGCAACTGTCCTATCACTTCGTGGCAAGGCGGGAAACGGTCCTCTTTCAGCAGTCTGGAGTAGTTTGTAGTCACATATTCCGGCACGTCCATCTGCATCTGTCGCATCGTTTCGCCCCGGCTGCTTCTCACCGGCATGTCGTCTTCGCCCACCACGTGAAGAATCACGTTGTCGTATGCCTCGTCCTTGTCGTGGCCATGCAGAAACCAGTCAGATGCCTTGTCGTGAATCTCCACATTGCCAACCCACAGCATCCCGTCCACCTTTATCTTCGCATTGAAGAAGTCAGGTCCGGCGTTGCTGTTGTGCAGTCCCGGGTCAATCACTTCCACCGTCTCTCCCTTGTTCGTGGTCATCCGGTGTAGCGGATACATTCTGTGGCGCCAAATATAATGAAGAAGAATTTCCATCGTGTTTCTCTGTTTGCTGTCAAGTCATGTCGTCATGACTGGCTTGGGATTCATAATCACCTGCGAAGATAACAAAAATCATTGAAATGTCGTCATCCCATGGCAAAAATCAGTTTTTTTTGTCTCCCGGCGAGATAAATTCCACAAATCATGCGTGTTCTGAAAAATATCCGTATATTTGCAAATACAAATTGCAAATATAACAAGCATGGGCCAGTGGTCATGCCATTTTGGCCCGTTGTCGTTTTAATCAAGAATCAACAGCAATGACTTATTCAATTGAAAAAGTAACGACATTGATAGGGGCGCGTAGATATGGAGACCAAGCCGCCAACATCGGCTTTCTGCTCACCGACAGCCGTTCCCTCTGTTTCCCTGAGGAAACGTTGTTCTTTGCCCTCAAGTCCGGCCGTCGCAATGGCCATGAGTTCATACCCGACCTTTATCGTCGAGGAGTGAGAAACTTTGTTGTGGACGCATTGCCGCAAGACTATGCCACCACTTATGCAGGTTCTAATTTCCTCAAGGTAATCAGTCCGCTCGAAGCGCTGCAGCGCCTTGCCGAGCGCCATCGCGACGAGTTCAACATCCCCGTCGTGGGCGTAACGGGCAGCAACGGCAAGACCATCGTCAAGGAGTGGCTCTATCAGCTGCTCTCTCCGTCGCTCAGCGTCACGCGCAGTCCTCGTAGCTACAATTCCCAGATTGGTGTTCCGCTCTCCGTCTGGCTGCTCGGCGAGCAGTCACAGGTGGGAGTATTCGAGGCAGGCATCAGCCAGCCCGGCGAGATGCAGGCACTGCGCAACATCATACAGCCCACCATCGGCGTGATAACCAATATCGGCAGTGCCCATCAGGAGAATTTTCCTTCGATGGAAGCCAAGGTGGACGAGAAGCTCGACCTCTTCCGCGACGCCAGCGTGATAGTATATCCCGGCGACAGCAAGGAGATAGCCAGCCGAGTGGGCAAAAGGGCGTTTAAGGGCGAACACCTGTGGTGGTCGGTTGCCGACGCCAATGCTCCGCTATATATAAAGAATGTGGAGAAGGGCGAGACCTCCACCACCGTTACCTATATATATAATAAGGTGGGCGGGGAATGTCAGTACACCCTGCCTTTCATCGACGAGGCATCCATCGAGAATTCCATCACCTGCTGCGCCGTATGCCTATCGCTCGGTCTTTCTGCCGCCGACATCGCCGGGAGAATGCCGAAGCTGGAGGCTGTCGCCATGCGACTGGAGGTGAAGCAGGGCCAGCATGGCTGCACGCTCATCAACGATTCCTACAATTCCGACATCAACTCTCTCGACATAGCCCTCGACTTCATCAGCCGCCGTCCCGACCACAAGGGGCGTCGCCGCACGCTGATTCTCAGCGATATCCTGCAGAGCGGAATGACGCGCGACCAGCTTTATGCAGAGGTGTCAGAACTATGCGTCAAGAGGGGAGTGGAGAAATTCATCGGTGTGGGTCCCGACCTCATGGCAGAGGCAGACAGAATCGGGGTGGGAGAGAAATACTTTTTCCCCGACAGTCAGACCTTCATCAAGAGTCCCGTCTTCAGCACACTCCGCGATGAGGTGATACTCATAAAGGGAGCGCGCGCCTTCGGTTTCGACGGCATCAGCGAACTCCTGGAACAGAAGGTGCATGAAACTATCCTTGAGGTGAACCTCCAGGCTGTGGTAGACAATCTCAACTACTACCGCTCTTATATGAAGCCAGAGACCAAGCTCGTATGTATGGTGAAGGCAAATGCCTATGGCAGCGGAGCGGTGGAGGTGGCAAAGACCTTGCAGGACCACCGTGTGGACTATCTCGCCGTTGCCGTTGCCGACGAGGGTGTGACGCTCCGCAAAAACGGCATCACGAGCAACATCATGATAATGAATCCGGAGATGACGGCATTCAAGACGATGTTCGACTATGACCTCGAACCTGAGGTCTACAGTTTCCGCCTGCTCGACTCCCTTGTCAAGGCTGCCCGGCGCGAGGGAATCACGGGCTACCCCGTACACATCAAGCTCGACACCGGAATGCACCGTCTCGGCTTCAACCCCAAGACCGACATTGACGAACTGATACATCGTCTGCAGTCGCAGAACGCCATCATCCCTCGTTCTGTGTTCTCGCATTTCGTGGGTTCCGACAGTGACGACTTCGACAATTTCTCCAAGATGCAGTTCGACCTCTTCGATGAGGCGAGCAGCAAGCTTCAGGCAGCGTTCCCCCACAAGATTCTTCGCCATATCTGCAACTCTGCCGGCATCGAACACTTCCCAGAGCGCCAGCTCGACATGTGTCGTCTCGGTCTCGGACTATATGGTATCGACAGCCGCGACAACCATATACTGAACAATGTGAGCACTCTGAAGACCACCATCCTGCAGCTGCGTGATGTGCCGAAGGAGGAGACAGTGGGCTATAGCCGCAAGGGGCACCTGACGCGCGACAGCCGCATCGCAGCCATTCCGATAGGATATGCCGACGGACTGAACCGCCACCTGGGCCGTGGCAACTGCTACTGTCTGGTGAACGGACAGAAGGCTCCTTATGTTGGCAACATCTGCATGGACGTGGCGATGATCGACGTCACTGGCATACCGTGCAAGGAGGGTGACACAGTGGAAATCTTCGGCGACCATCTGCCAGTGACAGTTCTCTCCGATGTACTCGACACCATCCCATACGAGGTGCTCACCAGTGTGTCAGACCGCGTGAAGAGGGTGTACTACCAGGATTGATATCTTAACCCCAACGGTCATTTCGCCTGTATTCTCACAGTCAGGCAATACGGTTGCCATAAAGGATGGCAAGAAATACATGAACAGATAACATAAAGACAAAACTTTGTTGCTTCCGTCAGCATTCCGATTCACAATGCGAATGCTGGCGGATTTTCTTTTCATCAGTGTCAGGCGATTCTCATTTCTTTTTGGAACAGGGAAAGGAGAAACATATTGATGCGATGATTACGGATTAATACTGTTTGTTTTCTTTTTTATTGATTTTTTTGCGGAAAGAAGAAAAAAAACGCTATCTTTGCAGACTAGAACAAACAATATTAATATTATATTAAAACAAATGGCTTCAATACAAACTACTAAGATGTCCAACTTCCGTTGGGTTATTTGTGCTTTGCTGTTTTTGGCAACTACTGTCAACTACATGGACCGTCAGGTTCTGTCGCTGACATGGAAAGACTTTATTGCTCCGGAATTCCACTGGACCGACGATGATTACGGAACGATAACCGGTTGGTTCTCAATCTTCTACGCTGTATGCAACCTCTTCGCAGGTAAGTTCGTAGACTGGATGGGAACAAAGAAGGGCTACCTCATCGCCATCTTCGTATGGTCTACAGGTGCCGTTCTCCACGCCCTCTGCGGTGAGGCAGCTATGCTCATCGAGGGATACGACTCTATAGAAGCCCTGCGTCTTGTGCAGGCAGGTTCCGATGCTGCCGTGGCAATCGCCACTGTCAGCGTATGGCTCTTCCTCTCATGTCGCCTCGTACTGGCAGCCGGTGAGGCAGGCAACTTCCCTGCTGCCGTGAAGGTTACGGCAGAATACTTCCCAAAGAAAGACCGCGCTTTCGCCACTTCAATCTTCAACAGCGGAGCTTCAGTAGGAGCCCTCGCCGCACCTGCCACCATTCCGTTGCTTGCCAACGCCTGGGGCTGGGAGATGGCATTCGTGGTAATCGGTGTGCTCGGTTATATATGGATGGGCCTCTGGATATGGCTCTATGACAAACCACGCAGGAGCAAGTTCACCAACACTGCCGAGCTTTCATACATCGAGCAGGACGAGGAAGAGGAGAAAGCAGCTGCCGAGTCAGAAGAGGGACACACTGAGGAGAAGACAATCGGATTCCTCAAGTGCTTCACCTTCCCACAGACATGGTCGTTTATCGTGGGCAAGTTCATGACCGACGGCGTATGGTGGTTCTTCCTGTTCTGGGCTCCGGCATACTTCTCCGATGTTTACGGCTACACCTCAGACAGTCCTATGGCTATCGCCCTCATCTTCACACTCTACGCCATCGTTACGGTGTTGAGCATCGGCGGCGGTTACCTCCCCACATATTTCGTTGACAAGAAGGGTATGAATCCATACATCGGCCGTATGCGTGCCATGTTGATATTCGCATGCTTCCCGTTGCTCGGTCTTATCGCCCAGCCAATGGGAGAAATCAGCGCATGGTGGGTGGCAATCATCATCGGACTTCTCGGCGCAGGCCATCAGGCATGGTCAGCCAACCTCTATTCCACCATCGGCGACATGTTCCCTAAGTCTACCATCGCCACAATCACCGGTATCGGTGCCATGGCAGGAGGTATCGGCTCGTTCCTCATCAACAAGGGTTCCGGTATGCTCTTCACCTATGCCGAGAACGCTGCACAGTTCAACTTCATGGGCTTCGAGGGCAAGAAGGGCGGCTACATGATCGTGTTCTGCATCTGTGCCGTGGCATACCTCATCGGATGGGTCATCATGAAGATCCTCGTGCCAAAATACAAGCCAATCGTAGTGGACTGATAATGAACCGCGGTTTCTCCTGACCGCAAGCAGTTATAAAATATAACAATGAACTGCCTGATGGCCATTTGGGGATAATCCGCAGTAAGACATCACGTGTCTGGCATACAGATAAAAACAGCTGTAAGTTCTTCGAGTCAAAGAGACTCAGGACTTACAGCTGTTTTTTGTATGCCGAATGTTCTTGTTTTTTTTCGGAAAGGAGATGTGCGGCGTTGTTTTTCCGGGAAATCTCTTGCATACAACACCAGAACCGGCTATACTCCTTTTGTCTTCAATGGGTATACCCATAGAGTACTGAAAACTTGTCGTTAAAGAACCGAGCTTGGCTTAATTATGCTGTAGCAAGAAAGGGAGCGTTTTTGTTAAACGTGATGGACAGCACAAAGCTCGCTTAATGCCATCTATGGTGCGGAAACGAAAGATGAAAGAAAATAATATTTCCTAAATATTCGTTATTATCAAAGATTGTTTTTATCTTTGTAGAGTTATTTGAAATGATAGCGTTTTAAATCTCTTGGCCATGGTGCAAGATTCCCTTCTATGACATCAAGTCATTGTTTGGTATGCATCTTTGCCATTAGCATTTGCGGGGGTGCGTGACTAATATACGAATTAGGTGTTAAAATAGGATTAAATTATATGAAGAGATTTATATATTTGCTTATTGGGTTATTTTTATGTATTTTTGCCAATGCTCAGATTGAGCGTACTATTGATGGAATTACCCTTGGAGTAAGTACAAGACAAGACGTCCTAAATCATATTAAAACGTTAAAATTGCCTTATGAAGAAATAGGTGATGATATTTTTTATATTGGTGATGTTACTTATGCTAATGTTAATTGGTATGGAATGAATTATCATTTCTATAAAAATGTAGTGTCTAAAATTTCTTTTGTAAAATGGGCAAAGCCTTCATACACGGAAGATGATTTAAAAAAAGAATATGAAAATATAGGAGCCAGATATTTTCTGAATCTTTATCATGGATTTTTGCATAGTAGTAACAGTATTCATGTTTTAGATCACAAAACAGCAGCAGAGGCCAGGGTGTCATCAAATAGGGTTCCTATGTACCTTAGGCTTCACTTCTATGATTTGAATTCCAAGGATAATCGTTACAAGTTTGGGAATATTTGGTAATCATATCCAATCTGATTTAAAACTATCAATCAGATTGCCGATATTGTCCATGTAGCTAAAAGAAATTTATTAACGGTTTTAAATAATCTATAAATAACGTATGACTAATAGCGTTGACAAAGAAAGAGCGATTCGCGTTATTGTGGATAATGCGGTAAGATCGTATGCAAATGGTTTCTCTACACGTCATCTTGCAGAGGTTGACAATGAGAACGGGGTTATCAATATGAAGATACACAATGTTTTCATTGCAGCATTGGGTCCCGAGATTCAGTATTTTTCTGCACTCGCTCGTTCACTAGATAGTTCTTTAGGTAACATGTTGGAGAGTATGGCAATAAGTATTGCAGAATTAAACTATACAGTAAGCCAGCATGTAGAAGGTACTTTGTACAAAGAACAGACTGATTATATAGCCGAACTGCTTGAACAATACAAGAGAGGAACAAATCGTAGAAAGCCACATATAGAAGACTATCGGGGCATATCTCAAATAATAGGTACTGCAGAAACAAAACGTCATGAAAGCGATTATTATCTGATTGACGAAGAAACGGGCATGCATTACCTTATAGAACTAAAAATTGGTGGTGACCTTGACAATAAAAAGGCGCGTTCAGAAAAAGAAGCACTTCTTGAACAGTACTGCATCTTGACAAATAGATTGGGAGAGGAGCGTGTGAAAGTTCTTTTCGCTACGGCTTATAATAGATACGGAGAGGGAAAGCCTTGGACGCAAGGGCGAGTTCGTCAATTCTTTTGCGATGAAGAATTGTGTATAAGCAGCGACTTTTGGAACTTAGTCTGTAAATCTGAACATGGTTACGAAATTGTAATTGATGAGTACAAGAAAAATGCCCATTTTATAAATGAGGCTTTGGACGAAATCAAGGATGCGTATTTACCTAACGAAGAATAAGATTGATGAAAGATCCCTATTGGAAGAAGTGTGTTTTATGTGCAGACAGTAAGGATGTTATAAAACGTATACCAGATAATTCTATCGATTTCATTTTGACCGACCCACCATACAATCTCGGTCAGCATTCCACTGGCAACATACCTTTGCCTGGTCGTTCGGCTATGAATAATGATGTTGCAGATTGGGATATGGTAGATTTTAATCCGGAAGAATGGGCCGACGAATTTATTCGTATATTGAAGCCTACTGGTAATTTGTTTATATTCACTTCATATAATCAGCTCGGACGTTGGTATAATTGTCTAGACCACAAGTTTGACACGTCAAACTTCATGATTTGGCATAAAACCAACCCCGCGCCAAAAATTTTCAAGGCGGGTTTTCTGAATAGTTGTGAAATGATATTTACGTGTTGGAATAAAAAACATACATGGAATTTTATTTCGCAGAAAGAGATGCATAACTTCATAGAAAGTCCAATATGTATGCGCCCAGAGCGCTTGAGCAATCCTAAGCATCCCGCACAAAAGCCTGTCGGAATATTGAAAAAGATGATTGGAATTGCGACAAATAAGGGCGATATTATTTTCGACCCATTCATGGGAGTGGGTTCGACAGGAGTGGCAGCTCTAGAGCTAGAAAGGCGTTTTATTGGGGTTGAATTGAATAATGAATATTTTGATGCAGCAAAGAAACGAATAGAAATGACATTAAATAAATGTAACCTATCAAACGTAACAGACATTTTCACAGAGGACGATACGTGCATGGTACACGAGCCATTAGTCGGGATGCACACTTCGCTCTTTGCACTTAACGACTTTTTCAAAGCTGATATGTCTGCGGCACAACCTGTTTATATAGATAGACAATCCAACTTGTCACCTATTATCAAGTGGCCTGGCGGAAAGGAAAAGGAGTTGAAGCACATTATTCCTAATCTTCCACAATTTGAAAGATTTTTTGAGCCTTTTGTCGGTGGAGGTTCCGTGTTTATGGGTATTAATGCAAAAGAGCATTACATAAATGATTTTTCTGAAGAATTGATGCAACTTTACCGATATATATGCAAGACAGATAAGAGCTTTTTCGGATATGCAGAGGCTATTGATGCATCATGGAACAAAGCAGAGAAATTCTTTCAAGAGAATAAGGTCTTAGTCGATGTTTACTTAGGATTCAGAAGTGGACAAATCGACAAAGATAGCCTTAAAAAATACATAGTAAATTTCTGTTCTAATAAGAAGAAAGAGATTGAAAACATCTTAGATAGTGCTTTTCGTAGCAAACATTGTATTATGTGTAAAGAGTTCGAAAAAAACCTGTTTCGCAAGATGGTGCGCATGCGCGAACTTGAAGTGCAAAAGCATGAGCTTCCCCTTGAAGACTTAAACGACAACATAGAGACTGCAATTAAGAGCGCATTATACATGAATTACCGCAATCTATACAACGACAGAAGCATCGGTTTGGATAATCCCCCTATGCATTGCGCATTGTTCTTTTTCATACGCAACTATGCATATAGCGGTATGTTTAGATATAGTGGTAAAGGCGAATTTAATGTTCCGTATGGTGGAATTGCATATAATAGTAAATTATTGAGGAAGAAGCTTGATTATTATAAGTCGAAGGCGTTGCTTGAACATTTTAATGATACTCAGATATTTAATTTGGACTTTGAGGAGTTCCTAAAGACAACTCAACCTACAAAGGCTGATTTCGTATTTCTAGATCCACCGTATGATAGCGAATTCAGTACTTATGCCCGTAATGACTTTACAAAAGAAGACCAGGTACGTTTGGCAAACTACATGATTAACGAATGCCCCGCAAAATGGATGATGATAATTAAGTACACTGACTTTATATATGGTCTCTATAATAAGGACGGCGTAAATATTCGAACATTTGATAAGGAATATCTTGTTAGTTTTATGAATAGAAATGACAAGAAAGTCACACATCTTCTTATAACCAATTATTAAAAACATACCTGTTGGCGGAATTAATTTAGTGCATACTTAATTCTGCCAATGGGCTTG
>ENA-UOJH01001305-UOJH01001305.1-human-gut-metagenome-genome-assembly--contig:-C148-NODE-1305-length-18918-cov-20.221969_pt1 | contig 18918 bp, 33 predicted proteins | sample MGYA00242345_ERZ723892 | MGnify/ENA metagenome assembly ERZ723892 | reverse complement strand
CGCGGCGGGCGCTCATGGGTAACAACACAACACGAACCCCGGCAACGATCCAGCCAACGCGCACCCATCGCCACACAATGGCAGCCGCCCCGCCGGGGGAGCGGCACAAGACCAACGGGAGCCGGTGCACCTCCCCGCAAAACAGATTGCACCCGCCGCCGGTCGTCTCCGGCACGGTTTCCGGGCCGCTTATCACCACAAAAACAGGCCCCGCAAACTGTCCCCGCGTCAGTGGATCAAGCCCCAGCACAACGCCGCCGGGCATAAGACCAACGGCAGCCCACAACGGCAGCAGCGCCCCGCGGGCCAGCTGCACAACGGCCCGCCGCCAGTAATACAACAAGGAGGTATTAACAACATGATCGCCAACGACAGCAAAGACTACTACCCAACGCCGCCCGCCCTCGCCGCCGAGCTTCTCGCCGGTCTCAAAATTGACGGCCTTCCCCTCAAGCGCGCAGGCGGTCCCATCCTGGAGCCGTCCGCCGGTTCCGGCGACCTCGCCCGCGCCATCGAAAAAGCCGCCGGGTGCGACGAATGGCAGCGCGGACGCCACGACCAGCGTTTTATTGACCTGCTCTCGCTGGATTGCATCGAGCAGTCCGCCGCCCTCCGCGCCACCCTCAAAGAAAACGGCTTTCGCGTCATCCACGACGATTTTCTCACCTTCACGCCCCGCGCCCACTATAAGGCGATCATCATGAACCCGCCGTTCTCCGAGGGTGCCCGCCACCTCTTGCACGCCCTGCACATCATGGAGCGGGGCGGGGAAGTCCGCTGCATCCTCAACGCCGAGACGATCCGCAACCCCTGCACCAACGAGCGCAAGGAGCTTGCCGCCCTGCTCAACAAGTACAACGCCCGGATCACCTACAAGCAGGACGCTTTCACCCACGCCGCCCGCAAAACCTCGGTGGAGGTTGCGCTCGTCTCCGTCACGATCCCGCCCGCGCCGCCGGTCTCCCGCATCCGCTTAGAGCTCAACGCCGAGACGACACATCGCTACAAAGCCGCGCCCGATCTGGCCGCCCTCGTCAGCTCCGACCCCATCACGGCAGCAGTCGAGCGCTACAACGCCGCCGCTGACGGTCTCGCCCGCCTGTATGAAGAATACAACGGCATTTCCTCGCTGTTCACCCTACCCAAAAAGCAGGGCGACAGCAGCGCCCCCGCGCCCTGTGTCTCCCTCAACAAGGGCTACAACGACGCGCTGTGCGATCTCCGCGCCATCTACTGGGAACAGCTTTTCGACCTTCCGCAAATCCGCGACGCCATGACATTTACGATGCAGAACGACTACCGCGAGCGCCTCAACGACCTGCGCCACTACGATTTCACCCCCTACAACATCCTGACCGTGCGCGAGGAAATTTCCCACAACATCGTCTCCAACATTGAATCCGAGATCATCCGCCTGTTCGACGACTGGACCAACCTCCACTACAACAGCGAGTACAGCAAAAATGTCCACTATTACAACGGCTGGTGCACCAACGAGGCGTACAAGATCGGCAAGCGCGTCATTTTCCGCTGCAATGTCTATTCGTACTGGTCCGACAAACTCCGTCCCACCTGCGCAGCAGACGAGATCGCCAACATTGAGAAAACGCTCCACTTCCTCGACACCAACGGCACCGCCTACAACGGCGACGACCTGCGCGCCGCCCTCAAAGCTGCCGAGGCCAGCGGCCAGACCGCAAAAATCAAGCTGCACTACTTCACCGCCACGTTCTACAAGAAGGGCACCTGTCACATTGAGTTCACCAACGCCGATGTGCTGAAATCCTTCAACATCTTCGCATCCCAGAAAAAGGGCTGGCTCCCGCCGTCCTACGGCAAAAAGACCTACCACGACATGAGCGCCACAGATCGCGCCGTCGTGGACAGCTTCGAGGGCAAGGATAGCTACAACGACACGATGGCCCGCCACCTGATCCCCACCACCGCAACACTTATGCAGCTTGCCGCCCACAACCCCGCCTGACGATGGCCCCCGGCAAGGGCCGAAACCACCCGGCAGCCCGCCGGGCAAGGTCGCGGGAGCCACCCACAACAGCAGTTGTTATATTCCGCACATTTTCTCTTGCACCCCCACGCTACGGCGTGCTATAATCAAGATACTACACGAAAGGTGGTTATAAAAATGCCCGTTTCTGCTAAAAAGCGCATTTCCAACGATACTTTCAACGCCAAGTGTGGCCGCGTCGAAATCCGCCCGCAAAAGCCTGTTGTTGATGATCTCCGCGCTGCCGCCGCCGCATCTGATCAATCCCTGCAAGGCTACATCCTGCAAGCCGTCCGCGAGCGCATGACCCGCGACGGTTTCACTCCCACATCGGACCTCTGGCCCGACTACACAACGAAAGGCTGATAAGATATGACATTCCAAGACTACCTCAACGCCTGTCTCAAGTTTGCCAAGGATACCGAAAACTGGTCGTGGCTCGATAGAAGCCGCTGGTTCACCACAAACGGCGGCGGTGACTATGAGGAATCCTGCGACAACGCCAACGGCGGTATCGACATCTCGTGGTCCTTCCGCCTCCGCGCCGATAAAGTCCGCGCCGCCGCACCGCAGAAGTTTGCCGACGCTTTCGCCGAATCTTTGCAGCTCGCCATCGACGACGACGCCCGCGACCCCGACCAGCTGCAAGCCATCGTCGATCTCTTCACCTGATCCTGATCCGCAACACCACAACAACGATCCCCCGGCAGGCCGCCACAACGACCCGCCGGGGGTTATTTTTATTTATTTTCCGTTTCCCGCAAATCCAGCACACGCCAGTTTCTTTTCAGGTTTTCCAGCTCGGAATAGAGGCAAAGCCCTTGCCCCTGCACATCTCGTACACATAGACACCCGCTCCGCCCGGCGCTTACCTCGATCTCATAGTATTTCCCCGTCACAAACCCGCAGGACGACCACCCCACAAATTGCGCCGTAACAACCTCCGCCATCGTCTCACTTCTCCTCCTGCTCTCCCGGTTCTATCGTTGCAACCACTTTCCCGTCCTGCACGATCTCGATTGTCTCTACTTTCTCCGGCACAAGCATATATTTTTCCATCCTTTTCACCCTTTCGCAAGTTTGTTTTTCTCCCGGCCCTTTTCAGTATTCGGAAATCCAACGCGCCCGCACAAATTCACCGCCCGCAAAAAAACTCTTTCACGCACGCGCACGCATCCGGCCCGCCGGGCCTGATTCAGCGTTTTTTACGCTTACTTTCCGCGTAAATTCAGCGTAAACGATCCACCCCGCCTTTATAACGCGCACGCATCACGCGCCCGCGCGAGGATTTCTCCCGCCTGCGGCTCGTCCTGCAACAGCGCGCCAAGCCTGGTCAACGCCACCACGCTTACCCGGATCGTCTGCCGTCTGGACAACCCGACCCGGCACGCCGTAAACTCCCAGTTGTGGCCATCAATATAGCGCGTCGCCAGCAGCTCTTTGTGTTTACTGTTCAGCCGATCCAGCACCGCCCGGATCAGCGCCTTGTCGCCCTTCAACACATCCTCCCGCACATCCAGCTCCCGCAGCCGTCTGTCCGTGTCCGTGTCCGCCAGCTTCAACGCCATGTCTGCTGTCTTGTCGCCGTTTCCGGCGGCATGCGGCATCCCGTCCAGCGCATTGCCCCGCAGCGGGTTGTACTCCGCGTCCAGCGTCATGCGTTCCCGCGCAATGGCCCGCTGCTGTCCTGCGATGTCCGCATAATACTTGATGATGATCTCCGCTTCTGCCGCCGTCACAACAGCACCCCCTTAGTAGATCGTTTTCGCAAATACAGCGCCGCGTCCGTCGTCAAATACTTCCACGGCCTCGCCCAGCACGCTTTCCACATCCCGTTTCAGCCGCTCCATGCCGTAGGCATCGCCCTCTACAGCCCAGTCCAGGAACCGCCGGTACACGCTCTGCGTCTCGTCCAACACGACCTGTGCCGTCTTTTCGTCCATCGCGCAGCCCCACGGCTCCGCACGCACCAGCGCAGCAGACAGAATCCGCCACGCCATCTCCGCACCGATCCGCTTTTGCGCCAGCTCGTCCCGGTCTGCCTGTTTTTTCGGTGCCTTGTCCGCAGGCAGCACAAACGCCAGCTTTTCCGTCACGCTGTCCAGCCACTTCCGCGCCGCTCTGTCGCTGCTGCCCGCCCGCACCCGGATCATGTAATCCTCTGCGTTTCTGCCCGCCTTCTCCAAAAAGTCGTCCATGCCGTGCACATCCCACTTCGTAACGCCCCGCAACGCGATCAGGTAGCACCATGTCACGACCTGGCCCACCGTGTCCCGCATCTGCTCCGGCGACGCCTTTTTTCCTGCCACAACGCGCCGGGCCACGCCCTGCGCTGCGTTTCTGCGATAAAAGTTAGGTACTCGCTTCATCGTTCGTCCCCGCTTCCTGCTCTTTTTGCTCTTTTTCTTTATCTGCCCAGTAGCAATCGTTCAATACTCGGTCCAGCGCTTCGTCAAGGCTCCCTTGCATCTCTTTTGCCTTGCTTTTCAGGTATTCCATGTTTTCAGCGCTCACCGGCAGCAAGCCTTCCGCTGTTTCTTCTTTTCTCTGCCTGAAATCCCGCCCGCACGCCGGGCAAAACCACACCGGCACCGCCACCGGCAGCGTCCGGCCTACAACCGGCTCCACCATCAGCAGCGCGTCTCCCGTGCTGTCTTTTTCCAGCCACAATGCCCCCGCCGGGCCGATGGGCAGCTTCTTGTGCATCCTGCACAACTCGCACAGCTTTACTTCGTCACTCATCGTCAGTCCTCCTTGTCTGCGAACCATTCCGTAAATTTCCAGCCCCGCGGCTCTGCGATCAGGTCAATAAACAACCTGCGCCGGTAAATATAGTCCCGCTGCATCCGCCGGGTGAATCTCGACTTTACTTCCACGATCTCCACGGTGCCGTCCGCATAGGTCAGCACAAAATCCGGCTTGTACCGTGCTTTCGGCAGCTTCAGCCCGCAATACGCCTTTTCCGGCAGCAGCTCAAACACGATCTGCTCCTGCACCTTCACGACCAGCCCGCACGCCACCTTCGGCAATATCACCTCCCTGTAATACCGCTTCTCGCTCTCCGGCGCATTCCCCAAGCCTTCCCCTTTGGGGCTGCGCCCGCAGGCGCGTGTCGTAGCGCAACCGCCGCAGGCGGCTCTTGGCGCGTAGACTGAAGGTGGCCCCGCAGGGCCGGATGAGGGGCAGTCTCGCCCCAACTTCCCGTTCCCGGCTCGCTTCTTCCTCTCCGCAATTTGCCTTTCCGCCTGCGCACGGTATCGCGGCGGCAAATCTTCCAGTTCAAGCCTTACTCCCACCTGTGCACCGCCTTTTTCGTCTCCTGCCGGCGCGGATCAGCCCAGAACCGCGCGATCACATGCCATTCCGCCGTGACCTCGTTAAACCGCGGCTCCGCCCCCACAAAAGCATACCGCCGCACCTCGCCGTGCCCCAGCTTTAGTACGCCGTAACGATCCTCCCAAAATTTCTTGTCGTCTATGTACAGCGTTGCCGCCTCGGCCAGCTTGCGCGGCGTGTACCGCGTATCGTTCGGCCTCGGCTGCGTCGGCATCCGCAGGCCCTTGCTCTGCCGCCACTTATGCGTGCGCTTGCCCTCGTATTTCGTGATATATTCGCAATAGGCATCCAGCCCGCCTTTGTCAAACTCGGCGCGATCCGCCTTCACAAGGCCCAGCGGCTCCACCCAGCCCTTGCCGCAGCGCGTCACCCATAAATCCTTGATCTCGTCAATGCTCAAATCGCATTCCAAGATCATGTGATGGTGGTAACGCACCTCTTTCAGCCCTTTTTCCTCATCGGCGTGCTGAAACTCCGTCACAGCAATGTATTTCACCTTGCGCAGCACCCCGCCGGGGTTGTGGTGGTCCTTCGCCATAGCTTCTTTGTATTTCTGCCGCTGCCGCCGGTTCAGCCGCTCAATGTAGTTCGTCAGCGCCTTTTGCGCGTCCTCGTCATACTCCGGCAGAAAATCCTCCGAATAGGTCAGGTGCACCAGCCATGTTTTCTTTTTCCGCTCGGTAAAATTCTCCGACACCTTCCACCGCAGCTTGCGCAGGGCATTGCGGTCATTGCACCGCTTCATTGCCAGGCTGCTTGCAAACTGCTTCTTCGCCCGCACACTCGCCCGGTGCTCGGCAGGGGACACGTTCAGCAAGTCCACTTCCATGTACTCCTGCCCGCATATCGTTTTTTGCTCCCGCACATATCTGGCTTTCACCGCTGCGCCCTCCCGTTCACATCCTGCCTGCGTCAGGCTCTCTCGTTTGGATTTTGGTAAATATTAGAGAATGGGGGTAAAGATAAAACCGTATACAAGCCCCCCAGCGGCCCGCAGGCCGCTAAAATTTGCCCGGCGCCCGCCGGGCAGGTCGTATTACTATGTTATGTATAATAAGGTAGGCGCTTTATCGCATCGCCCACTTCATCCAGCCCCGCGCCGTGTTGCACAGGTCGTGCCCCAGCCGGGTAAGTGCTTGTTCCATCTCGGCCAGCCACTTTGCAATCGCAAGCACAGCCAAGCATGCACCATGCGCAATCTTCGCTAGTGCCAGGATCAGCAGCACAGCATCCAGCGCCAGCAGTTCCAGCACCAGCACCGCCAACAGCTTTAGTCTTTTCATCGTTTCACCTCCCTGCTCACATTCTCCGGCCAGAACGTCTCCCGCATCCTGATCGTTTCATGCCGGAACGCGCACGGCGGCAGCTCTACGTTCACCACATAGAACCGCCCGCCGCTGGCCGCAAACTCCACCACGCCCCGCGCCATCCGTGCGGCACCGTCGGCGCAGTGCCGCAGCACCGTCACCGCATCGCCCGGCGCGATGGGCTTTTCTTTCCGCTTTCTGCTCATTGCTTCCCGCCCCGTTTCTTCTGCTCATAAATCATGTTGATAACCGTTTTCGTGTTCGGCATCGTGTCAATGCTGGCAAACTTCCGCTCATAGGCCCGGCGTTTCTCGTTTTCCTCGCAGTCACGCCTATAATCCGCGCACGCGCCATGGCATCCCGGTTTCCGCCGGGTGCAGTGGTAACAGCTATTCATTCTGCTTCCCCTTTACTTTTTCAAACCGCCGCTTCTGCCTGGCCTGCGGGTATTTTTTCTTGTCCACCGGCGATAAGAACATTTCCAGCGGCCTTGCCCACATCTTCCGCGGGTCGTCCTTGCTCGTGTAGATCACCAACAGTTCCGCCGTCTCGCTATGCACGGCCACGCCCTGCACCACATACAGCCCGCCCTTAAAATGTCGGTACACGTTCCCGGCCATCCAGCTGTTCCAGCCCTGCGCATCCTTCTGCGCTTCGATCCTTGCATCTTCCACCTGTCACACCCCCAGCACCCGGCTTGCCACCATGTCCGCCGTGTGCGTCCAAAGCACATTCTGGTATTTCTCAATGGCCGCGCCGTAACAATTCCAGTTTTCCTTGTCGTCTGCAAATCCCATGTGCCAGCGGATGCACAGCATTTCTTCCTCCGTCAGCGACAGTGCCGCCGCATCGTTCAGGATCGCTTCTGCCATCGAAACGCTGCGCTCTCCGTGGCCTTTCAGCTTGTAATGTTTCCACCCGTCGCCGTCTTTCTCGTATTCCTCGGTCTTGCACAGATCGTGGAACATTCCAACCAGAACAGGGGAGCGCCGCATCTGCCATGTCAGCCCCAGCGTTTTTGTCATGTGCACAAGCTCCTGCACCACGGTCCAGCTGTGCTCAAACAGCCCGCCGGGCCACGCCCCGTGGAACGTCATGCTCGCCGGGACCTCAAAATACCCCGTCTGCTCCAGGATTTCCACGACCCGGCCCGCTGGCCCGCTCGTCATGCCATTTTTCATCAGCAGGCTTTTCATATCCTGCGCCGCGCTCTTTTCCATCGTCAACCTCACTTTCCGTCAGTTGCTTACATTCCGTCAGCAACTGCCTACAATTTGTAGGCAGTTTAGTCCTCCCAATCAAGCATCTGTCCGCACTCACCGCAATATCTGTTTCTCCGCCCATCTTCGTTGTACAAATACTGTGCGCTTGCGCAATACGGACACGCCGCAGAGTTTCCCGTCCAAAACGGATGCACGGTTTTCTTGATTCTTTTTTCCAGCGCCAATTTTGCAAGCCGCATTGCTTCAAACACTTCCTGCTTTCCGCTCTCCCCGTAAAACTTTTCTTTGCTTTCCGGGTCCAAGATTTCCGCTGCCCGCTCAATCGTCATGGTTCTCGTCCTCCCGTTTTTTCTGTCTGCCCACTGCATCAAGCATCATCCCAGCCCTGATCTCGTCCAGCGCCGCGGCAAACACATCATCAAACACAATCGGCAGCACCGCCATGCGCAGGTACATCCCGCATTTCAGTACATAGTACGGGTTTCCGTTGTGCATCGTCCGCCTGTACCACATCATGTACTGCCCGTTTTTCAGCTCGTCCATGATCGGCTCCAACTGCTTTGTGTTGATTCCGGCAATCCCGCCGCGCTCATCCCGCAGCACAAGCAGGTGCATCCCGGCATAGGTAAACCCAATCGGTGCTCTCTTGCACGGGATTTCCTCGCCGCTCACATCGTCCATGCTGATGCCCGTCACCTCGTACAAGCCGTTGATAGCATCCAGCCCTTCCACCTCGCAGCTGATTTCTTCCAGCTGCTTGTCTGTCCAGCCGAACACCGCTGCCGCTTCGTTCTCGTCGTTCAGCGCAGGAAAGTTCCGCGGTATCTCCACCATCGTGATCCCGTCGCTGATGTACTGCGTGTAGCCCTTCCGATACAGCTTCATGCACATATTCTCTTTGCATAGCTTACCCATTTTCTGCATATTCATAAGTCGTTACCTCCCCGTGCTTTCAAATCCTTGAACCACCACTCCGCCCACATCCACGCCGTAAAGTTCCCTTAACCGCATTGTGATTGAATGTGACCGCATCGTATTCTCATCATAGTGTGCCCGGCTTTTATTTGTTGTGTTGTAGATATAGCACATAACGCGGTAACACACATCGGCATTGCTTGGGTTTCCGATTATATGTCGCTTCGCATAGGCGAACACATCCTCGGCCCATCTCCTGTTGCCACAGCAGGTCGCGGCCATTATGATTTTTATTGCCCTCTTTCTCGTCATGGCTTTCGCCCCTCTGTCCCGGTAATACGGCCTTGCCCACGCAATGTACCGTTTTCCCCTCATGCTCACGGCCTTTTACTCCTTCCCGCAGCGCCCCATGCGCACATTTTTATCGTCCCAGTATTCCGTTTCCGCGATCTTACGCGGGTCCGTTCCAAACGCTTCTTTCAGCCCGGCGCTCTGTTCTGTCAAACTCAATTACCCACACATCCGGGTTCGCGTTCCAGCCCAGCGTTTTTACGCTGGCCGCAGGCAGCGTGCTGTCCCACAGCTCGCAAAACGGGATCATGTAGCGTTCGCGCTCGTAGGCATCACGGTTTGTGCATGGTTTTTCCTTGCATCCGTCTCGTGCCCATGCACAGGTGCAGCCGTCTGGTCGGTTTCGCGGCTTTATGCCCTCTTTGCGGAAGTCTGCAATCTCCATGTCCCGCAGTTGCCTGCGTTCCACGCTTTTCACTTGCAGAAAAACTCTCGCAATGTCTTTTCCCATGTGGATTGATGGATGCCAGCGATCGTCGCCGTCCATATACGGGCAGGCCCCGTCCGGCCAATCTGCCCGGTAGTGTGTCCCAAAATCGTTGATGCACCACGTCTCCCGCACCCACAAAATATCTCCCACCGTAAAAGGCGGCTTTCCGCTCTTGGCAATCCGCCGGGTGCATGTTTTTTCACCGGCCAGGATTGACCGCACCATTTCTGTGTTGAACAAAATCGGCTTTAGTGCGCTTTTGCTGTTCGGTTCCATGCTGCCCGCCTTTCAGTTGTCCGTGCGGTTCAGGCAGATTTTACCCGCGCACACCGCCCGATCGTCCCAGTATTCCGTTGCCGCGATCTTTCGCGGGTCCGTGCCAAACGCTTCTTTCAGCTCCGCCGCGTTCTCGTTCACATAGTCAAATTCCAGCCCCACGGCCTTGCAGGCGGCCACAGCGTCCGCCAACTCCTTTCCCTCGCGGCAGGTCCACAAAATCAGCACCGCGCCGTTGGCCCTCTCGTTCTTCGCCCGGTTGATGTTCGGCGCAATCGGCATCCCTACCGCCGGGTATGCTTCCGTAAACAAAACCCCATCAAAATCAATCGCAATAATCTTTTTCATTGCTGTTTCCCTTCTGCACTATCAAATTTGGCCCTCTGTCCAGCATCGGGCTTCCGTCCGCTCTTGCTGTTAATGTCCTTGCCACCGTTTCTGCCCCATTCGCATAGGCCGCTGCTGGTGGCTGGTCCGTTTTCATAGTCGGTGCTACTTCTCCCGCCCCTATATTGCCAGCTTTTGCGCCTTGCTTATAAATAAATCCGCATACTTTCGGTGCAAACACTGTCTGATCTTGATGCGTCGCCAGCGTGGCGGATAAATCATTCTGCACCAGCGGCCCCTTGCCGCCGCCCTCGCATCCTGACCGTATCTTCATGGTGTAGGCGGGGTCATACCCCCCCCCAGCGGATTTTGCCGCCACCATTCTTTCATGCCAGCAATAGCCGTCACCAGCAATTCCGGCAACTGTTTGCCCCGCCGGGATGCGCGGCTCAAAATTCCATCCATGGCCCTTACGCTCAAAAAGTATCTGGTCGGCGGATCGTCCGCCAGTATCGCAGCAAGCGTATACTCTGCGTCTGCGTTGGGGCACTCCCCAGTATTGCGCGTTGACAAGTCGGTAGGCCACAGCTCCGTACCCTGCAAAGCCCCCCCCACTTTCCGCGCTGTCGAACAAACTGATCTGTCCCGGTAAGTCGCAGCAATTCGTTGAGTACGGTTTCAAAGTCTTTCCCTCCGTTCGATGATAAAGCCCCCGGCACATTCTCCCAGATCACGAACCGCGGGTATTTCCAGCCGGTCGCTTCCAGCATTTCTAAAATAATGCGTATTGCTTCCCGGAACAGCCCGGATCGGTTTCCGTCCAGCCCGGCCCGCTTGCCCGCTATGCTCAAATCCTGGCACGGGCTGCCGAATGTGATAATGTCCACCGGCTCGATGTTCCCGCCACAAATGTCGGTAACACTCCCCAGGTGCTTCATGCCCGGCAGGTGCGTTTTCGTCACGGCAATAGGGTACGGTTCCACCTCGCTTGCCCAAACAGGCCGTGCGCCGCACATAGCCGCGCACATCGGCATCGTGCCGGACCCGTCAAACATGCTGCCCAGCTTCACATTTGCCGCGCCCTTTCCCGTGTCAATGGCAACCCGCGCCACGGCACGCTGCACAAAAAACAGCGCGTTCGGCAGCGCCATGCCGTTGCCCCACATCTTGTACTCGGCGCTGTCGGTATGTAACCCGTTGTGCCACGCCGCCAGCCTGGCCGTGTTTGTAAGGATTGCTTTCTGCGGTTTCTTCCCCTTGATCGCGCAGTCTGTTGTGTACACCTGCCGCCAGAACGCCGCAGTTTCCTCCGGCATATCCGGCGGCAGCTGTTCGATCTCGCCCCATCCATCCGGGAAACCTTGCAGCCGCCCGCACTCCATCGGCATCAGGCGGCGTACAATGTAGCGCGGTGGTGTGCCCTGCACAGCAAATTCGTTCGCTCTGGATTCTCCTATGTCAAACGTATTCAGGGTGTTGGAAGTGTCCAGCTGCCTGTATGTCGGTTCGTCTCCCTTAAAATGTGGGCGGCTCGTTTTTCCGAATGTATACGCCACCCCGTGCCTGTCCACCGTGTTCAAGGTAAAGCTCACATCCTCTCCTACGCCCGTTCCGTTCATGCCTGCATCCCTGTCAATAATGTTCCCTTGCAGGGCCACAGCTTCGCTTTTGTGCGCTATGATCGTTCTGTCATGGTCTGTTGTCAGCGTCGTTGCCGTGTTCATCTGGCTTTCTGCGCCCCCCTGCGTGCTGGCCCTGCACAAAACATCCACTACCATCGGCGTGTTGCCCCCCCCCGGTGCCGTATCTCGCAACCACAGTTCCGGCCACCTTCACCGGCCCCACGACCCGTGAATCCGCCGGGTGTGTGTCAAATACCCACGCCATCGTCCGCCTCTCCTTCGTCCAGCAGCAGGGCCACAGCGTACCGGGCCTTAAAATCGTTCAGGTCGCGGGATTTCTCCGCAAGGTGCCACACCCAGTCTTTGTACACGCCCAAGCGGTGCGTGTGTGCCCGCGTCGCTTCCCGCCATCCTGCGTCCCGCCCGCAGCACCATGCCGCGCATACGCCCAGCACCGATACCGCGATCACCGTCGCCGTAACCATCCTCAACATTGCCCCTTTCAAAATTTATCTGTCTTGTGCCGGGTGCAGGGTCCGGCCCTGCTCTCTGCGCCCGCGTCTGCAAGCGCCACCCGCCCTATAACAAAGCAGGGCAGCGGCTCTTCTTCCAACACCGCCGCCCCGCTCTGAGTATTTCTGCGCTCCTGTTGTTAGCACGCAACAGGCAATATTCACGGTTTCCGCCGGGCCTTTCCGCCCTCTAACGGTCTCCATCGTTCATCTTGCAGTTTCAGGCTGTTCACTTCACACGGCGGAAATAGCTTGCGCGGCAGCTGCCGCTTCGCTTCTGCGTCCGTTTCGCGCCAAGCCTTTTCATCCGGGTTCGGCTCGTAGTTCCTGCACCCGGCGTCCAGTCCGTTACAGGCGCGGCAGTCCGCCCGCGTGATGGTATAAACAAACCTGCATTGCTGCATATAGTCCTCCTAAGTGTGGTCGCTTCTACTGCCTTTCTTAAAACGCCGTGCGCATTTTAAGTACAGCACCCCGCCGGGCGGCTCTGTCACCACCCGCGCCGGGCCGTACTGCCGCAGCCCGCGCAGTTTTTCAGGCCTATCCGGCGGCGCCCACGGTTCGCGCTTCCAGTTCCAGCACCCGGCATAGCCGATCACCCGGCGCAGGTTTCTGTACACTTCCTTCGCCTGCTCGCCCACGATTTCAAGCTCTGCCCGTAACTCTGCCCGCATCTGTGCCAGATCCCAGGCGTCCGTTTCCTGCTGCTGCACATCCGCCGGGGCGGGAATCGTCACATCCAGCACGCCGCATCACCCGCATTTCTTCCAGCCGAATTTCCGCGTCTCCATCGGTTTCATCGGTGCCATGCCGTGCATGGCCTCATACATTTCCCGCGCCTGCATTTTGGCGATCTTCCGCGTGATCCGCCGCGCTGCCGCTGCCAAGTCCATCCCATAACTCCACAAAAGCAACGCGCACAGCCCATACGCCAGCGCCGCCAGCATCCCCAGCACAAAGCCGCCCACCGTTGTGCGCTCGGCGCTCTGCGCGATCTGGCAAACCGTCACAACCACCATCCATGTACCGCCCATGTTGCACGCAGCGCTTACGCCCTGCATAAACATCCGCTTTTTCCGCAGCTTTTCCATCATCCAACCCGCCTTTCTTCGATCCACTTCTGTAAAAACGCTGTGTAAACCGTGTAGCAGTCGTTCTTTGTCAGCCCTTCCACGCGGTCGATCACTTCACCAAACGGATACACCCCGCCAAAAATTCCCGCTTTCAGCTTGTCCACGCTCATGCGGTATCCCTCGCACCGCAAAATCTCGCAGGCATCCGCCAGCGGCAGGGTAGGGGTTCTCACATCCTCGATCCGCATACTGCGCACCGCCTTTCTTTTTTCTCTCTGGCGCCGCGTGCTGGTATCGAACCAGCCGTGCAGGGCAAATGCCCAAGCTCTGCACGCCGACCTCGGCGCGGCTCATGTAAACCCCGGCGTGGAACAGGCTGCCGGGGCGGGGTTCCGGCTCTGTCCGTTTCCACATCGCCCTTGCCCCTGCACTTCACCCGTGCCGGGTGCCGTAAAACTTACCCGCATACGGCCACGGGAGAGATGATGCCTGCGCCCTTTTCTCGCAGGCCCAGCCCCGCCGGTCCTCATGCGGGCACGGCGGCGGCATAATAGTGCCGGTCTTTCCCGGCTGTCAGCTATCTTGGGGAGACTATGATAGAGAATAGGAAACTGCGGGGCCGCGGCTCATGCGCCGCGATGCAGCGCCCCGCCCATATTCCGGCGGTCTCCCGCCGGGGGATTCAATCCACATTCTCTGCGGCAGTTTTTCCCGTTTCAGGCTCATTCCGGCTTCACTCTCCCCGGCAGTGCAATCGTTACGCCCTCGCTATAAATTTCTTCATCGTCTTGTTCCAGCACCAGCCGGATCATGCCCAGCAAGTCGGCTTTCGCCTGCTCTCGGCCCACTTGTCTCTCCATCACGCTCACAACGCTGCGTGCCACAATGGCCGCGGCCATCATGGACCCGCACACGCCGCCCTGCGCCATCACGGCAAACCCTGTCGGCGGGTTCCCGTTCTTGTCCGTCTCCCACGTCACCTTGATAAAGTTCTCATTCATTGTCTCCGCCGTCCTTTCTCTGTTGTGTCACAACACCCCGCGCCCTGGCCTGCGTTTCGATTTCTTCATCCGGCGCATCCAAGGCAAGCTTCACGGTTTCCAGCAGGCATTTTCTCGCCTTTTCCTTGCCGCTTGTCTGGGCAATGGTTTCACAGGCGTGGCGTGCCATAATGCAGGCCGCCGTCGCTTCCTCCATGGCGCTTGCCCTCATGTCGATCGTAATGTCCTCCGCCGTCCCGGTTTTCGTGTTGATCTTCCACGAAACCTTTACAAATCGCTCAATCATCGGCTTCACCATTTTCCTTTGTTTCCTGTAAAACAATCGTCATGGCATCGCTCACGGCATTTGCGCGCATTTTCTCCGGCAGCTTCCGTATCACGCTTGCAAGCAGCTGCGCTCCAACGCGCACATACTCTCCTGCGTTTCCTCCGCTGCATACAAACTGCGCGTGGCTTTCTCCGTCCATCCAGTAGGCCGCCAGCCGGTGCCGCTTCGCCCGCTCCGCTTTCCGCTCGGCGTTCTTCTTCGCGGCGATCTCCCTGCGCAGCGCAGCCACCACCTCGGCAGCTTTGCCCTGGCCGTTTTCGTTATCGTACTGGGTTCCGTCCATCTGCTTCATGCCAGGCCAGAAATAGCCGTAAATTCTCCTGCCGTACAGCTTTCGGATGAACACCGGCTCGCCCGCTTTATGTCCGCTCAACTCGTCCAGCAGTTCCGACGCTACCTCTTTTGTCATGCTTTCGTGCTGGCTGTACATCATATCGTCCCTGTCCGGCTTTGCCGCATTGAACAGCGCCGCCAACAGAACGGCTTCTCCAATTCCTTTTACATTCAGTATCATGCCGCTATCCTTTCCAAGTATCATTACTTCCGGGTTCTTGATTTTCAGTGCATCAAGCCCCAGCCAGTGCCAAGGCCCCAGGCCACCGCCATCTGGTGGCAGGTCGTCCGGCAAATCGTCGCCGTGCATTACCTTTTCCGGCAGCTCGCAGGCCCGCGCCAGCTCGTGCCGCCGCGCCGTCAGCCACGCATCAAGCCTGTCGTCGCGTTTCAGGCAGCCTGGCGGCTCTAAGCCTATCCTGTCTCCCGGGTGCAGTGCTTCGCCGTCCGGCCCTACATAGCGTGCCGTTTCCTTCACGCCGCGCCGCCGTCCTTTTTCGGCTCGTCCTCGTGGGCCGCGCTCACCAGCGCCGCACCCTCGATCATATAGCCGATCTTCTCCTGCGCTTTCTCCGGCAGCTTGCGCAGCGTTTCCAGCATCTTCTTGGTGTCGTTCTCTTTCTCGCTCATTTTTAATTCACCTCTTTGTTTTCTCTCCGCCCCCGTGCTACAATAGCAGGGAAGGAGGTGTAAATTCATGTGGTCCTACAATTCCTCCGCCGGGCCGCTTTATATCGTTCCGCTTTCGGACGGCACATTCGGTATAAAGTTCGGCGGCACCGTCTGGGAATCCTGCACAACGCCCCAAGCGGAAGCCGATAATGTGTTCTGCCGCGTTACCGGCTGTCCCGAGATTGACGCCTTGCAGGAAGTTCCCGCCGATCTTTCCGGCTGGACCTACTCGCCTTTATAAAGGTCTGCGGCCCGGTGCAGGATGGTTTCGGCATCCTGCACGCTCACCCGGTTTTTCTTAAAAAGCCGGGTGATTATTTTTGCCATTTCATCGTTGGCGTCAGTCTTGTTCCGGGCTGTCTCGTAAATGCGCGGGTACGCTTCCATAAACGCTTCACTGTCCAGCAGCTCCCGCGCTACCCGCATAATAAGGTTGCGCTTTAGCTCCGGCGTTTCTTTCAGCTCCTGCGCCAGCTTTTCCACTGTCAGCATATCTTCCACCTCCCGCGTGTGTCGTAGGTGTATTCCCCGTACACTTTTTGTGTTCTTTTTCCACCTCGCATCCTCATAATAGCACCCTCTCGACATCTTGTCAACACTTTTTTGCAAAAATAAGTTGACTTTCGACGCTTTTCGGCCTATACTGGCAATAGAAAAGGAGGTGAACACATTGAATGACCGCATAAAGGAAGTCCGCCAGTATTTCAAACTTACCCTTGAGGAATTTGGCCGCCGCATCGGCATGACAAAATCCGGCCTTAGCAAGGTGGAGCGCGGCGAGAACGGCACAACCAATCAAACCATTACTTCTATCTGCCGCGAGTTCGGCGTCAATGAAACATGGCTGCGCACCGGCGCAGGCTCCATGCTGGATGATTCTAAACCGTCCATCCTGGCTCGCCTGTCGGAAGAAAAACAGCTTACCCCTCGTGAGCAGGCCATCGTCTCCGCGTTTATCGACCTGCCGCCCCAGGACCGTGCCGCCATCATGCGTTACATGGATTCTCTTGTCGAGAAATTGTCGCAGGCTCCGCCCGATCCTCAAAAAAAAAGACCCCGATACCGCATCTTCCTCCGACGGGTAGACTGATCCGCCGGGCAGGTCGTAGGGGGCGGCGTCCTCGACGCCCCGCCCAACAGCAAAAAGGCCAGAACCGCCGCCGGTTCTGGCCTTTTCTATTGCATTTTCTGCTGTTTCGTGTTATTGTTGTCTTAACATAATAAGGTGCGTGCCGCTGTTCCGTTTCCTCCGGCCCGCACCCGCTTTACCATAGCAGGGGAAACCCTGCTATTTTTTATTTAGGATGTGAAAAATTATGAACAAACCCCTCATTGCCCTTTCACTGGCCTGCGCCGTCTCCCTGTCTGCCTGCGGCTCTGCCGCATCTTCCGCCGCTCCCAGCACAGCGGAAGCACCCGCGGTCACCGCCGCCCCTGCCGCCACGGCAGAACCTACGCCGGAACCCACCGCCGCGCCGCCCGCATCGTTTGAATCCGGCCTGGATTCTCTCGGCATCACCTATGAGCGCGTCACCATGGCCGCCGAGTATATCGGCGCAAAGACCGGGTACAAATATAAAACAGATGGCTACAATGTGGAACTGTACCAGTTTGACCCGGATTCCGATGCCTACAAGCAGGCCGCTGCCGACAACGCCGTCACGATGGACGGCTTCGGTACGATCCCCGCTTATGTGCACGACGGCCTTGCCATGCTCTGCACCGATGGTGATCTCCCGCAATCCGTGCTGGATGTTTTCAACGCATTATAACTTATAAGTAATATTTTCTGTAAAGCTAAACGCTTTGACTTGCGTTTAACTTACGTTTAACTTGCGTTTAGCTTTAATCTAATTGCGTTTTTATCATTGCTATGCTGTTTTTAATTTGCTTCTAACTTTCGTCTATCTTTTTATTGTCTAAATATTGTCTTTCAAAGTCAGGTGGTGCGCCCATGCTCTGCATAAAATGTAAACAGGAGATCCCGGATATTTCCGTCTACTGTATGTTCTGCGGCAAAAAGCAGGTATCTACTGCGGCAGCCCCTGTCAAAAAGACACGCAACCCCAACGGCACCGGCACAGTTTTCAAGCGTGGCCGCACATGGTCCGCCCGCGTCCGCGTCTACCGCCACGGTCAGTTTGTCATGGAGCGCACCAAGGGCGGCTTTGCCACCCGCGCCGACGCCATCAACTACCTGCCCCAGCTTCGCACGCAGGAGAACGGTGGCACAAAGTCCTATACTGTCTCGCAGGTGTTCGATCTCGTCCAGCAGTCCCGCAAATGGCAGGAGATTTCGCCGGACAAACGCAGCCACTACCTCACCGCCTACAAACGGTTGGAACCACTGTATGAGCGCGACGTATCCAGCCTGCACTATTCCGAGTTGCAAAACCTGCTGGACGGTATCGAGGGCGCGTTCTATCCCAAGCGTGATGCAAAGACGATCCTGCAAAAGATCGTTGACATGGCCGTGCTGGAAAAGGTCTGCCCGCCGGATTCCTCCAACATGATCCGCTGTCTGGAATTGCCCAGCAAACCGCCAACGGCCAAGGATGCCCGCACGCCGGAGGAAATGCACGCCATCTGGCAAGACTGGAATACCACCCACGATCCGATCACCGGCTATGCGCTGATCATGGCCTACACAGGTATGCGTACCGGGGAACTGTTCGCGCAGGACGTTTCCAAAGTTGACCCTGCCGGGCAGGTCATTGTCGGCGGCATCAAGACCGACGCAGGCAAGAACCGCGAAATTCCCATTGCGGATTGCATCGTTCCCGTTGTTCAGGCCGTCTTGCCAAAGGCCCGCTATGGCCTTGTTGCCTACGACGAGAACGACTATTACGCCAACTGGAAACTCATGTGTCAGCGCACCGGCATCCGCTCCCTGGGCAGTTATTGCCAGCGGCACACCTGCTACACCCGCCTGCATGAGCTTGTCCCCGCCGTTTCCGATGTGGTCATAAACTCCATCATGGGCCACTCCAATGCCAAGACCGCCAAACTTGCCGATTCCTACGGCCACATCAGCCTTGCCACCAAGCTCGATGCAGTCAACCGTCTCCAAATGACCTGACCGCTATTGTGTACACGCTGTGTACCAGTCATTTTTATTCAACGATATATCGGCATTTTCAACTCCATCTCATGCCCCTGCTAAGGGCGTAGGGTGGGAAACCGCCGCGAGAGTTCAAATCTCTCTTA
>ENA-UOJH01001285-UOJH01001285.1-human-gut-metagenome-genome-assembly--contig:-C148-NODE-1285-length-19207-cov-7.943609_pt1 | contig 19207 bp, 21 predicted proteins | sample MGYA00242345_ERZ723892 | MGnify/ENA metagenome assembly ERZ723892 | reverse complement strand
TTTATTTCAAACATTTGATATTTATTAATTTCAGTTAAAAAATCATAATTAGAAGATTCATAGTTTGATGAATTATTAACTTTATAAGTGTAATAATAATTAAAAATTATGTCATTTGTTTCATTTAAAGGAACAATTTCTTCATAATTTCTACTTTTATAATATCCTTCTCCTAGTGTTCCTTTTACCATCATTTTTAAATAAGAATCTTCATTCAAACTTTCAAGCTTTGTTTCATCTTCTATTTTTTTAAGTCCTATGTAACTTGTATAAAAGGTTGAACTATTTTGTTCAACAATTTTAATCTTATTTGAAACCGGATTAACTAATACAAAATATAATGTAATTCCAAGAACCACAATTAAAAAATAATCGATTAGCATCGATAAAATTCTACATTTTCTAGACGCTAAAATAATTCGATTATTTTTTAAAGATAAATTCATTTTTATTTTGTAATTGAAACTGTTAAATAGTCATCAGTAATTTCATTAACTGTAGCTATATAGCTCATCGCTGAACCATCATTAAATTTTCCATAGCTAAAGAAATTAGATGCTGTTTTTGAACTTAATGCTTTTGTACTTTCAGTATATAAATCAGCATTTGTTGCAACTCTTGAATTATAAAAAGATCTATTTTGAGGAGTTAAAAGCGAAATTAAAGCAGATTTATTATATGAATATTCAGGTGTATTTGAAGTTGCAACTGTATAATAAGAATAAGTTGCACTTGTTGCAGTTTCTTTATAAGATTCTTCAGGAATTTTTGTTGCAGTTGTATCTAAATAATCCCCAACAGTTGTTTTTTTATTACCTGTAAGAAAAGATTGTGCAATTGTTAAATTAATTAATCTTGAATCGACATGATAAGCAACTAATCCACTTTTAGTAAATAAACGAGGATAACTTCCACTTTGATATGCGTTTGCACTATCAAGATAATTTAATCCATTTGGTGTGTAATAGGCTAAAATAACGTATTCACTAAATGCACTATTATTAAAATAATTTGCAGGTAAAATTAAAGCATCACCACTACTTTGGAATGGTCTTAATTTAATATTTTCTGTATCTTCTTTAACAATACTTGGGCTTATCCAATTTAATGACCACTTCGAAAAAGCATCATGATCACCGATATTTAAATCCATCATATCAAGCCCACCACAATATCCATAATTTTTTGTCATTTTTGAACTGTATGAATAATAATCATCAAGTCCAAGCATATGGCCAGTTTCATGAATTAATGTATGTGCATCTTCTCCATTTCTACTATCTTCATAAATAAACGAAAGTGCACAGTTAGCATATTTACTAAATTTAGTACTATTATTTGTTTCACCATATTTAGGTGAAGACTCAGGTTCATTATAGTTAGTTGTGTATGCCCAAAAAGTATTAGCGTTAACTTTTCTAGGATTTTTTTCATTATAAATTAACCACACACCATCAATAAATCCATCACTATTATTATCGTATTTCGAATCAGAATAGTTGATTTTTGCACCATTTTTAGTGATTCCTTTGTTATACATCTCGTAAAGTAAAGTACAGGATTCAGTTCCATAATCATCAGTCATACTTAAAAATTCAGTTGAAGTCATTGATGGAACGTATGTATCACAAATTTCAAAATTGAAGTTTAATTTTCCATAACTTGACTTATTATAAAAACTAGAAACGCTTTCCCAATATGAATTTGTTTTATCTTCTTTTGTACCATTAAAAGACGCATTAAGAGCAGTTAAATCAGAACTAGTAAAAGCTGTTCTATCACTAAATTCAACAGGGATAACTAAAACATTCACATCTCCAGTTGAAGGAGTTACTGGAACTCCTTGAGCAGTTCCTAAATCATCATAAGTAAATTTTGTGTCTACTTTTTCTAAATTTTTATATGTTTTATCTTCTTTAATATCTGGATTCGGATCTTTATTTCCACCATTGCCTCCATTATCAGGATTAGGTAAAGGAATTAATTTATCTAAAATTGCACAACTTGAAATAGAAAATACAATTCCAGGAAGTAATGCAAATAATATTTTATTGATTTTTTTCATTATTTATCCTCCGATAATCTCTTTAAATTTATTAAGCGTATAATCGTTAAATTCTAAAGAGGCTTCGTTATTATAATATATAACTTCAAAAACATGTACATCATTATAAAGTTTGTAGTCATGTTCGATGTTATATGTCTCAAGAATTTGATGTGTAGAGATAGTTTGAGGCAATAATTGGTCTTTTTTACCTCCAACAAGAATAATAAATGGGAAATATGAATCATTTATAACATCACTTAAAGAAGAATTTTTATAAATAATTGAATTTTTATAATTTCTACCAAACATTGCTTTTAATAATGTATTATGAGCAAAATCGTTCTTACCATCTTTTAAAAGATCTTTTAATTCTGGACATGGATGTTCTAAAACTAGTAATTTAAAATTGATCTTAAAAGGTTTTACTCCATATATCTTTTGTAATCTTTTATTTTCGTTAATTGCTTGAATTAAAAGAGCGAGATGTCCACCAGCACTATCTCCAACAAGCATTACATCACGCGTATTTACACCTATTTTTTCTTGATTTTCATAAACATAATGTAAAAAATCAAATAAATCATGCACAATATCAATTAGTTTATATCTACCAATTAGTCGATAACTAGGAGCAAGAACATTAAAACCTTTCGAAGCTAAATAATTTGTATATGGTTCGTTTAAATCTTTAGTTCCATAAAACCATGCTCCTCCATGAATATCAATAATTAAAGGATAATCGCTAGAAGCGACGCTTGGCGTATATTTATTAAAGAGATGAAATTTATTTTTATCATCTTTATATCTTAAATCTTTTGCAACAATTACATTTTCAACTTTTGGTAATTTATTTTTTCTATCATCATCGACTTTCGACCATTTTTTATTTGAAAAATAAGCATATATATTAAAAAGAAGACTCATAATTAAATAACCTCTAAATTTGGATATTTATCTTTATTAGCATCATAAAATTTCTTGGAATATGAGCATAATATTTGAACAGTTTTCTTTTTTTCATTTAACTTATCAAAAGCATATTCATTTAATATTTTAGCAGCGCCTTTTCCTCTAGCATTTTCATTAACAAAAGTAGATAAAATAATTATTCTATCTTCATCTCTTCTAAATACTAAGTATCCAAGTTCTTCTTCTCCTTCAACAAGGACAATTTTTCCATTTAATTCAATAATTTTCATAACTTTATTTTATCCTACTTCAAAAATTTTACACATTAAATTGCTTTTCTTTTTAATAGATAAAAGAAATTTTAATTTAAAAATAATTTATTGATTCATTTTGAATGAAAATTTACGTGAATTGTAAAAGTAAATGCAACATTGCTGTAAAATAGCTTTTGAATTGTTTATTGCAACCTTTTTGGTTAAAAAAAGTTGCATTTACTATTTTAAGTGAATGATATTTTTAAATGCTTTATAATGAAAATGTGAGAAGAAAGCACACTAAAGCTCGGTAGTAATTGCAACGGAATGACTAAATGCAACACTCACTTGCCGAATTTAGAAAATCTCAGCTTATTTTCTATAAGCTCTGTAATTAATAATTTTTACATTATTTGTATCGATTTTCTTAACATTTAATGCATTTAATATTTCTTCTCCAAATGCTAGTTTGAAAGCGTCGAATGCGCACATTCCATCAAGAGATGCTAATGAACGACTGTTTAAATGACTGTTGATTTGTGAGATGGCAACTTCATCTAAACCTTCAACAACATCCTCTTTAGGAAAAATTTTACGTATTTGAGCATTTGAATTTTCAACATTGGCTTTTTGATAAGAGGACGCAGGATCACAATAAAATATATGTGTCCTTTTTTCTTTATCTTTTACTGATGAAGCCTCAATATTTTCAAACTTATTAAACAAAACATCCCTATCAGTAAGTATTGTTCCAAAGACGTTTGCGAAGCTATCATATCCAAGTTTTTGCTCTAAAGAATTAAATAACTTTATTACATCATCAGCCGTGCTATGCTTGTCAAATACAGCAAGCCAAATAAACTGACAAGGCAAAAATGTTAATGTAAAAATCTGTTGAGATGATTCGTTTTTAGATCCTAAGAAATCCATTTGAACATAAAAACCAATTTTATTTGATAATTTATATTTCAAAAAGTCTTGATACATCCTGCCACTTCGATCGATTTCACAATTTTCATCATATTGATATTTTTTGTTTATTTTTCGCTTTTTAAGTGTTACTTTTCGTGGCAAATCCATGTTTTTTGTCGTTAGAATCTGTCTATTAATGTAGTCATAGATTGACTTAACGCAACGATTAACTTGTTTTGTTTCAACTAGATGATAGATGCTTTGTCCGTTTTCAACTGCTTCCTTAACTTTTGAATCTAATTCTTCAAATTCTTCTTCAGTCATATTTAAACCTTTTCTTGAAGAAGATTTCAGGGTAGTAGAAATATTATTTGCAACAATTCCATCATATTCAATTTGTTCTTTTGGACAACTTTCCTTTTTTGGACAGCTGTTACAAACATATGGAAATCGAAGTTTGTCTTGCAATCATAGACGACCTTGTGACTGCATTCTTTTGCAAAGGAACAACCGCAACAATTTTGCTTACATTTGTTTTGGCATAATTCTTTAACTTTGCAATTTCCGTAAGACATACAATCAATGCAAACACAATCTACTTTGCACTTAGCAGATTTATTTACAGCTCTATTTCGCTGAATTTCTCTAGTGATTGTAGATTTATTAACGTTTAAGTTTTTTGCAATAAAAGAGGCAGATTTTCCTTCATCTAAATAAGTTTGAATTGTAACTCTTTTTGCGAAATCTAATTGTTCAAATTTACCCATAATTGGTTTTATCTCCTTTCGTGTGATGGGCAAGTGAGCAATTTAATTATACAAATTTTTGAATGGGAAAGACTAATCGCAACATTTTTATATTTGTTGCTTTACGGAATACAATTGGGGGAATGAAAATTTAGATTTTTTTGTTCAGAAAATCATTGAAGTTAAAAGTCAATTCGTGTATTATAAATAGGCACTTGGTCCGCTAGCTCAGTTGGTAGAGCAACTGACTCTTAATCAGTGGGTCCGGAGTTCGAGTCTCCGGCGGATCACCAGGTATTTAAAATTAGGAGTTTATTCATCACGAATAAACTTTTTTTCTTAAAAATTCCATTAAATCTCAAATAAAAATTATTAAGTAGCAATAATATTTTTATTCCTATATAATATGCAGGCTATGAAGAATTTTTTAAAAATGTATAAGTGGTACGAACTAGTTTTTATGCTGGTTTCATTTATTGCGCTTATTACGCTTGGTATTATTTTTAGAGGTGATAACATTTATTTATTAGTATTTGAACTCATCTCAACAATTTGTGGTTTAGTTGCCGCAATGACAAACTTTAAAAGAAAAAAATATGCTTTTATATTTTATTCTGTTTATGTCACAATTTATGGCATTATTTCTTTTTTTAATAAACAATACGGAGAAGGGGTCATAAATTTAGCTTTTAACTTACCATTATATCTTTATACTTTGTATAAACTTTATTTCAAAATTAAAGATAATAATTCTGAATTTCAAATCAATTCATTAAATTTAAAAGGCTGGATAATCATAATTGTATTTATTCCAGTTGTTACAGTTGGTTATGGATTTTTATTAAAATATTTAAATTCATCTTTGCCTTTTGAAAACGCTCTTGCAACTTCCCTTGCTTTAATCGCAGCTTTCTTAGCCAGTAAAACAATTAAAGAACAATGGTTATTTTTCTTATTCTATTCAATCGTTTTAACTTATATTTGGACAAGCAATTATGTTAATGGAGGAACAAGTGGATTTACTTATCTTGTCTTAAATATTATTTATATTATCTTTAATTTATATGGTTTTATTCTTTGGTATAAATTAGCAAAGAAGCCTAAAGAAATTAAAGAATAATTATTTCTAGTTTAAAAAAGTAAGGTATCATAATTAGCCTTGCTTTTTTCTTTATGCGTTATTTTTATTAATTAAATCTTTTACTTCTTCAATATATTTTTTAGCGTTTTTTTCATCGACATATTGAACCGAAGGATCGAATTTAATTTTATCTTTAATTTCGTTATAACCAATAAGTGAATAATTAATTGCCCCTAGATACTCATTTGATTTAGAGATTAAAACAAATGACAAACTGCCATTAGTTATTTTATGAAAAGTTATTAAATCTAATTCATATTTTTCATCAATCGATTCTTTAATTAAAAATTTAATAACTTCAATAACGTTATCGTCTAAAAATGAATAAAAAATTCTCATTTTTTCTTTTAATTCATTTAAATCATTTACAATTCTTAATTTATAATCAATTGTATCTTCACTTGGCATCAAAACTTTAATCTCATTATCAAGATTAAGTTTTAAAATAAATTTATAATCATTATCAATAAATAAAGATTCAGCAGGAACAACTACTTTATTTTTGCAGGTAGGACATTCATCTTCAAATAAAGAATCATCATAAATTTTCTTAACTAAATCGATATTTTTAGTTAAATCGTATTCTTCTTTTCTTTTTATAATATTAGTCTTTTTGCAATTTTTACATTCATAAATTAAGTCCATAATTTGTTTCCTCTAAATCAATTTATAAATGAAATTAAAGTATAGTTTTCTTCATTAATCAATTAAATTTTATAAATTCTTAAAATAAAGTGCTTTTTCTATCAAAAAGTTCGATTTAGATTGAAAACTTGTTCGAAATTGTGTATAACTCAGTTAGTTAATCGGTAGGCGAGATTACCAAGAAGATACGGGCTGTTACCGCAACCTAGTGGAGACACTAATCGAGGGTTAATAGGAAATGTCGAATTCAAGGCATGTCTTAACACAGTTTCATCGCTTCGTGGAGTTGAAGTTCACACGTTGATTATATATCTTTACGCGTTTTCACATTAACCGATTAATCGGTGTTTTTTTATTTTAGGAGGGCTTACATATGAAAGAAATATCAAATATTACACAAGAAATTTTAGATTTGATTAGATCAAATTTATCAAAAGATAAATTACGAGAAGCTTTAGATCATTATCATGAAAGTGATATTGCTGATGCTATCGTTTTCTTATCAAAAGATGAACGTATTAAATTATATGAAGCTTTAGGAAATAAAATTACTTCTGATATTTTTTCTCACTTAGATGATGTTGAAGATTATATTGAAGAATTAGATGACGAAAAAGCTGCTGATATCTTACAAGAAATGGACGCTGACGATGCTGTCGACGTTCTTGAAGAATTAGATGAAAGTGATGCTAAAGAAATCGTTTCGAAAATGGAAGGCGATACCAAAGAAGACATCACTTTAATTAATAGTTATGAAGATGATGAAATTGGTAGTAAAATGACTACAAATTATATCGTCATTCCTCATAATTCAACAATCAAACAAGCAATGAGAATCGTTGTTAGCAATGCTAATGAAAACGATAATGTCAACATCATTTATGTTGTTGAAGATGACAATACATTTTATGGATCAATAGAATTAAAAGATTTAATTATTGCTCGTGCTGGCACTGATATTAATGCAATAATTCACACAAACTATCCATTTTTAAAAGATGCAGATAAAGTCAGTGAAGTTATTAACGACTTAAAAGATTATGATTTACAAATGGTTCCTGTTCTCGATAGTTCAGACCATTTAATCGGTGTTATCACATCAAGTGACATCGTTGAAGCTGTCGATGAAGAAATGGGTGAAGACTATGCTAAATTTGCTGGTTTAAGTGAAGAAGAAGATATTAATGAACCATACTTTAAATCACTAAAAAAGAGGCTTCCATGGTTAGGCTTACTTTTAGTTTTAGGCTTATGTGTATCAATGGTCATCTCTCAATTTGAAGCTATTATTGCTATTATTCCAATGGTGGTATTTTTCCAATCTATTGTATTAGATATGGCTGGAAATGTTGGTACTCAATCGCTTGCTGTTACTATTAGATATTTAAATAGTAGCGAAGTTACTGCCAAAAAGACTGGAAAAATGATATTTAAAGAAGCTAGATTAGGCTTTAGTAATGGTTTAATTATCGGTGCAATTTCATTTTTAGTGGTATTTTTATTCTTATGGATTAAAAAACAACCAATAACTGGTGAAAATTTTCTTATGACTGATGCTATTTATCTCGCTTCAAGCGTTTTTATCGCTATGGTTGTTGCTTTAACATTGGCAAGTTTTGTTGGTGTTTCAATTCCTGTCGTTTTAAAGAAATGTAAAATTGATCCAGCAGTTGCTTCTGGACCATTAATTACAACTATCGATGACATGGTTGCTGTTGTTACTTACTATGGTTTATCGATGGCATTCTTCAATGCATTATTTTAATTGAAAATCTAAATTAAATATTGATATTAAAGAACTCAGTTAAAAATCTAGCGACACCATCTTCATTATTGGTGTATTTGCTAACATTTTTAACTTTTTCTTTTAATTCATCTTTAGCGTTTTTCATTAAAACGCCAACTCCAGCTTCTTGGATCATTTTTAAATCACCAACATCATCTCCAAAAACAATTGCATCGTCTAAAGATGCATCCAACAATTTCATTAATTCTTTGTTTCCGCTTTCTTTACTAGTATCTTTTCTATTCATTCTTCCAAATTTTCCTTCTAAATAAGGAACGTAGATTAAATCATATTTAGCTGCAACTTTGTCTGCTAGTTCTTTATTTTTAAAGTTTCCAACAATTTTTAAAGATTCTTTATTTAATATCTCTTTACTAAAATCAAAAAATTGAGCACCTTGAGAGTGGAAATTTGGGTCGCTAGAAAATAACTCGTTTTCCGTATAAATTGAAAAATTATTAGATATTTTTATTAAATCAACGATTAATTCATTAACTACTTCAGCACTTATAGCTTTCTTAAATAGCACTTTTTCATTTTTATCTATGATTAAAGAACCACCATTTAAAATAGCGTAATCTGGTTTAATTTCGTCAAAATATTCTTGACTAAAACTCTTACTGCGAGCTGTATTTATAACAATTTTATGTCCTAAATCTTGTACTTTTTTAAGTACATCTAATGTATATTTTTTAATAACTCTATCGCTAGGAAGAAGTGTATCATCCATATCAAAAATAATATATTTCGTATTCATTTTTATTTCATAATTCCTTTTTCGTAATTTAAATTAATAATTGAATTCGCTTTATTTTCATCTAAAAAATCACGCATAATTACATTGATTTCCAAAAAATAGTTTAGATTTGCAAGGTTTTTAATATAATTCTCCATATTTTGCTCATGACTTCTTTCTCTATGAAAAGGCCCAAAAACAAGTTTAGAATCTGTTAATTGGCACTGTAAAACAAAGATTCCTTTATGCATCTCTTTCTCTCTTTTTTCTTTAATTTTATACACATATTTATCAAGAGCTTTATTAATAAAAGCACTTGATTCTAAAGAATGATAGGAACTTATATAGCAAGAATCTAAAGCTTGTCCAGTTTTAGTGCATGTATCGTTATTACGACTAAAAATATGGTCTTCTTTTGTGTATTCTGAATCGTCCCCAAAAAACACAATGCATTTTCCCCTAGCTTCTTTAAGTTTTAAGTTATCGACAAAGTTCAATTCTTCTCTTTCATCTTTTATAATTAAATAATCTTTTAATTTATTCGAAACTTCTCTACATACATATTCGTCGCTTCCGTTTTTAAAATGTTGAAAATCTAATAGCAAAGTCTCACTTTGATTTTCTTTAATAAAATTAACAATCAAATCTAAAATAGGATCGAATTTATTACCATTTATTATTGAATGGAAAATAAAATATTCATCATTTACTTTATTTACTCTCAAGTCAAAATACCTAACTCCTAAATTGAGTTGTTCTTCTACACTTAAATGCTGAGTCGCACCTAGCCAACTCATTCCATTTGTTCCTGCATCATGACTTCCTGGAAGAATAATTTCATTTATTTTTGTTTCATCATTAATATTTTTCATCCATGTTTTTAATGAATGATTAGTTTGTTCATATTTTCTAAAGCAAGTCATTGAAGCAATATAAGAACCCGCTCCTACCCCAAGAGTTAATAAAACAACTCCTGTAATAAGAATTCCTTTATATAATTTGTTCATATGTTAAATCCTCACAAATCGAGTAATAAAATTATACCAAGAATCAATATCAAAAAATATCTAAAAAACAACTGTTTCTAATTAACAAAAGGTGGTTATTTATTATTTGTTTTTAGCACTATTTTGTTTATTTTTAATTTTAAATTCTTCAACTAAGTTTAATAGATTCTTTTGTTCTTCTTCATTAATTGCTTTTAAAGGAATTAAATAATCTTCGACTTTATCACTAGAAATAGTGAAAAATAATTTATTTTTTTGAACTAATTGAACAACGCCTTCTTCTTTAAAACTTTGTTTTTTTCTGAATATAACGTGTATTTCCATATATCTTCGTTCTTTTCAAAATCTATACGGATTTTGCCTTTTAAACCTCTATTGTATGTTTGAAAAACTAATAGAAAAGGAACAGATACAAAAGTTAAAATACCACCTATCATAAAAATATAGCCAAGTAATGAATCAAACCAAGTAATTACTCTACCATAGCCAAAAAAAGCTATATAAGCTCCAGCAAAAATTAAGGCAAAACTTAAAAACAAAAAGAAAATAGCGTTTTTAATTTTATACTTAAGTAAATCTTTAATTTTTCCTTTATATCTAGCATTGAATTCAACTGTAAAAAACATATTTCGTCCTCAATTAATTTTAATTTATAAATTAAATAATGTATATTTTTATTTTATTTTATATAAAAAATAGTTGAAAATAAGGTTTGCAACTAACTTAAGAATTAGTTTTCAATGCCTTAAATATTCGATAAAATATTCAGGTATGAAAAAAGCAGTTTACCTAAATAGAAAAGAAAAAAGTGAAACTTCAAAAGCTCAAATATTTTATGTTTTAACTTCGATCTTTGATGGTACGGTTCTTTCTTTTATAACAATTTTTCTTAATCAATGTGCCGTTGATTTAGGTTGGTCAAATATGATGTCTTCTTTTTCTTTATTTTTACCTCCTTTTATTGCTGCAATTTCATTAATAATCTGTTCAAATTTTATAGCTGAGCAAAAGAAAAATTTAAAGATAATGAGAGTTTTACTTGTATTGTCTTTTATATCAATTATTTTATTTTCGACATTAGGATTACTTGTTAAAAACAATCCAACATCACTTTTATATATTATTTTTGTATTGTTTACATCAATTTTAACAGGCATGCACTGGTCATTTTCCTCTTTTCACACTTCATGTATTGCAGATATAAATTATGCAGAGAAAACTAAATACGGCCATGTTTGTTTATTCGGCCCTCTAACTACCGCTATCATTACACCTTTAGCTGGTTTTATTGCAGAACTTTTCTCTTTAACATATAGAGGTTATCTCTATTTATTTTTAATTTCATTACCTTTGCTTCTTATAATTTTTATTTTTACTTTTTTCTTTCATCCTTATCCTAGTAATTTAATACACGATGATGATCACGAAAAAGTTTCAAATAAAGATCTTTTTAAAAACAAGAATTATGTTCTTTATTTAATGGGCGCTTCTTTATGGATTCCTTTATTGTGGGCGAACACTTCACTCACATCAAATTTATGGACAAGTTACGAAGGAGCAAGTCAAATAAATTCATTTAATCCTTTAAGCTTTGGTTTTTATTTAGGCGTTTCATCCTTTGTAGAATTTATAATTATTTTTATAAATACTCATTTTGGAATCGGTAAAAAAGTTTCTTCTTCAATGAGTCTTGCTTTATCTATGATTTTAATTGAAACACTTACATTAGGAATATTGTCGTTCTTTTTCCATGGTGAAAATGATGCAACACTTCTACTAGCAATTGGCATTATTTTCTTACATTCTTTTAAAGGAATGGCAAACGGATTATACCTAACAAGCAATATAACAATGTTAACTTTTATATTAGGCCCAAAGAAAAGAAGAAAAGCTGTTTTTTTCGCTCCTATTGTCTACCAACTTATAAACTCAATTTTGCAATTATGCTATCCATTTTTAAATTCAAAATCATTTATTGCTTTCTTTTCTCTTTCTTTCATTGCTCTTATTGGTTTAACGATTTCATTTGTTCTTGGATATAGACTTCACAAAGAGAAAGAATAATTTTTTTATCGCATATTTTTAGCAACTTAGTAGTTCTCATTCAAGATTATTTTCTAGGATCAAGCGAAAAAACGTATACTAAATTGCAGAAATTATATTCGTCTCCCTTTTCAAATTCATCATAAGCTCCATAAAGAGTAGAATGCCATTTAATATCTTTTAATGGTGTTATACTAAAATCAGCATTTATCACGTATTTAATATTTCTTGAGTGAATAACCCAACCATCAGCGAGAAATTCTGTTCTTGTCATTTCACCAGGCACATTTACTTTAGTAACTTCTATAAACGAGATTTTACTAACCTCTGCATAATTAGCATTATTCAAACTTTCATCATCATAATAAACAACTAATTTATCGCCACCTATAAGTTTTGTTTTATCTATTTTCCTAAAATTTTTGTCAATAATTTCGACACTTTCATAATCAAAATCACATTTCAATTTTGCCAATTTTGAATTTACATCAAACTCATAAAAAATTGAGAATGAACGATTAGGGAGATTTTTATTATATTTATCATGAATTTGATTACATGAAGTTAATGCAATTAAAGGTACTAAAATAAATAAAGCATGTTTTTTCATAATTATTTCCTTCCTTCTCTTTAATAATAACTTAGCATGCAATAGCAATAGAAGCAAATAAATCCGATTTTTTCTACATTCGCTAATCCTTTAAATTTCTCTTTTTAATGTAAAAACCACTTCAAGAGGAGCACGATTATTAGACTTATAGTAAAAACATCAAATAAAAAAGTGGTATTTAGCCACTTCCTTTAAAAGTTAGTCTGGAGCATACGACGGGAATCGAACCCGCATAGCCAGCTTGGGAAGCTGGTGTTCTACCACTGAACTACGTATACGCCCTAATATAATACCAAAAAATAATAATTTTTTTAACTAAAAATTACTTCCATCAAAACCCCAATCAGGTGTTGAAAAATAACTAATATATATTCTTTCTGGTTTAATATTTAAAACTTTAGAAACTAAAACAGTAATGTTGCTTGTGAAGTCTTCCATAGATTTTTTTGTATTTTCTCCATAAGTTTTTACTTCAACCATGCATAAAGGAGCATTTGTTCCTTTAAAATACATGTCTAAATTTCCTTCTAGAGAAACCATAAGCCACTCTTCACTTTTTCCTGGTAATAAAGTAATTAAATTACCAAATTGAGTTTTTAAATATTTTTTGTTTTCTTCGTCGATATTTCTATTTGTTTTTAATGTAATAAATGGCATTTTCTACTCCTTTTAAAGCTTGTTTTTATAATTAACACGATAATATTTGATACTACCGTTATATTTAATTCTCCTAACTATTTGATAAATTATCGTTCCTAATAAAATAATTAATAAAACACCAAAAATTAATATTCCGCAATCAAGAAAATATTGTTCTGGCATTGCATAAATTATAGGATCAGTTCTTCCGTTAAAAATCCAATTTTCTTTTCCTGGAAATAATATTGTATGAAATAATGTAAACGCAGCATCTACATCAATTAAAGCGTAAGTTCCAAGTGCTCCAAGTAAGACTATTGGTACAAAGCTAAAATAAAATAGCATTGAAAACCCAAAAGGTCTATATACCTCAATTTTATGTGTCTTGATTAATATAAAATAAGGAATAAATATCAATCCACTTATCACTAACACAATTAAATCAAGAGTGAAAAGGATTCTACAATCTAAAAAATGATTCATTCCTGATTCGCTAAAAGAAAATACGCCTTCGCTAAATGGCTCCTTATAGAGTACCAAGCAATCCATTAATTCATTAAAAGAAAATAGAATCTCCTCTCTTGTATGATTACATAAACTAGGAATATCTAATAAATCAACATGAATCGAATAAAAACCACGCCATAAAACAGGCACACTTATAGAAAGAGTCAAAACTAAAAACATGAAACTTAATCCATAAATAATACTATTAAATGTTTTCGCTGTTTTTTTCACTTTATTCCTCAATAAAGTGAATTGCTGTCGCTGCATCTCCTGTTGCAGTTACGATTTGTCTAACTACTTTATTAATGCAATCACCAACAGCGAATAATCCTTTTACTTTCGTTTCATAATGTTCATCAACTTCAATAAAACCATTTTTATTTAAAACACCAAAATCAGAAACAAGATTTGTAGGAGGAAGTTGTCCGATATAAACAAATATTCCATCAACTTTTAATGAAGATTCTTCATTTGTATTGGTATCAATGATTTTTACGCCTGTTACAAAATTATTTCCTTCAACTTCTTTTACTGTTTTAAATTCGACAACTTCAATATTAGGTGTTTCTTTTATTTTTTGAATTTCTTTTTTATCACCTTTTAATTCATGACGGGTAATTAAATAAATTTTATTAACGATTTTAGAAAGATATAAAGCTTCAGTTAAAGCACTATTCCCACCACCTACAACTAAAACATCTTTTCCTTTATAAAATGACCCATCGCATGTCGCACAATATGAAATTCCTCTACCTAAAAGTAGATCTTCATTAGAAACACCAAGTTTTCTAGCTTTTGTTCCTAAAGCTAATAAAACTTTTTTAGTATAATAAGTTTCATTTTCACTTGTTGTAGCTTTAAAAACATCATCATTTTTTTCAATTTTAGTTATCGCTTCGTAATTAACATCAATACCTAATGTGTCTAAATCGCCAATAAATTTAATTGCTAAATCACTACCCATGAGTTTACCTACACCAGGATAGTTTTCAATTTCAAATGCGTTAACAACATTACCGCCAACCATTTCTTTTTCAAAAATCTTAAAATTTATGTTACTTCTCTTTGCGTAAATTGCAGCTGTAACCCCAGCTGGGCCAGCTCCAACAATAATTAAATCTAATATATTTTCCATATGTGTCTATTATAAATTATTTTTGTCTTTAATATATAAAAAATGCTTAATATTAAGCATTCTCTATTTTATTTTGAATATAACTTTCAACATCATCAGAACTGATATCTAAGCTAATTGCAAATTCATTATAAATGTTTCTTTTTGCTTCTTTTAAGAAGTTTTCATCAGTGAATGATAGCGTTTTACCTTCATGAGCAAATTCTCTTTTCTTATCTTCAAATGAGATAATTATTTGAAAGATATCAAGAGGATCGCCATTATCATACATCTCTTTAAATTTAGTTCTTCTTAATTTTGGATTTGTAAACCAAATAGGTTTAAGTGTTGGTATTTTTTGAATTAAGTTATCAATCTTTTCTTTGCTAATTGCATGTCTAAGAAGATTTTCTCTATCGCAAGGTACATAAAATTTAATTGAACTATTTGATGAAAAGCATGGAACTAAAATAAAATATGATTTTTCACCTATTCCAGCATCAAAATTATCAACGATATCAACGATTTTGCACACTTGACCTTTTTTATTAACTACAATTTCATCTTTTTTAAACATACCAAAACCTCGCATTTATTCTAACACAAAAGTTCAAAAAATTCAAAATTTTAAATTATACAATATCTACAATAATATGCAATAGGTTATTTATTGACATATTTTTCTCATTCTGTAAGATCAAAAATAAAAATAGAAAACTAATTTACTAATATAAAGATATGGTATAAAAATTTTATAGTTTTTTAGTTAAAAATATTTTTGTATTATTGCAAATTTAATCTATAGCACAAACAAAAAATCTTATGAATTTGTCGTAGTTAAAAAATAATCATCTCCACTGATAGTTATGATGTCATCTCTTAATTTAAAATAATCAATTGCATATGGATCAGAACATAGAAAATATTTTTCTTCTCTTGTTAAAAGATTATCAAAAAATATTGTTCCATTAGGAGCTACATAAAAAATCACACTCTTTTTATAATATAAATCATAGTTATTTAACGCTAAATAAGTTGCTTGTATTGAAATGTGATAGCGCATTGTTTTTTTGTAAAACGAATTATTAACATAATCTTTAGTACCTATTTTATTATTAAATGGAATATCATCAAATCGCGAAATTATTTGATACGCGATATCATCTTCAAGAATTATATGGTGGCTGCTTACCTTATCAAGGCCTACATGAACGTTTATAGGATGTTTATAATCGAAATAAATTTTAGGATCGGATGCTATTAAATCCATATAATATAAATTATCCTCTTTAATAGTTACACAGCTTGATAAAGATGCAAAAAATAAAGCTAAACTTATAATTACAATCTTTTTAAAATTCATTCTTCTCTTCATATTATTTCTCACCTATTAAAAATGTACTTTTTCTCCTATACTTTGAACATAATTTTTAAAATCATTGTAGTTTATAGAATAATCATCCGAATAATAAATTTCTTTATTGTCATCACAAGTATCAAGTGCTAGTGAATGATTTGATAAAATATAAAAACATAGTGCTTTTGAAACTTTCTCTCCCCACGCATTAAAAGAATGATAATTAGTCTTTAACGCAATTGGCTTCATTAATTGATTTTTATAAATTTTACTATTACGAAATTCATCTAATGAAATTGAATTTTTAAGTGGAATCCTATAAAAATGTGAAATTATATCAGCACTTTCTTTTTCCTTATAATAATAGTAACTATAATATTCACTTTCAAAGTCAATAGAGATGCTAGAAGGATGTTTATAATCAAAATCTAATTTTGTAATTTCTTTAATTCTATTTTCTATATAAAAATCCTCGTCACTCTTTTTAGCATCAATTGTGCATCCTGTTAGAGATAACAGTACCATAATATTAACTAAAATATTTCTTTTAATACATACATTAAGCATTTTATTTTCCCTCAAACTTACAAGTTTTTAATATTCGATTTTACCTTCACTAAAAAGAATCATATCTTCTTCAGAAAGCACAATTACACCATTAGGCAACTTGTATGATTTGTTTTTTGTAATATAATTCACATTATTTATACTTGATTGTTGTGAAAATCCCCTTTCTGCTTTCCCATTGCATAATAAACAAGTAGCAAATCTTTTCCCACCCGAAAAAGCACCATTAGGAACAACATGTCCATCTTGAGATGTATAACCACAAGGGCAGAAAGTTCTATGTTGAGTATAATTTACCCACTTATAACTATATTCATGTCTAGTATGCAATTTAAAATATTTCACATATGTGGCTTCTCCATGTCCTGAAATTGTATAAGGACATTGATCACCTCTATGCCTATAGAGTCCAAAATTTCCCCACTTCGATTCAACTATCATTTGGCTTAAATTTCCACAAATATCGTTTACTGGTTCAGGCAATTTATCAACAATAATCCCTGAATGCAAATTTTTCCCACGTTGAGTAAAATAGCAAACTCTGTCGCCAATTTCACCTGTACTCTCTATATAACTCCCATCGGTATAATAACTAGTTGGGATGTCCATGCAATAAGCTTTTTTATTTTTTCCCATGTGCCAAGCATAGAAATGACAATTATAGACAGTGGAACTATCTCCAATTCTTCTTGCATTCGGAAACATATCATCATATTCCCTATTGCAATCAACAATTGAGTCCCATTCCATTTCAGGATTAGAATATAATCTAACATACGAACCTTTTGGTGTTATTGCATATAGACTTCCGTCTATTTCTTTAATATATTCATCATCACCTAAATTTGTTGCTTTTTTAATTTTAAAATTATTTTTTGCTTTTTGTTTAACTACAATTTCTTCAGCATTTTGAATATTAACTTTCGTTTGTCGAAACGTAAAAAGCGAAAGTAGTAAAAATGTATCAGCAATAAAACAAGCGTAAAAAATTGTTCTTTTGATTCTCATCATAATTCTTCCCACAACAACTCTAAAATCTGATCCCACAATTTAAAATAATTCACAGCATAGGATTCAATGCATAATAAATATCCCTCATCCCTTGTGATAAAATTATCAAAATACATTGTGCAATTTAGCGACATCACAAAATTTACAATTTTATTTTCAAAAAGTTGTTCTTCGCTTAAAGACTTATACTCTGCTTGAATTCTAATAAAGTATCGATTAGTCTTTTTAATAGACTCATTTTCATAAAAATCTTTATAAATAATTCTATTATTAATAGAAATATCGTCAAAAACTGATAAAAATTGATAAGCCATTTCTCCCTTAAATCCATAAGCATAACTAGATAGGAAATCAGCGTTAGCATAAGCATAGTTAATGTTTTTATAATTAAGCTTAATTTTAGAATTAAGCAACATCAAATCCATATAATATGAATTATCATTTTTTTGGATAGTTATGCAGTTTGTTAAAGTTACACTAAGGATAAATTCAACGATTACAATTTTAATTTTCGAAACAGCTTTACTTTTCATAGATTTTGCTCAAATTTGAATAATTTTAGCTTTACAAATTATATTTTTAACAGAAATCAATAAATATTTTATTTCTTGATTAAATATTATCAGTTTAATCAGAAAAAATGAATTAATTTTGCATTAAAACGTTAAAGCAAAAATTTATTGAATTAATTTTTTCTTTATTAATCAAGGCTAGTAAAACAATTTGAGACTATTAAATAATATAATATTTTATGAATTCACATAAAGTTGAAAAAAAGTTAATTTTTTTAAAAATAGTGCTTGTCACAATTAGCGCCTTTATGTTAATATATTTGAGCGCTTGAGAGAAAGCGTTAAATATAGTAATCGAATGATTACACGAGGTGGACCAGTGGTGTAGCGGTTAACATGCCACTCTGTCACAGTGGAGATCGCGAGTTCGATTCTCGTCTGGTCCGCCAAGATTAAAATTAATGGCCCGATAGCTCAGCAGGTAGAGCAAAGGACTGAAAATCCTTGTGTCCCCAGTTCGACCCTGGGTTGGGCCACCATTAATATGAAAAGTAGTCCGATTGGACTTTTTTTATTGCTTAGAAGCTAGCTGAAAAATATACGTCAAAATGTATACGTCAAAATTTAACACTCTTACAAAAAGTCAGTAAAAAGATATCCTCTT
>ENA-UOJH01001272-UOJH01001272.1-human-gut-metagenome-genome-assembly--contig:-C148-NODE-1272-length-19362-cov-9.167608_pt1 | contig 19362 bp, 20 predicted proteins | sample MGYA00242345_ERZ723892 | MGnify/ENA metagenome assembly ERZ723892 | reverse complement strand
TCCCCACTGTTTAATAGCCAATGATTATAGCATAAATGCCGGCTTCCTGCTTGTTCTTTTCCTGAACAACTAGCTGCGTAAGCGTAGATGATGAATTATTTACAGAAAGCTGTTTGAAGTCGGTTTTACTATTCGTGCTGTGACATATTATCGGCATGCAAAATCTTGTAAATGCTATCGGATATGCAATTCCGAAGATTTCATAATTGGCCGGAACGATGCCAGATACCCACTGTCTACTTACCGACAGCAATAACATGTACGCCATTGGAGTTATATGTATTCTGGGTTCCGATGCCGTTAGCGTAGCTCATAGATTCAAGTTCGATAGTGATTTTATTTTTATCAATACCTATCATATTAGGAATACCACCGCCATGATCCGAATGTTTCAATGCCGTAGCTGTGTAATCAGTATTTGTAAAGCTGATTGGCCACACTACGACCGAGTTAGCATTTTTTCCCCACTGTTTATACCACAATCATATATTGAAAGGATATGAATAAAATGTCGGAATCTATATATTTAATTTTAGGAACTGCTGAAGACAAAAAGCGGTCAAGTATTATTTTAAATGAAGTAAGCAATGCAATTTATGCGATGGATGTCGTGGCCAAAAGCTATGGCGTAGCATTTAGTAAGACACTCATCAAGCAGTTATACGATGAGCTGGAAAAACATATAGATCAAATGGATAATTCATGAATTATCAAAAATATTTCGTTAAATGAGAATTGCATGATTGCTATTATCAGCACAATATTTAATTTTTAAAATTTTGTAATGCATACGAAATCTACGATTTTAATCATAGCAAATTATGAACACGAAAAAACGCCAAAGAATGCGGGTTTAGCTACATTCCAGGCGTTTTTATTTTGAGCAGATTATGAGCAATTTTATTTTAGCAATTCTATACACTTGCGAAGCTGTCGTAAGGATTTATGGGTATACACCCTGTCGGTTACATCACCTGTGGCGTGCCCAAGAATTTTTCTCTTCGCATTTTCGTTGGCATCTGCATTGTCGAGCAGCGTGGCGAATGTGTGCCGGGTATCATGTGGTGTATGCATTTCGCCACGGATGCATTTCATGACCCGTTGCCAGACGACAGAGCGATACCGGGAGTACTCGTATGGCCGTCCGGAATAATCGCAGACAAGATTAGGCCCGGGCATGGTCATCCGCTGAGAGATGATTGGCAGAATCCTCGGGTGAATGGGGATGACACGGACGCCAGATGCCGTTTTTGCATGGGTAACACGTAAATATTTATGCCGCAAGTTGACTTCAACCTTTAACATATTGAGCATCTCTGAAACCCGTAGGCCCGTATAAAGCAAAATCAGTACAGTATCGGCCCCTGGGGTATCGAGTGATGACCAAAGGCGATTGATTTTCTGGCGGCTCATGACGTGATGAGGATATACCGGGTGGTTATGGCCAATGGACAAAAGCAACGCGTAATTGGTTTGACAGATATTTGCTTTTATCGCGTATTTGTACATCAAGCTCAGCAAATTCTTGACTTTCTTACAACTGCTGCACGATAAATTTTCTTTGAATCTCATGTGATTGATAACAGACTGTAGCTCTAAAAATTGCAGATCTGGAAAGTATTTTTCATGGAGCGGATAGCAATGAGCATATGCGTATTCATACCCGGACAACGTGCTTCTTGAAAGGGCGTTGTCTTCATCTTTGTGAAACGACAGCCAACGAAAATACAGCTCGGAAAATGTGATTTTCTTATGATACGAAGGGAGGAAATCTCGATGATGCTCTTCAAAGTATCGAGATTGAAAAATTTTAGCATCATAAATCGTCTCAAATGCGGCGATGTATTTTTGCCTGCCGTTAACTGTCGCTATAAAAGCGTACGGCCGCCGCCGATTGCCGCCCATCAAACGAATGCAACCATAACCATTAGGATTTTTCATTTTCACCACAACCTTTTTATTTTTTAGATTATAAGGAGCGATGCATAATGGCAAGTACCACAACTAATGTTGATTACTATGCCGCTGGGTTTGACTCAGCGGGTAGACGCGTGTGCAGTTTGATTTGTGATTTCAACCCTAATAGCAGTAAAAATGCTGACAAAATAACTGAGCTTCTGAATAAAGTCAAAGAAATATCAGAAGATGTTGCTGTTGCTGAAATTATCACCGCGGATTATTTCAATGAATACCTGAACGGGAAAGTACGCGGATCTGACGGAAACCCGACTGACTATATTCCGCCCGAACCAACGGAGACCGAAAAGAAAACGGCGAAAATCAACACTATCAAAGCAAAATACAATAGTCAGCTCGACGCAATGGTCACGGCCCGCGTCAAAGCTACTATGCTCGGCGCGGATACCTCGAAGATTGACGCCAACTATAAAAATACCTTGGCCGCTATGGCTACGGAAATCAAGAACGCATAGGAGGGATGAATCATGGAATTTTGCGAATTTTGCGGGAACATTTTAAACGACGACGGACGGTGCCCGTGGGCTGATTGTCCTCATAATGCCATTTTAGACGTTATGTCCGCCGCCGAAGCCGCTGATAAACAGACCACAACAACTGAGACAACCACGCAGAACGGGGGCACGTAATTGGAATCAATCATAACTTTTTTTCGCGAGATGGTTCCAGGCGGGGGCGCTATGGGATGGGGAGCCATAGTGTCATGTGTTGGTACGGCGTTTTCGTATCTCATCGGCTGGAATGACGTAATTGAAGCGTTGCTGGTAGCCATGGCCATCGACTACGTGACGGGAATCTTGGCAGCCTATATTAACCCTAATTTGGCATTGAATAGTCAAAAAGGCTTTAAGGGAATCTGCAAAAAAATCGTCATTTTGCTACTAGTAGCACTAGCTCACGAGCTGGACCGTGCCACGGGCCAGCCGGCTGTACAATCATTGGTGGTATGGTTCTTCTTAGGTAATGAAGGGTTGTCAATCGTGGAAAATGCAGCGAAAGCGGGATTACCCATCCCGGGGAAATTAAGAGCAACCTTAGAGCAATTAACAGATAAAAATGAAAGGATGGTACAGAAATGAAGGTATTTATCAATCCGGGCCATGATATTAAGTATGATAGTGGTGCGGTGCATTATGACACGAATGGAAATGTAGATTTGCGCGAATGCGATGTAGCAGTCAAAATCGGTACTGCTGTGCAAAAATATCTTGAAGTAGCTGGCTGTGAATGCTATTTAATGCAGAGCGAAAATTTAGCACCGACGCCGGCAGGGCGTAGCGACTATAATGATCGTCAAGGGATGACTGTTACTGAAACCGCCAACGAATGGGGAGCAGATGTTTTTGTATCTATCCACTGCAATGCAACGAACGGCAATGCTCGTGGGACAGAAACCGAATGCTACATCCAGACGGGCAATGGAGGAAGTTTAGCCCGGTTCATTCAATCCCAAATCATTAACAGTATTGATACTGTTGATAGGGGAGTAAAAGAAATGCCTGGATTGCTTGTACTCCGCTATACAGACATGCCGGCGGTGTTAGTTGAAACAGCTTTTATTGATAATGACGACGATGCGCTATTGCTGGTACAACATTGGGATGATATTGCTCGAGCAATTGCACGCGGTGTAACTGACTATGTACAATCTGTTTTTTAATTAAAATCATTAATATATGGAGGAATGAACGATGAGTAAATGGACCGATATTAGAGACAGTGTTGTAGACGCTTTGAACGTAGATGTTGTCACAGAAGATATGAAGAATGAGTTGACACAAAACATCGTAACGAATGCTATCCCGGCCGTCGAAGCTGTTGCCGACAAATTCACGACACAAATTCAGGAACAGAGTAAATCGGAAACAGGATGGAATATGCTCCGAGACCGTATTGTCTTACCGTTGGTCATTAATGGAGCTATCTGGGCAGTGAAATTTGTACTGAACAAGAGTACCGCAACGAATAGTACGGCAGGCTTGCAGTGACTATGCTAAAGCTAAATGGCGCCCATTCCATTGCGAGTGGACGCCAATTCCTATACCACATTAGTCTTTCAGTCAAAAAAATCTGACCCCATTTTTGACCCCGCAAGCATCACTTTAGTACGGTTTAATGCAGTTTATTTATATCATAATATTGTTAAGGAACTAGCCAAACCGCATAACTAAGCCGTTTTTGGCAAAGATAGTTGAGACTTAGGATCTGGCGCTTCACGGCGTGAGGGTTCAAGTCCCTCCACTCGCACCAATAGGGGGCTGTTGCATGAAGCTTTTTGCTATCATGCACGGCCCCTTTCTCTTTAATGTTTGAGACGATTGCTTTAAATTTAAAAATATCTACATCAAACTTTCAACTTCATACTCAAAAAGGAGCTGCCGCGATGCGACAGCGCCTTTTGTATTATGCTCGTGTGAAAAATCACAATATTCCTAATTGTTATTGGCAAGGCCTGGATAAATATGATATACTACGCGTGACACATAAGGCAGGTTCTTTGATAGCGCCGGATTGGTACCGGAAACGGGCGGATACTGGCGCGGACCGGCCGTGTTTTTGTGTCTGTTTGTTTAGTTACGACCTGTATCTTGCGAGAGAGCGAGAACGGAGGAAAATCATGGGAAAACAGAATGCAGCTGGCACCATGCCGGCACAGCGCACTTTTTTATCAATCCGGCAGTTGACAGTTGCCGGTTTTTTGTCGGCTATTACAATTTTTTTAGGCCTTACAGGCTATGGTTTCATTCCGCTGGTCATCATGAATGCGACGATCCTTCATATTCCGACGATTATCGGCAGTTTGGCGGCAGGCCGTAAGGTCGGCATGATTGTCGGTTTCATGTTCGGTATTTTTTCTTTTATCCGGTCTTTACAGGCGCCCAGTGCCTTGCTCTTATTTGCCGTCCAATACAATGTCGTTGCCGATGCCTTCATCTGTATTGTGCCGCGTACCCTCATCGGCCTCATTGCTTTTGAAATTTACCGTCATCTGAAAATCCGGGAAGTATGGCGTATTGCCGTTACGGCGGTCTTGACGACGGTCTGCCATACGATTCTCTTCCTCGGGTCCTTCACGGCTATCGTCGGCGTACCCTATGCCGAAGCTCAGGGCATTCCTTTCATGAATGTCATCAACATCATGCTGGGTATCACGGCCGTCAACGGCATTCCTGAAGCCGTCGTCTCAGGACTCATCATTACGCCTATCGTCATGGCCTTGCACCGTGCCGGATTGAAGGTTGCATAATCAAACTAAAAAGGCGCTGTCCCATAAAGACAGCGCCTTTTTTCCATTCCCTGAAATTAGTTAATGCGAAAAGGGACGCAATGTGATAGAATATGGAATGATGACTGTTTTGTATAACAGAATATGCGAAAGAAATAGAAAGGATTTGTTATGGCTTCGATTTTTTCTCCATTAACTAAAAATATAGGGATTGATTTAGGGACGTCTACGACTCAGGTCTATGTGGAGGGCCGGGGCATCGTCCTGTCTGAACCATCGGTCATGGCGACGGACGAACGGAACAGCAAAATCATTGCTGTCGGCCGGGCCGCTGAAGACTTGTTATCCCGGTCGCCGGAAACGGTGAAGCTCCATCGACCTTTGGTCCACGGCGTCATCGCCGATTACAGCGTGACCCGGACGATGCTGGGCTATATCCTCAGCAAGTGCGTCCGCAGCGTCCAGCGTCTGCGCATCATGATCGGCGTGCCTTCAGCGGCATCGAATGTTGAAAAGCGGGCTGTTATGGAAGCCGTCTATCAGGCTGGCGCTAAGGAAGCCTTTCTCATCGAAACAGCAGCGGCAGCCGCTCTTGGCGTGAATCTGCCCGTCTATGACCCAGTCGGCAATATGGTCATCGATATTGGCGGCGGTACGACCAACGTGGCCATGCTGTCCTTGGGAGGCATCGTCGTATCCAAGTCGCTCCATCTGGGCAGCCTTGATTTCAATGCGGCCATTAAAGATTATCTGCGCTATCAGTACGATATCGTCACCGATGATACGACCATTGAAGAAATGAAAGTGACGAACGGCTCGGCCGTCCTGCCTCTGGAAGACCGGGGCTATTACTTCATGGGCCGCGGCCTCGATGACGGCCTTCAGCGAGAAATGGCCATCAAATCGAGTGAACTCTACCACATCATCGGCAAGCCACTCATCAAAATCCTCGACCTGGTCAAGGATGTCCTGCGGGAAACGCCGCCGGAACTGGCAGCAGACATTATGGAACACGGCATTGTCCTCACCGGTGGCGGAGCCAAGCTCAAGGGTATGGACCAGCTCTTCACGCAGGAACTGGGCGTACCGGTCATGCTGGCTTCTGAGCCGGAACTGGCCGTTGCCAAGGGCACGGGCATTGCCGTTGCAGATCGTGACAAATTATCGGCCCTCATCGAAGGGGCACAGCGTATATATAGGAGGAGATTTTAAAATTGTTTTCGTTCGGTAAAAGAAGCGTCGTCTTCGTACTCATCTTATTCATCGTCATTGCGCTTGTCGGCTGGGCCTGGCGCCAGCGCGATTCCCTGCCGTTCATTACCAAGCCGCTGATGACCATCATGTCGCCTTTTGAATACGGTGCCAGCCGCATTATGGATTCGCTGACTTCGGGTATCCACATCGTCGACATCAGCTTGAAAAACCGCATTGAATGGGAATCGCTGGAAAAAGAAAATGCCGACCTCAAGAGCCGGACCGTCGACTACGATGAAGTCGTAGCTGAAAACGACCGCCTGCGGGCACTCCTCAATTTCAAATCGACTCATAATCAGTACCAGCTCCTGGCCGGTTCAGTCATTTCCCGTGATTACGGTACCTGGACCAATACGATGATCATTGACGTCGGCAGCGGTGAAGGCGTCGAAAAAGATATGCCTGTCATTACGCCGAGCGGTGTCGTCGGCTTTATTAGCGATGTCTATCCTCATTCGTCCCGCGTCCAGCTCTTGACGGACCCGCGGACCAGTATCGGCGCCATCGTCCAGCGTCCGGAATCGCGCGTTTCCTCCGTTGTCCGCGGTAACGGTAACGTCCCGACAGAACCGCAGTTCGTCAACATCGCCAAGGATGCAGACATCCTGGAAGGGGATACGCTGGTCACATCGGGCTTCGGCTCCATCTATCCGAAGGGCCTGCCCATCGGTACGATCGTATCGATCCATCAGAATGAAAATGATTTCGTAAAATATGCCGTCATTCGTCCCAGCGTCGATTTCTCCAAACTGGAAGAAGTCTTCGTCATCCTGAAGTCGGCCGATACCGGATCCTATGAAAAACCGGAAGTCACGCCGAAACTCGTACCGCAGACGAATCGCGACAAAGTAGAAGGAATTAAAGGAGCCGCGGCATTATGAAGAAACTGAACTGTATCATGACAGCCTTCATCGTCTTTATTTTGCAGGCTGCCATCCTGCCTTTTATGTTTAACAGCGTGAGCCAGCCTAACCTCATTTTCGTCTTCGTCGTCCTCATGGCCCTCCATCACGGCCAGCGCATCGGCATCATCACGGCCCTGTTGGGTGGATTTTGTCAGGATGTCATTATTGGCAATTTCTTTGGCCTGCACCTTTTGGTCTACCTCATCGTAGCCATCATCTGCAGCTACCTCGGACGCGACATCGACAAGGACCAGTGGGTACTGACCTTGCTCATCGTCCTCGGAGCGACGGAAGTCGGCCTGATCCTGACCTGCGGGTTCCTCTTCTTGGCCGGCCAGTACATCAACGTCGCTGCCTACTTGCTGGAATTCAGCATCCCTATGCTTGTTTATCACGGAATCCTGGCCCTGCCGGTGGATCACATCGTCTGGCATCTGCGTCGCGACGATGCCTTTTACGGGTTCCCGGGCTATCGCTGGTAAATAAAGGAGATTTAGTTACATGCTTGAAGCGTTATTGAAAAAGAAGAATCAAGATGGCCGCTTCCGCTACCTCTACTGGATTGTCATCGCGATTTTCATCATCCTCGTCAGCCGGCTGGTCTATTTACAGCTCTTTGCCGGCGAATATTACTATACCCTGGCCGAAGGGAACCGCCTGCGGGCTATCCCTATTGCCGCTATGCGCGGCATCATGTACGACCGCAACGGCCAGATCCTCGTCGGCTCGCGGCCGAGCTTCATGGTGACCTATGTGCCGCCTAAAGACGGCATGAGTGACGAAGAACTGCAGAAATTGGCGGGCATCCTCAACATGCCGGAAGACAAGCTGCGGGAAAAAGTCCAGAAGGTTAAGAGCTCTTACGTACCGACGGTGCTGGCTAACGACTTGACCCAGGATATCGTCACGAAAATCGAAGAACAACGCAATGACCTGCCTGGCGTTTCTGTCGACGTCCAGCCGATCCGCTATTATCCGTACAAGATGATGGCTGCCCAGGTCTTTGGCTATGTCGGCCAGATTGATGAAGAAGACGCCAAGCGCCTGAAAGGCGTCGAAGGCGTATCGAACATTACCCAGATCGGCCGGGCCGGCCTGGAAGCTTATTATGACGATCTCCTGCGCGGTAAGGACGGAGGCCGTCAGGTCGAAGTCGATGCGGCCGGCAGCCCGGTTAAGGAAATGGAACGCAAAGAACCCGTAGCCGGTCATAATATGCACCTGACTATCGACCTCTACCTGCAGCAGGCTACCGAACGGGCTATGGACCGTCAGATTGCCAATGGCATCGGTACCCATGGCATCGCTGCCGTCGCCATCGACCCCAATACGGGCGCCGTCCTGGCCATGGCCAGTCGTCCGGCTTATGACCCGAACTGGTTCACCCGGGGCATTACGGAAAAGGAATGGTCCCTCATCAACGACAATCCCAATCATCCCATGGAAAACCGCGTCATTGCCGGCGAATATCCGCCAGGTTCTACGTTTAAGCTGATCACTGGGTCGGCTGCGCTGGAACTCAAGAAAGTCACGCCTGATGAAATGATTTTCGACAGTGGCCGCCACTGGCTGGTTGACATGCGCAACGCCGGCGGCGAAGCCTTGGGCTGGATCAACTTCGTCGAAGCCCTGGCTAAGTCCGATAACGTATACTTCTACGAAATGGGCCGCCGCGTCGGCATCGACGATTTGGCAAAATACGCCCGCATGTTCGGTATGGGCAAAAAGACGGGCATCGCCTTGCGCGGCGAAGCGCCGGGCCTGGTCGCCAGTGCGGAATATAAGAAGAAGAATTTCCACGATGAATGGTACCTCGGCGATACGTTCAACTCGGCTATCGGTCAGGGGTTCCAGCTGGTTACGCCGCTCCAGGCGGCTATGATCGTCAGCGAAGTCGCTAACGGCGGCATCCAGTATCGGCCGTTCATCGTCAGCCGTATCGATAACCTCGACGGCACGCCATATAAGATCTTTGCACCGGAACAGGTCGGCACCTTGTCGGTATCCAAATCGACACTGGACTTGGTCCGAGAAGGGATGCGTAACGTTGCTGAAGAATCCGGTACAGCCGGTTCCTTGTTCGCCGGGTTCCCCATTCAGGTCGCTGGTAAGACCGGTACAGCGGAAAACTTCGGCGGTACGGACCATGGCTGGTTCGTTGCCTATGCACCGTATGAACATCCGCGCATCGTCATCGCCGTCCTGACGGAACAGGGCGGGTTCGGGTCCTTGTCGTCCGGCCCGATTGTCCGTTCCATGCTGGAAGCTTACTTCCACGTCGGTGAATACGCCGAAGGCGCACCGAAGGATAAAGACAAGGACGGCAAAGAAAAAGACAACAAGGCCGATAAGAATACGCAAGACGGGAAAGACAACAGACATCGCAATGGGACTGAGTCTGACCGATAAGTCTTGATGGAGGCCTTATCTCATCAGAAAGGAAAGTGATTTCATGTCCCAGTTCATCGCCATCGCTTCCGGGAAAGGCGGCGTCGGCAAGACCCTGATTACAGCGGTCCTGGCCGTTCTATTGCAGCGCCGGGGCCACCGGGTCCTGGCAGCAGACGCCGACATGGGCCTGCGCAACCTCGACTTGCTCTTCGGTCTGGACGGGTCCATCCATTACGATGCCGCCCAGGCTGCGCGAGGGAAATGTCTGCCCGGTCAGGCTCTGCTGACAGTTACGCCGGGACTGGATTTCCTGCCGGCTAGCCAGAAGCGGACTTGGGAGCGGATCGACATCCCGTCGTACCAGTATGTCCTGGAGTCCCTGTCCGGTTCCTATGACTATACCCTCATCGATTGCCCGCCTGGCCGCGACAGCGCCTGTCAGGCGGCGATGGCCTTGGCTGATGAGATTCTGTTTGTCGTCGAACCGTCGCTGTCTTCCCTGCGTGATGCAGCCAAGGTCATGCAGTCTGTGGTCCGGCAGAAACGCTTTCACTACGACGTCATCCTCAACAATTTTTATGCTGACGCCGTCATTACGCCAGATACAGCGAAAGCCTGTTTGTCCGTCGATCACCTCGCCGGTCTCTTGCCACACGATGATGGCATCGACCGGGTTGCTGGAGAAGGCCGGATTGCCAGCGCAGCCGATTCCCTGCCATTTTGTCAAGCTCTGTCGGTGACGGTAGCTTGGCTGGAAACGGGGAAGGCCATTGAGGAAACGGCTCTGACGGCCCTATTGCCGAGACACCAGGCCCAGTCGTCCGTCTTGTCAGGCCTGTCGCTGCACCGCCGCCGTCAGGAGTGCCAAAATTGGCGCCACTATCGTCGATAGGAGAGAGAAATGTTTATTAAACGAGAATGGAAAAATTTAGATAAAGTCATGCTCATCGTGAGCTTCCTCATCGTCTGCATCAGCCTGTGCATCATCGGCAGTGCGACGCATATCAATAAAGGTGCCATCAATTACGACTTCGTCGCAAAACAGGGGGCGGCTTTTGTCGTCGACTTGATGATTATCCTCTTTTTCAGCCGCTTCGATTACGCGAAGCTGAAGAAATACGCTAAACCCTTGTACATTATCAACCTGCTCATGCTGGTCGCCGTCATGTTCGTCGGTACGTCGGCCTTAGGCGCCCAGCGTTGGATCCAGCTCGGCCCGATTACGCTGCAGCCGTCGGAATTTTCCAAGCTCATCATGATCATCTGCACGGCATCGATCCTCAGCGACCGCGTGGGCCAGCTCAATACATGGCGTCAGGTCCTGCCTATCGGCCTCTACGTCGGGATTCCTTTCCTCTTGGTCTTGAAACAGCCTGACTTAGGGACGAGTCTCGTCTTCATGGCCATTACTTTCGGCATGCTCTTCGTCGGCCGCATCAAGATGTCCCTCTTGCGCAACGTCTTCCTGGCCGGTGTCGTCCTGGCCCCGGTAGGCTGGCATTTCCTCAAGGATTACCAGAAGTCCCGTATTACGGTCTTCCTCAATCCGAATGCCGATCCCTTTGGCGCCGGCTATCATATTATCCAGTCGAAGATTGCCATCGGCTCAGGGATGCTCTTTGGCAAAGGCCTCTTCCAGGGGACGCAGAGCCAGCTGAATTTCCTGCCGGAAAACCATACGGACTTCATCTTTTCCGTCATCGGTGAAGAACTGGGCTTTTTAGGTTGTATTTTCCTCTTGTTCCTGTACTTCATCCTCGTCTATCGCGGCCTCATGATCGCCAAGGACTGCAAAGACAGTTTCGGCATGATGCTGGCGACAGGCGTCGTTTCCATGTGGGCTTTCCAGATTCTTGTCAACGTCGGTATGACTTGCGGCATCATGCCGGTCACGGGGATTCCCTTGCCGTTCATGAGCTATGGTGTCAGCGCCTTGACGACCAACATGATGGGCTTAGGCCTCTTACTGAGTATTTACATGCGTCAACAGACGATGATTTTTTAACCTGCCGTGAAGGAGGAAACTAATTTGTCACATCCCGTGGAGATCGATCCGATTTTACTGACCAAAGTCAGCAAGCCTGCCCGCTACGTCGGCGGCGAATGGAACAGCGTCGTCAAGGACCACGACGCCGTCAAGCTGACTGTTGCCTATTGTTTTCCTGACGTCTACGAAGTCGCCATGAGTCATCTGGGCCTGCGCATCCTCTATGCGCTCCTCAACGAACGGCCCGATGTGGCAGCCGAACGGGTCTACGCGCCTTGGCCGGATATGGAAGACGTCATGCGCAGTCAGGGCTATCCGCTCTTTTCCCTGGAAACGAAGACGCCTGTCCGCGATTTCGACATGGTCGGGTTTACCCTCCAGTATGAAATGAGCTTCACGAATATCCTCAACATGCTCGATTTGGCCGGTATCCCGCTCTTTGCCAAAGACCGTGGCGACGACCTGCCTTTGGTGGCCGCCGGTGGCCCTTGTGCTTACAATGCCGAACCTTTGGCCGATTATATCGACGTCTTTTTCCTAGGCGAATCGGAAGAATCGACGCAGGTCCTGGCCGATACGATTATCGCTTGGAAAGAGCAGGGGAAGCCAGGCGGCAAGAAGGGTCTCTTGAAGCAGCTCTCTCAGCAGCCGGGCAACTACGTACCGTCCTTCTATGAAGCCCAGTACGATGAACAAGGTGATTTCCAGGGCCTGACCGTAACCGAACCGGGGGCGCCGGCAGAAATCGAGAAGTGCGTCGTCTCCGATGTAGAACACGTCTTCTTCCCGACGAAACCGATTGTGCCGAATATCGATATCGTCCACAACCGGGCCGTCTTAGAACTCTTCCGCGGCTGTAGCCGAGGCTGCCGGTTCTGTCAGGCCGGCATGCTCTACCGGCCGGTCCGGGAGAAATCGCCGGAACACCTGGCAGACCTGGCCAAACAGATCATTGCCAATTCCGGCTACAATGAGATTTCTCTCATGAGCCTAAGTTCAGCCGATTATTCCTGTCTGCCCGAACTGGTCGATCAGCTCCTGGATGAGTTCAAGGGCCAGAAAGTCAGTGTCAGTCTGCCGTCGCTGCGGGTCGACAGCTTTTCTGTCGACATTGCCAAGAAAGTCCAGCAAGTCCGCAAGAGCGGCTTGACCTTCGCGCCTGAAGCAGGAACCCAGCGCCTGCGCGACGTCATCAACAAGGGCGTTACCGAAGAAGATTTGCTGGCAGCTTGTGAAAACGCTTTCCAGAACGGCTGGTCTACGGTCAAGCTCTACTTTATGATGGGCTTGCCGACGGAAACGGACGAAGACCTGGCCGGCATTGCCGACTTGGCCTATAAGGTCCTCAACCTCTACCGTAAAGTGACTCACAAGAACAACGGCAAGGTCACTGTCTCCGTATCGAGCTTCGTGCCCAAGTCGCACACGGCCTTCCAGTGGTTCGGCCAGCTGCCAATCGAAGAAATCGAACGGAAACAGCAGTACATCAAGGGACTCATCAATGACAAGCACATTTCCTACCATTACCACGACGCCAAGACGGGCCGCTTGGAAGCGACCTTTGCCCGCGGTGACCGCCGTATGGGCAAAGTCCTCTATGAAGCCTGGAAACTGGGCTGTAAGTTCGACGGCTGGACGGAAATGTTCGATTACGATAGGTGGATGAAAGCCTTCAACTTGGCCGGCATCGACCCCGATTATTATGCTGCCCGGACGCGCAGCCTCGACGAAGCCCTGCCTTGGGACCATCTCAGCAACGGCGCGGCCAAGGCCTATTTGAAGCGCGAATGGCAGAAGGCCGCTAGGGCCGAATTGACCCATGACTGCCGCCGTCTGCCCTGTATGGGCTGCGGTGTCTGCCCTCATCTGGGTGTATCCATCATCGACAGAAAGGAAGGGGACGACCATGGAAAGACTACGTTTAGCTGTTAAGAAAGACGGGGCTCTGCAGTTCCTGTCGCATCTGGACTTTGCCCGGGCCGTTCGCTACGTCATCATTCGGGCCAAGTTGCCCATCTGTTATTCCGAAGGCTTCAATCCCCACATGAAACTCAGCTTTGCCTCGGCTTTGGGCGTCGGCGTCTCGGCCGATGTGGAATACCTCGACATGGAACTGTCTGAAAAGCTTCCCGTTGCCGACGTCATGGCACGGATGAACGCCATGGCGCCAGATGGCTTTGCCGTCCTCGATGGCAAATACGTCGATGCCAAGGCGCCGAAGCTGATGGCCATTGCCAACTATGCCGTCTATACCCTGCGCGGGCCGCTGACGGAAGACCTCAGCCAGGACGGGCTCAACCAAATTCTAGCGAAGTTCAACGAGGCACCGAGCGTCTTTTATGAAAAAGTATCCCATAAGGGCAAGCACCGCGTGCGGACTATCGACGTCAAACAGCACGTCGTCGAAGCCGTCCACGGCAATGTCAAAGAAGGCAATGTCTATTTGACCGTCGGCATCTATCAGACCGGCGAAGGGGCCATCAAGCCGTCCCAGGTATGGGAGATACTGGGGAATGATTTCGGCCTGCCCATCCATACGGACATGATGCTGGCCCGCCGGACGGGCATCTTCGTCCGCAAAGAAGATGGCAAAAAATATTCATTATTCGAGGGATAACATGAAAGGAACACTGTACTGCGTCGGCGTCGGCCCGGGGGACCCGGAACTGCTGACCTTGAAGGCGCTGAAAATCATCCGCACCTGTCCCGTCCTGGCCGTACCCCAGAGCCGGACAGGTGTCGTCACAGCCCAGGGCATCCTCATGAAGACCCTGGATGGCTGTGGCATCACCATCGATGACAAGACGGTCATTGCCATGGACTTCCCCATGACCCGCGACGACCAGGTCCTGAAGGGTGCTCATGAGAAAGCGGTTTGCCGCCTCCGGGAGGAACTCGATCAGGGCCGCGACGTCTGCCTAATCACGTTAGGCTGCTCGACGGTCTACGCGACCAGTATCTACGTCCACCGCCTCATCCATGAGGCCGGATATGTGACGGAAATCGTGCCTGGCGTCCCCAGTTTCTGTGCCGTTGCCGCCAAGCTCCAGCAGCCGCTGTGCGAAAAAGATGAGGCCCTCATCGTCATCCCTGGCAACCATGAACACCGGCGGGAACTGCTGGCTTTGGAAGGCAGTAAAGTCATCATGAAGCCATCTGGGAAACTAGGGCCTATCCAGGAGGAACTGCGGGACTTGCAGCTCTTGGATAAGACGGCGATGATCGAACGCTGCGGCCTGCCGGGGGAACGGATTTATGAAAAAGCCGGTGACGCGAAAGAAACGGGTTATTTCGCCGTCTTATTAGTGAAATAGCCTGTCTGTGATGTAACCATTTGCTAATTTGCCCGCACAGGAGGAATGAGAAGATGAAAACAATCGTAGGCAATGTCATGCCAGAAGAAACGCGCATGGCTATCCTGGAGGATGGTCGTCTTCGTGATTTCGCTGTCGAACGCAATGACGACATGCACATCGTCAACCATATTTATAAGGGGACTATTCAGAATATCCTGCCGTCCTTGCAGGCTGCCTTCGTTAATATCGGCCGCCGCAGGAACGCCTTCATCTATATGGGGGACATGTTCCCACGGGCGGCATCGAAGGAAGAAATCCAGCAGATGCACCTTTCCATAGGCCAGTCTGTCCTGGTCCAGGTCATCAAGGAAGAACAGGGCATGAAAGGACCGAAGGTTACAACCAACATCAGCCTGGCCGGCCGCTACGCCGTCCTCATGCCGACTGTCGATTACATCGGCGTATCCAAGAAAATCCGCGACGAAGAAGAACGAAACCGCCTGCGCCGCATCGTGTCGGAAATCAAGCCTGCCGGCATGGGCCTCATCATCCGCACTGTCGCCAAGAGCGTGTCCCGGGATGAACTCTTAGGCGACTTGAAGTATCTCTTGGCGACGTGGGACAGTATCTGCCAGCGCTATAAACTGGCCCGCAAGCCGACCCTCTTATATCGGGAAGCCGACTTGGTCATGCGCATGATCCGCGACCATTTCACAGCCGATGTCAAGCAAGTCGTCGTCGATAACCGCGAAGCGTATGAACGGATCTGCCAGGTCTTCCCGGACCCGGCCTGGCGCAGCCGCGTCCGCCTTTACGAAGGCGTCGCGCCTATTTTTGAACACTATGGCATCGAAGAGAGCCTGAAAGACCTTATGTCGCGCATCGTGCCCTTGCCATCAGGGGGCAATCTGGTCATCGACCATACGGAAGCCTTGACGGTCATCGACGTCAACAGCAGCAAGTATACCGGCAACGGCTCGACCTTACAGGATACGATTTTCCACGTCAATAAAGAAGCGGCTGTGGAAATTGCCCGCCAGTTGCGCTTGCGCGATATTGGCGGCATCATCATCATCGATTTCATCGACATGGCTCAGCCGACGAAACGCGATGAGATTCTGCAGATCTTGACACGGGAAACGGCCCTGGATTGTACCAAGACCCGCGTCTTAGGCATGACAGCCTTGAACTTGGTGGAAATCACCCGTAAGAAAGCCCGCCAGAGCCTGTATCAGGTTCAGTTCAGTCCTTGCGACGTCTGCGGCGGCTCAGGCTATCTCTATTCGCCGGAAACCGTAGTCATCCAGATTATCCGCCGCCTGCGCCATATGGTTCAAGTCCATCACGTCAAGGGGGATATCCTCATCGAAGCCCATCCCGATGTCCTGAACCTGCTCAAAGATAAGAAGCGTAAAGCCGAATGGGAACGGGAGCTGAAGCGGACGCTCTATTTTGAAGCTTCGCACCATCCGAATCGGGAGGTTTTTTCCATCTTGTCTTATGAACCCTGACCGGTGGTGTCGACGACAGGCCCGGTTGTGGCTGTTATCGTGAAAGGGAGGTCCTTTGTCATGCTGAAGAGTATCCGCTCGCGTTTCTTGGCTATCATCTGCGGCATGTCACTGACCCTGTCTTTGGCGGACTGGCAGTCTGGCTCATCGATTACGATGAAACGATTATCGCTGCCAGGACGCTCAATGGCCAAGCTTCTCATGCTTATATGACATTGAACCCTATTTTCATCCAGTCTGAAGATATCGTCCACTACATTGGCATACGATTGAACACGAAGTCAAAGACCCGCTGGAACTGTGCAATAAAGCGAATCGGGACCACTTGGAAGGCAAAATTCGGCGATCTTTTTATAATGCCGTCAGCGGTATCGACGGGGTTCAGGGCTATTATCTCTATTACAATGAAGATATATCCGGTATGCCCGATGGTTTCTGGTATAGCCGGCGTAATTCGCGGTATGACTTTACGTCCCAGCCGATTACGTCAGTCAAAGCTTATGGAGAAAAAGCCGTGAACCGGACGAAATGGTATTACTGGCCCTTGCGGACGAAACAGGCTCAGTGGCTTGAACCGTATGTCAATGGGAATAACGGTGTCTACATGATTACCTATGTCATGTCTATCTTCGTCAAAGGCCAATTCGTCGCCGTTGTCGGTGTTGACATCGATTTTAACATGCTTTGCGACGTCGTCGGAGCGATGAAAGTCTATCAAGACGGCTATGGCTTTTTATTCAAAGATTGGCAGACCGTCTATTTCCATCCCGATGCCAAGGGCGTTGAGCTTTATTTTCAGCCAAGGTTTACGGTTTTCGGTGATGGGGACCTGCTGCATCGGTCGGCGACGGAGAGCTGCTTGGTCCATTATGATTATCAAGGCGTGTCCATGGCCTTGGCTTTCACGACTTTGCGCAATGGCATGAAACTGGCCATTACCGCACCGGAACGGGAAATATATGCTGGTCGCCGGACGATGATTTTCCTAGTCCTGGCCATTACGGTCGTCGTCGGCCTGGGCTCGACCCTCTTGGCTGTCAAGGCTGCCGGACGCATTGTCCGGCCACTGCAGGCCATCGGGGAAGCGGCTCGCCGTATGGGCCGCGGTGAATACGACCATCACTTGGCAGATACCGGTCATGATGAAATCAGCAGCTTGGCCAGACATATGAATGATACGATGGAACGGATGCGAAACTACGTTGGCGCCATGCAGAAACAGGCCTATCAAGATGAACTGACGTCTGTGAAGAACGTTGCCGCTTACGATAGGAAGGTATACGACCTGAATCAGAAAATCTCCGCCGGCCAAGCTGCCTTTGCCGTAGTCATGGTCGATTTGAACCAGCTCAAGGAAGTCAACGACCGCTTTGGTCATGAAAAAGGGAACATCGCTTTGCAGACTTTGTGTCGGGCTGTCTGCCGCCTTTACAAGCACAGTCCGGTTTACCGCATCGGCGGCGACGAATTCGTCGTCATCCTCGAAGGCGAGGACTACGATAACCGGGACGCTTTGTTCCAAAAAGTCCAGGCTTTCGAACGCATCCGCGATTTGAAAGCCTCTCAGCCGTGGACGCAGCTCGCCGCTTCTGTAGGTATGGCCGTCTACGACCAGACTTGCGATGCTGTGTACCAAGCCGTCTTTAACCAGGCCGACACGAAAATGTATGAACAGAAAAAGCACTTGGCTCCACGGTCGTAAAGGCGGAAAACAGTGTCTTTTCCTGCTGGGTCTGTGTTACCATAAAAGAGAAGACTGGCAGACAAGAGGAGGGGGAATGTTATGGATGCAGATAAAGAGACAGTACGGCAGTTTTTACAGACTTATCCTAAAAAGACGCTGGACCTCGACGTATTGCAGGCCGCTTTTGCTTCCTGGGATTACAGCCGTTTCCGGCCTGCTGTAGCGGCGCTCTTAGCCGATGGCAGCCTGATAGCGGTCTGTTCAGCCGGCGTTGATTTCAGCGGTCTGCCGCGGCGTCTGAAACGGGTACCGGCTAAGCTCTTTTCGTCGGTGACGACCATCCAGGCCGAAGCTATCCAACTGGCCTTGTCGGGCAAACTCGATTTATCCTTCTATTATGAACAGCCTTTGACAGTTTGGCAGGCAGATTTGCCGTATATCCGGAAACTGAGTGCCTGGCTTCCGCAAGGCTGCTCGCAGGGACCGGCTTCGCTCCAACAGCGGTCCTGGGATATTTTTGCCGATGAGAAATACCTCCTGGAGGAGGGGGCAGGCTTATTGAAGCGCTTGGGATTGACGACGGCTGATTTGAACATCTGTGACCAGCTAGACCCACTCATGATGGCGGTCCATCCAGCTTGTCTCCAGAAAGGTGTCTGTCATCACTTGGTCGTCGAAAATAAAGCCCCTTACGGCCGCCTCTTGCCTCATTTGCCAGACCTGCCGCTGGCGTTGCTCATCTTTGGCGGCGGCTGGAAAATCGCTGCCAATCTGGATTTGCTTCCTCGGCAGTGCGGCTGCCCCGATGGCCGTCATATCGTTTGGTATTTCGGCGATTTCGATTGGGAAGGCCTGCGCATCTGACAGGCTGCAGCCGCTTCGAAGACGGTAGAAGTCCGCCTGGCCGTCCCTTTTTATCGCTTAAGCCCCGCCAGAAGACTCCCACCCCTTAGGTAGGGGATGAATGGCGGTGCTTGAGTGGGTTCAATGCCCGTAAAAAGCACAAAAACGCTGTAACTCATCTTGAAAATCATCACTATTTGCCATACAATAATCATATAATAAAAAGGAGGTGAAAAATATGTATCTTACTCAGTCAAATGTCATCAGAAGTCTTTCCAAAGAAGAATA
>ENA-UOJH01001271-UOJH01001271.1-human-gut-metagenome-genome-assembly--contig:-C148-NODE-1271-length-19385-cov-11.767305_pt1 | contig 19385 bp, 19 predicted proteins | sample MGYA00242345_ERZ723892 | MGnify/ENA metagenome assembly ERZ723892 | reverse complement strand
CATATCATCATTTAATTTGACAAAATCGTCATTAAATATTTAGGCTAGCGACAATTTATGAAATAAGAGACTCTTATGTTAGAAATTTAAGCGGTGGGGAAAAACAAAGAGTAGCGATCGGAAGAAGTTTATTAAGCTCACCATCAGTTTTATTTTGCGATGAACCAACGGGTTCACTTGATGAAAATAATTCAAAGATAGTTTTTGAAATTCTAAGAAAATTATCATCATTAATTACCGTAATTGTAGTTACACATGATAAAGAAAACGCTTATAAATATGGTGATGTGGTTTTAAATATAAAAAATGAGAAAATTGAGGCGTTTGAATTATATAAAAGAAATAAAGAAACGATTGCGATAGGGCAAATTAAAAACAAAAGAGATATTTCAAAATTTCGATATAAATTTCTTTTTTCACATATTAAAAACAAAAATAAAACAAAAAGAATTCGCAATTTAATTAAGAAATGTTTAATGAATGTTTCATTAATTTCAACAGCTTTAGCAATTGGTTTAACAAAGGGCATAAGCGATTCTATAAGCAGTTCGTTTAGTAAGATTTTAAGTGGAAATACTGTTGTTTTATCAAAGAAAAGATCTTCAAATTCAATCATTGATTTTAGCAGCGCAGAGAAAAAAGATATTTATTCGATGCTTAATGATTATAAAGATGAACTTGATTATTATGGTGTTAATTATTTAGTTGATTTTGAAAATCATTTTATAGATGGAAACGAACTTTATTCGGTAAATAAAGGAATGAAAAAGAGAATTGTTGGTTTTAGTGCGAGACATTTTAATGAATTTATTTATTTGCGTGAGCTAGAAACTGTCAATTCATTTCCTAAATTAGAAGAACCATTAAAGGATGATGAAATTATACTTTCTATAAATTATGACAAGATGGTAGAGATGTGCTTAGAACTTCAAATTGTAAAAAGTTTTGAAAGCTTAGGTGACTATCTAGAATATAATGATTATTTTGTTTCTTTAGAATTAGCTAACAATGATTGGACTTATAGCGATGAACAATTATTCAAAGTTAAAGCAATTATAATGGATGCTAAAAATAGAATTTATCATACAAACAATCTTTTTAACGAAGAATTGTTTGAAGAGAAAATGCGCTTTCCATCATCGTTAAATCTTAATAAAGTTGAAGAGTATCCACGGGTTTTTAAGAAGACAATTTATCTCCACACAATTAACTTTCAGTCACATTTTCTTAATAAAATATTTTATGATAAGAAATATACTGATTACATTTTTGATAGTAATTCAAAAGAGTATTCTCCTTTAACTTTTGAGAAAAAGTACGAGTTTAACAAGGTTTTTGCTTTCAAAGCGATAAAAGATTGCATAGATTTTAATATCATTGAAGGATTAAATACCTTAAATTTTAATTATAAAAATTATTATTTTTCAACAAGTGGTGGTTATTATAATTTAGGAACAGATTTGTTTACTGGCTTCTCGAATTTAACTTTCTTTTCATTAGACCAAAATAAAATACAACAACTAATCGATACATGTTCATATTTAAAAGACGAGGAAATATATTCATTAGAAACTCCAAAAGAAGTTGTTAATGCATTTGCTTTAATGCCGAATTCTTCAAACATGAAAATGAAGGTAACAAATGAAAAACTAAATATTAATGAAGTAAACATCAGTGAAGGATTTTACGAATCATTAGGGTCTAAAAATGATAGTGATTTGTATTGTACGATGATGACAAAAAGGACATTTAACGGAGAAAAAAACGAAAATGAATTCACTACTATAAAGTTAAAAATTAATAAAGTAATAGAAGGAGATAAAAGCATTTCTTTGTATCAGAATAAAGAGTTTTCTATTTCTTTGTTTAGGGATCTTTTTAACATCTCTTCTTTTCGCCTTATACCAATTTCAATAATTTTTGAAACTGAAGACAAAGTAAGTGAAAATGATTTGGAAGTACTTAATTCGTATTTCAGCGATTATGAATTTAAAAATCCTTTAATCGAGATTGAAAATAGCATTGATGAATCTACGAAATTTTTAAAATACATATTGTATTTGTTTAGTGTTGTATCTTTAATATCAAGTTTAATTTTGTCGATAATAATCAGCATAATTTCGTTTATTGAAGAAAGAAAAGAAATTAATTTATTTCTAATTTTAGGGTATAGAAAAGCCGAAATCAGCAAAATGTTTTTTATGGATAGCTTTATAAATAATGTTCAATGTTTAATTTCAAGCTTCGTTGTCTTAGTCTTTATTAATCTTCTTGTTGGGCGTATGGTTGGAAGCAAATTGAACATCGGCTCTATAAATTTATTCTCTTTTGCTTCAGTTATAATAGATATTCTTATTGTGCTTTTATTGACTCTATTTTCTACTTTGCTTGTAAAAAAGATGCTTAAGAAAACAAAATATGGGGAAATTTATTAAATTTACGTAAATTTAAACGCTTACAAGTGAATTAACAAAGGCTTTTTAGTGATTTTTAATTATATATAATATATAATTACAAAGATTTAAGAGGAATTTTTATTATGGGTTTAAAAGCAGGTATTGTTGGTTTACCAAACGTAGGAAAGTCTACATTATTCAATGCTATCACAAATAGCAATGTTGAAGCTGCAAACTATCCTTTTGCAACTATTAAGCCAAACGTTGGTACCGTTATTGTTCCAGATGAAAGAGTTGATAATTTAGTTAAATTATTCAATCCTAAAAAAACTATTTATACAACTTTTGAATTTTACGATATTGCAGGTCTTGTTAAAGGCGCTAGTAAAGGCGAAGGTTTAGGAAACCAATTTTTATCACACATCAGAGAAACTGATGCAATTATTGAAGTAGTTCGTTGCTTTGAAAATAGCGAAATTATTCACGTTGAAAATTCAGTCGATCCAGTTCGTGATGTTGAAATTATTAATCTCGAATTAGTAATGGCTGATTTAGATGTTTGTACTAATAGATTAGGAAAAATTGAAAACAAAGCAAGAATTTCTAAGGATAAAGAGAGCCTTATTGAAGTGGGTGTTTTAACAAAGATTAAGGAAAGACTTCAAGATGGAAAGGCAATAAGAGGCTTAGAAATGTCTGAAGACGAAACTAAAATTGCTAAAAACTTTAACTTTTTAACATTGAAACCAATTATTTATGTTGGAAACGTAAGTGATAGTGATTTAGCTGATCCTATGAGCAATCCACACTATAAAGCTTTATCGGAATTTGCTGCTAAAGAAGGGTCTGAATGTATTCCTGTTTGCTGTGAAATAGAAGCCGAATTGTCAAAATATTCAAAAGAAGAAAAAGCAGAATTTTTGAAGAGCTTAGGAACAGAAACAAGTGGATTAGATAAACTTGTTAAGAGTGCTTATAACTTATTAAATTTATCAACATTCTTTACAGTTGGTACTGATGAAGTTAGAGCGTGGACCTTTAAACGTGGAATGAGTGCACCTGATTGTGCTGGAATTATTCACACTGATTTCAAAAAAGGTTTCATTAAAGCAGAAGTTTATAGTTATGATGACATCATGCAATTTAAAACTGAAGTTGCTTTAAAAGAAGCTGGAAAAATAAGAGTAGAAGGAAAAGATTATATTGCTCAAGATGGCGATATTTTCTTCTTTAGATTTAACGTATAAAGATGAGAATAGGTTTTAGCAAAGATATTCACATTATCAAAAACGGTATTCCACTGATCTTAGGGGGAATTAGTATTCCATCTGAGTTTGGACTCGAATCCCATAGTGATGGTGATTGCTTAATTCATGCAATTGTAGAAGCAATCTTAGGCGCATTAAATCTTGGAGATTTAGGCAGTCATTACCCACCTACTGATGATAAATACAAAGGGATTTCATCAACTTACTTCTTGCTCGATGCAAAAAGATTGCTAAAGGAAAATCACTATAAAATTGAAAATATTGATTCATTTATATCTTGCGAAAAACCAAAATTGAAGAAATATATTCCATTAATTCAGTCTAACATAGCTGAATTACTTGAAATTGATAAATCTATTGTTTCTATTAAAGCAGGAACTAACGAAGGTGTAGGGCCTGTAGGTAGAATGGAAGCTATAGAAAGCTATTGTGTTGTTTTATTAAAAGAGGAATAAAAATATGGAAGAGAAGAAAGTAAGAGTAAGATATGCACCTTCACCAACTGGATATTTACATATTGGTGGAGCTAGAAGTGCTTTATTCAATTATTTATTTGCTAAGAAATACAATGGAGATTTTGTATTTAGAATCGAAGACACTGATATCGAAAGAAATATTCCTGGTGCTGAAGAAAGTCAATTACATGATTTAATTTGGTTAGGGATTATTCCTGATGAATCACCTGAAAAACCTAATCCTAAATATGCACCATATAGACAAACTGAAAAATTAGATCTTTATAAGATGTATGCTCAAAAACTTGTTGATATGGGATATGCATATGAATGTTATTGTTCTGAACAAGAATTAGCAGAAATGAAAGAAGAACAACTTGCTAATGGCGTTAAATCATTTAAATATAATAGACACTGTTTAAACTTAACTGAAGAAGAAAAAGAACAATATAAAAAAGAAGGTAGAAAACCAACTATTAGACTTAAGATGTCTAGCAATCATACATTTAAGTTTCATGATTTAGTTAGAGGCGATGTTTCATTTAATAGTGATGACATTGGCGATTTTGTTATTATGAAATCAAATGGTATCCCAACATACAATTTCGCTGTTGTAATCGATGATCACATAATGGAAATTACTCATGTTTTAAGAGGCGAAGAACATTTGTCAAACACTCCTAAGCAACTCCAAATTTATGAATATTTTGGATGGGAACCACCTAAATTTGGACATATGACTATTATTGTTAATCCAAATGGTAAAAAACTTTCAAAGAGAGACCATGACATTTTACAATTCATGTCACAATATAGAGATTTAGGTTATTTACCAGAAGCTATCTTTAATTTCTTATTCTTGCTTGGATGGACAAGTGAAAATAATCAAGAAATCTTTACAAAAGAAGAAGCAATGAAAGCTTTTGATCCAAAGAGACTTTCATCTTCTCCATCAATTTTTGATAATAAGAAATTGCTTTGGACAAACAGCCAATATATCAAAATGTTAGATGATGATAAATATTTTGAGTTTATCAAACCATTTATTGGAAAGGTAAATTTTGGAAAGAATTTATCAGACGAAGAATTAAAAAATATTTCTCTTATCTTTAAAAATGAAATCCAAACAGGTTCAGAGATTGTAACTTTATTAAATGATATATTAATTAAAAAGGATATTTTAGATGAAGAAGAAACAAGTATTGTTAATTCAGATAGTGCAAAAGTTGTTATTCCTTTATTTAAAGCAAAATTATCTAAGCTAGAAGTTATAAATCAAGAAACAGTCAAAGCTCTTTTTAAAGAAGTTCAAAAAGAAACTGGTATTAAAGGCAAGAATTTATATATGCCAATTAGAATTAAACTAACTGGCGTTATGCACGGAATTGAGATGTTTAATATTATAGATATCCTTGGAAAGGATGAAACACTAGCTCGTTTAAGCGCTTAGTGTAATGTGTTTTTAGTGGTATTTTAAGGGTAATATCCTTATAATAAATAAGAAGTATTGAGGTAAAAAAATGGCAGAAAATTACAAAAACGAATCAATGGTAGATGTTGCTTATTCAGTATTAAAAGATTTAAACAAAATCACAAGATTTTGTGATCTTTATAATGAAGTAGCAATTAGATTAGAATTAACAGAACAAGAAAAAGAAGACAGAATCTCACAATTCTATACAGGCCTTTCTTTAGATGGAAGATTTGTCACTTTAGGTGATAATGAATGGGATTTAAGATCAAATCAAACATACGATAAAGTTCACATTGATATGAATGATGTTTATAGCGATATGGAAGAAGAAACAAAAGCAAATACTGACTTCGAAGAATACGATAAAGAAGAAATCGAAGCCGAAGGTCTTAAAGATGATTCTGATGAAGATGATGATTCAGAAGACCATGATGCAGATTACGATAATCCAAAAATGGATATGTAATATAGAGAACATTTCTTACAGGAGGGAAATATATGGCATTAGTTAGTGCAACAGAAATGATTAATAAAGCTCACGCAGGTCATTATGCTATTATTGCTTTCAACATTAATAACCTTGAATGGACAAAAGCAGTTTTACAAGCTTGCGAAGAAGCAAAATCACCAGTTATCTTAGAAGTTAGTGAAGGTGCTGGAAAATATATGTGCGGATTTAAAACTGTAGCTGATATGGTTAAAAATATCCACGACGCATTACATATTACGGTACCAGTTGCTTTACACCTTGATCATGGTACATATGAAGGTGCTAAAGCTTGTGTTGAAGCAGGATTTACTTCAATTATGTTTGATGGTTCACACTATCCTTTTGAAGAAAACTTAGCAAAGAGTAAAGAATTAATTGCATTAGCACACTCAAAAGGTATGTCTATTGAATGTGAAGTTGGTGGAATCGGTGGAACTGAAGATGGCGTTACAAGCGCAGGCGAACAAGCAGATCCAGAAGAATGTAAAACCATCGCAAATTTAGGCGTTGATATGTTAGCAGCAGGAATCGGAAATATTCATGGTATCTATCCAGCAGATTGGAAAGGCTTAAATTTTGAATTATTAGGAAAGATTCAAGAAGCTACTAATGGAAAACCACTTGTCTTACATGGTGGTACAGGAATCCCTTACGATATGGTAAGACATGCAATTGAATTAGGAGTTAGCAAAGTTAACGTTAACACAGAATTACAATTAGTATTTGCAGCAGCTATAAGAAAGTACATCGAAGAAGGAAAAGATTTAGATACTAAAGCTAAAGGCTTCGATCCACGTAAATTATTAAAGCCAGGTTGTGATGCAATCAAAGCTAAAGTAATCGATATGGTTAAAGCATTTGGCTCTTACGGTAAAGCTGAATAGTTAAATTTCATCAAAAAGGCTGTAAAATTACAGTCTTTTTTATATAATTAGAAATACTTAAAGAGGTGCAATATGTTTGAAAAAGAATTAAAAGCAATGATTGAAGTAGCAAAAATAGCTTCTAAAAATATAATGAATTATTATAACCACGGATTTCATACAGAAATTAAAGAAGATAATTCACCTGTTACTGAAGCAGATAAAACTACTGATGTATTAATTAGAAATTATTTACATGAAAGGTTTCCTGAATATGCTTTTTTAACTGAAGAAAGTGTTGATGATAAAAAGAGATTAAATAATGATTTTGTCTTCATTATTGATCCACTTGACGGAACTGAAGACTACGTTCATAAGGATGGACAATTTACTTCTAATATCGCGTTAGCATATAAACATAAAGCAGTCGTTGGTGTTGTTGCAATTCCTGCAACCGGTGAAATTTATTTTGCTTCTGAAGGAAATGGAGCATTTAAAATGGATGCTGAAGGAAACGTTACTAAAATCCATGTTAATAATAAAAAAGATAATTTAACTTGTTTAACTAGCGTATTCCACTTCGCAGACAATGAAAAAGAAATGCTTAAGAAACATGAAGATAAAATTAAACATGTTGAAAAATGTGGATCAAGCATTAAAGCATGTAGAATCGCTGAAGGAAAAGCAGAGATATCTTATAGATTAAATAATGGAACGAAAGAATGGGACACTGCAGCATTTCAAATTATAGTAGAAGAAGCAGGTGGACTCGTTATTAAATTTGATAAGACACCTCTACACTATAATAGGGAAGATGTTTATAACCGTGATGGTTATGTAGTCCTAAATAATATTGATAATTTATTAATTTAAAGAAAAAGAGCAGCTGTTTAGATGATCAACTGTTCTTTATTTTTGCTCGTTATTTTGTTCTTCTAATGCTTTTTGAATGGCTGGTTTTTCGCTTGCTAATCTAACAGCGACAATGCCAGGTACCTCTTCCATTAAAATGACTTCAATTCCACTTTCAATGTCGGCACCGATATACATACAACCATCACAAGCACCGCTGACGTTTATATATACAATTCCATTTTCGAAACTATCAAAAGAAACATCCCCACCATCTCTTTGCAGAAATGGTCTGATTTTTTCGAGTGTTTTTTCAACTAATTTAATTGTTTGTTCGTTTTCCATACGAAGTTTATTATATGCAATTTCGTTTTAAGTTCAAGTGAATTACTAATATTTTTTCTCAAAAATTTGTATAAAAAAAGCTTTGAACAATCAAAGCTAAATCTTCCCAATAAATGGTGCCCGGGACCGGAATCGAACCGGTATGTTATTGCTAACACAGGATTTTAAGTCCTGCGCGTCTACCTATTCCGCCACCTGGGCATCAGATGGTGACTCACTGGAGATTCGAACTCCAGACCCCTTGATTAAAAGTCAAGTGCTCTACCGACTGAGCTAGTGAGTCATATGTATATTGGCTGGGGTGGCTGGACTCGAACCAGCGGAATGACAGAGTCAAAGTCTGTTGCCTTACCTCTTGGCTACACCCCAAGACCTTTTATGGTGGAGGGGGGCAGATTCGAACTGCCGAACCCGAAGGAATTGATTTACAGTCAACCGCGTTTAGCCACTTCGCTACCCCTCCATAAAGGGTATCTGCACACTATATATGGTGGATGTTAGAGGGCTCGAACCTCTGACCTCCGCCGTGTAAAGGCGATGCTCTCCCAGCTGAGCTAAACATCCGACACAATACACGATTTCGCGTGCTTAAATAATATATCAAAGATACTTGTTTCTTGTCAATAAAATTTGTGACGAATTTTATAAAAAATTTAATAAAGTGATAAGTCCCTCTCTATATTATATATAAAAAGAATAATAATATTCAAAAAAGGTGTGTTTTAACATTGCTAAATATTAATAAAATAGCAATTTTAAAGAGCCAAACAATTAAATTTTATTTATATAATCTTTAAGAACATAGAAAAATCAGCAATGATATTAGTCTTATCATAGTTAAATAATATTAAAGTAGTTACATTTGTTATATGAACTTTTCCTAATCATATGGACCAACTTGAAGACTTTAAGTTCATAATTTCGTATTAGCTTTTTGTAAAACAACACATGAAATATCATTAAATATAGATATGTTGCAGCGTTGATCATGGAATAAACATGTAACTGTTTTGTAGCCTTTTTATAGTTTTTTTGGTGCAGTAGAAGTTACTTTCCTATTTAATTTTGAATAAGCAAAAGATGGATGCTTATTTAAATTAAGCAAAATTTTATAGGACGTTTTAACCTCATTGAATACAGTTTTTATTTTGGTAAATAATTCGGTTGTTATAGATTTTTTAAAGCGCTAAGCAAACAAAAAAGTCGACTTTTAGTCGACTTTTACAAGGTTTTTATTGAATTTTAGATCAATATCCTTTTTTGCCAAGTAAGTGGAACATGTTTTTCTTATAAACTTCAACACCAGGTTGGTTGAATGGGTTAACACCATTTAAGTAACCACTCATAGCTGTTGTTTTCATAAAGAAATATAATAATTGTCCAAGCATCTTAGTATCAAAATGATCAAGAGTAATTGTGATATTAGGAACGTTTCCTGTATTTGCATGAGCATCTAATGTTCCTAAATAAGCTTCTCTATTAACGAAAGATAATTTCTTTCCAGCGAGATAATTTAATCCATCTAAGTCATCTTTGTCTTCAGGAACAACGACGTCTTTGTTTGGTTTATCAATAAATAAAACTGTTTCAAATAAAATCTTGCTTCCTTCTTGAATAAATTGTCCAAGCGAATGGAGGTCTGTTGTAAAGACACAACTTGTAGTAAATAATGACTTACCATCTTTACCTTCTGATTCATCAAAGAGTTGTTTTAACCATTCATTTACATTTGATAATCTTGGTTCATAATCAGCAAATAATTCTACTTTATAACCTGCTTCATATAAGAAGTGTCTTTCACAAGCATATTTATAAGCTTCATTTTTATTAAGATCTGAATCACCATAAAGCTTCTCGCCTAATTTAAAGCCTTCTTGGAATTCTTTAATATCAATACCTGCACATGCAATTGGGAATAAACCAACTGGTGACATTACTGAGAAACGTCCACCCATATCTGCAGGTAATGCAAATGTTTCATAACCTTCAATTGTTGCAAGCTTTCTTAAAGCACCTTTTTCTTTATCGGTAATAGCGACAATTGCTTTACTTGCGCCAACTTTTCCATATTTTTCCTCAGCAAGTAATTTTAATAATCTAAATGAAACACTTGTTTCTGTTGTAGTGCCTGATTTAGAGACTACACAAACACAGAATTTCTTATTTTTAATGTATTCAAGTGATTCATTAATATAATTTGGATCTAAAGTATTTCCTAAATAAATAATTTGCATTTGTTTATTTGGGAAAATACCATTAATTGCTTCAATAACAGCTTTAGCACCTAAATAACTTCCACCAATACCACAAACTACAAGCAATTCATAATTATCACGGAATTCTTTTGCTTTTTTATTGATTCTATCTAATTCAGCGCTATCGAAATTAGATGAATAGTGCAACCAACCAAGAAAATCACCACCAGGTAAAGTTCTATTTTCTATTTGTTCATTGATTTCTGTGACTCTTTTTTGATAGTCACTAACGTTAAATTTTTTGCTTTCGTTTAAATAGTTAAATTCTACCTTTAAACTCATAAATTTCCTTCTCTCTCAAGCTCATCTTTGATCATTTTTGGAAGAGTTTTTTCAAGCTTGGAAAAATCAATTTCTTTAAGATAACTAGTAACTTTTTTTGAGGGAAGAATTTCTTTGTAAGGATTCAAATCATCAGGTAGATTTTTTATCGATACGTTCAAAAATTTAGTTTTAACATCGACTTTTTTGACTACAACAGTAACAGTATCACCGATTTGGAAGAAACTACGAATGTTGTTAACAAAGTTTGATGAGATTTCGCTTATATGAAGTAAGCCAATATAACTTCCATCAAAGGATAAGAAAACGCCATATTTTTTAATGCTTGTTATGATTCCTTTGGTGATATCGCCTTCGTTATATTTTTTTAATAAGCTATCCATCAATCCTCCATTAATTTATAAAACATAAATAAGTCATCGAAAGTTGTAATTTTAAAATTAAATTTTCCACCTTCTACAAGCTTAATTTTGACCCCTCTATTAATTAATAGAGAAGTGTCATCTGTGAAAGAAAAATTACCAACTTTGCTCTCTTCTTCATGAGCCTTAAAGATTATACCAAATTTAAACGCTTGTGGTGTCTGAAGTTTAACAATTTCTGCTCTTTTTAATGACTTTGTTATGAAATTTTCATCATTTTTCATGCAAACACTATCTTCCATAGTTGTAAATGCACTACAACCTTCATTATATTGCATTTCTTGAAGTATATTTTTAAGTGCTTTTTGTTCTAATAAGGGTCTACAAGCATCGTGAAAAACAACAATATCATCACTTACAGAAAAACTTTCAATAGTTTTCAGTGATTTATATACACTTTCTTGCCTCGAGGAGCCTCCTTCAATTATTTTTATTTTATGTTTATAGTTTTTGCTATTTAAAAAGTCACCTAAAAAAGTTAGGTGACTTTTATCAACTACTAAATATATTTCATCAATTTGTTCATTACCATCGAATGTTTCTAGCGAATATTCAAAGATATATTTATCGTTAACTTTAATGAATTGCTTTGGAGTCTCTAGTTGCATTCTTGAAGCACAACCTGCTAAAAGAATAAAAGAGTAGATCATAATGTTTTTTCAATTTTTTCAATTTTATTTTGTAAAGCTTCTCTAATTGAAATTCCATCAATAATGAGTTTAACAACTTTTTCAAGTTCACTATTAGCACTATAATCAGCTTTACAAATGTAATTTACACGATCATCTTCAAATAAATGGTTAACTTTTTCTTGATTTCCTCGTGGATAAACAGCTATAGAATTTCCACCACTTTGTTTAACTAAAATCATGCAAGGGACATCAGTTAAACCATCACCAAGATAAATCATGTTTTGCATTTTAATACGTTTTCTAGGTGTCTTTTCATTAACCTCTTTTGAATCATTAGAATTAATTGCACCTTTTGCGATTCTAAAAATGTATTGAGTTTTTGTTGTATAGTTAATAGAAGTTTTTGGCCAATATGGTTCACCTTTATCATTAAAAACAAATTCACAACCAAATACTTGTTTAAATTCTTTAAAAATAGAAGAACCTTTAACAATTTCTTTATTTCCACTTGTAATTAAATAATGTTCACAACTTAATCCTCTAGAAGCAGCGTATTCATTGATTCTTGAAAACCATGTTGTCACACCTTCAAAAAATTTAATAGGCTTTCCACATTCTGCTAAAAATTCAGGTGTAAGAACTATGCCTTTTTCTTTTGCAACTTCGATCATTGTATACATATATCCAAGGATACTATCAACATCATATTTTTTGCAGAATTCTTCAGTTCTTTCCCAAAATTCTGCTGGTGTATATCCCATTCTAGGGATGAATGAAAAATTTTGCATGTCTTCAATAGCAAGAGTTCTATCAAAATCATACATAAGTGCGATAATAGGTTTAGCCATATAATTTACTCCTTCGTAAATTCTAACAAAAGTATGGATTTTAGTCAAAAAAGGTGGTATTTTTACGATATGTTTAGAGAAATACAAGTTTTAATTGATTATTCTTTAGTTGGAATTACTATCGCAATTATTGCTTTAGTAATATTTTTTATTTATATTTCAATTTTAAGCATTTCATTTATCTACATGGCTAAATTTAGTAATGATTTAAAAAAGAAAAGAGAATCATTAAATATTGGGATATATCAAAAATGTGAATACTTAAATAAGCTCGCGATCATTTTAGAAAAGTATCTTAACGAAAACTCTCCACTTAAGATTTTTTCTTTAAATGAAGATTTTAAAAAATATACAAAATTAAAAGTAGAGGAAATTGAAGAATTTTATTCTTATACTGAAAAAATATTAAAAGATGCTCAAAAAATTTATATTGATTGTGACTTAGGTGCTGAGAAAAAAGAAGTAGAAGGAATTTTTCTTGCTATAAGTGATATTAATAAAAACTATTTAGAAACTGTTCAAATCTATAACAGTCTTGTCATTGGTTATAACTATTGGAGAAATTTATTTTCAACAAGATGGTTTAAACATATACTTTTTATTCGAGAAAAGAAATCGATTAAATAAATTATAAAAAGGAGATAGTCATGAAATTTGAAGACATGAAACTACATGTACCTAATGAAAAAAAGGTCGAAAAAAAGTTAAAAGAATTAACTGAACAAATGAAAAATAGCAAAACAAAAGAAGAAGCTATTAATGTAACTAAAAAGTTTTTTAGATACACAGATGAAATTGATAGTGATGTAACAATTATTTCTATTAGAAACTCAATTGATACAACAAATGAAACTTATAAAAAAGCAAATGATAAAGTTAATTTTGTAATGCCAATTATTTCTGGATACAAAGTTGAATTTGAAAAAGCATTATTTGCTTCACCTTTTAAAGAAGATTTAAAAACTAAATTTGGTGAGTTTTTATTTAAACAAATCGAAGCAGAATTCAAATGTTTTGATGAAAAAATCATTCCTGATATGCAAAAAGAAAATGATTTAGTTTCTAAATATGATGAATTAATGGCAAGTGCTCAAATTGAATTTAAAGGTGAAAAATTAAATCTTAGCCAACTTGGAAAATATATGTCAGAACTTGATAAAGAAACAAGAGAAGCTGCAGCAAAACTTTATTGGGGTTTTATTGAAGAACATGATGAAGAATTCGGAAATATTTATGATGAACTCGTAAAAGTTAGAACTGAAATGGCTAAAAAACTTGGTTTCAAAGATTTTACTGAACTTGGATATTTAAGATTAGGAAGAACAGACTATAACGCTCTAATAGTTGAAGGCTATAGAAGCCAAATTAAGAAAGATGTTGTAAAAGTAGTTGCTAAATTAAGAAAGAGACAAGCTGATAGATTAGGAATTAAAAAGCCAATTTTCCTTGATTACAACGTTCAATTCTTATCAGGAAATGCTAAACCATATGGAGATACAAATTATTTAGTTGATTGTGCTAAAAAGATGTATACAGAAATGAGTCCTGAAAGTGGTGAATTCTTCAACTTTATGGTTGAAAATCACTTAATGGACTTAGATGCAAAAGCTGGTAAAAAAGGTGGTGGATACATGACATTAATTTCTAAATATAAATCACCATTTATTTTTGCTAATTCAAACGGAACAAGTGGCGATGTTGATACATTAACACATGAAGTTGGTCATGCTTTCCAAGGATATTTATGTGCAGGAATTAAAATCCCAAGCTATAGAATGCCAACATTAGAAGCATGCGAAATTGACTCTATGAGTATGGAATTCTTTGCATATCCATGGATGAATTTATTCTTTAAAGACCAAGGTACAAAATACAAATTCTCACATACAGATGATGCAATTTCTTTCTTACCTTATGGTGCTGAAGTTGATGAATTCCAACATTTTGTGTATGCTCACCCAGAACTCGGACATAAAGAAAGATGTGAAAAGTGGGCTGAACTTGATAAAGAATATAGACCATGGCTCAAATTTACAGGATTCCCTTATTTAGAAAGTGGTCATATGTGGATTAGACAATCACATATTTATTGTGTTCCATTCTATTATATTGATTACACATTAGCTCAAGTTTTAGCTTTAGAATTTAAATGTGAAATGGATAAAAATAGAGATAAAGCATGGAAGAAATATCTTAAACTCTTAAAGATGGGCGGAAAATATCCATTCCTTGAATTAATTAAAAAAGATAAATTAAGAAATCCATTTGAAGATGGAAATGTCATTAAAGTAATTAGACCTCAAATCAAATTACTTAATGAAATTGATAATAAAAGTCTTTAATTAAAAAATGGTCTAGGCGTGATAGTCTAGACCATTTTTGTAAAAATCACTATTCATTTTATATGGATTTCCACATACTTCCGTTAGTGATTTCCATATAAAAATGGGTAAAATTTTAAATTTGTCTAAATGTAGGGGTTTTGGATTAATATTTTTTATCTTTCTTGTCCCAAGCTTCGAGCTCTTCGGTTGATGGAACAAAAACATAATCGATGTTTCTAGCATATTCGTTATAGTCAAAACCATAACCTACTAAGAACTTATTTTGAAGAATTGTGAAGCCGACAATATCAGCAACAAGATCAACTTTTCTTAATGGTTTTTTATCAACTAAGCAAACAATTTTAATGCTTCTTGGTTGATAATTTAATTGAATGTATTGTTTTAAATAATTTAATGTAAGACCTGTATCGATGATATCTTCAACAATTACGATATCTTTATTTTTAATATTTTCTGTAATGTCTTTTTTAAGATGGATAACACCTGTAGAAGCTGTTCCGCTAAAACTTGAAACTTGGATGAAATCCATTTTCATGTCAAAATTACATTTCTTAACAAGATCCATCATAAATGGTATTGCACCTTTTAAAACACCGATAAAAATAGGAGCTTCTTCGGCATCTTTATATATTTCGTTTAATTTATCAGCAATTCTTGATATTCCTTCATCTAATTCTTCTCTAGTAAAGACTATTTCTCTTTTCATTGTTATTCTCCCCTCGTAACTGGATATGAGTATCATATTTTTAAAAAAATATAAAAACAACTAAAAGGCGATTTATGTGCTGTAAATTAATTTAAACTTAATGTTCAATGAGCAAAAGTAGGCTTAGAGTTGTAAATGCTATTAAATTTTGGTATTATCTTAAAGATGAGAGGTAATTATGAAAAAAATTAAATATTCATTGCTAGTTCTTTCGTTAATAGCATTGGTCGGTTGTAGCCAAACAACACCAAACAATCCAGGTGGCGACAATAATACTGGATATAATAATAACTGTGGAAATGACAACACAGGCGATAACAATGGTGGAAGTGATAATAATGGTGGAGAAGAAAAACCAGAAGATAAGCATACTGGGTTAACACCTGAATCAGCATTTACCGCAAAAGAAGCAAACGAAATCTGCAAAGGTTTAGAGAATAAAGTAGCTACTGAACAAAAATATTATGTTTTTGGAACAGTTACAAAAGTAGAAGAAATTAGTCCTAAATTTGGCAATGGAACATTTGATATTGAATCAGGTGGAGAAAGCATTATTATTTTTAGAATTAAAGATTTAAATAATGCTAAATTTACAGATTCTACAGCTGTTAAAGTTGGTGACAAAATTGTTGCTTATGCATCATTAATTAATTACGATGGGAAATTTGAAACTAATGGTGGATACCTTTATTCTATAAATGATAAAACCTCATCTAGTGGAGATAGTGGAACTACAACAAATCCTGATGGTGGAAATCAAGGTGGATCTACAAGCACTCCATCGACTAACACAACTTATACAGGACATTATTACGATAGCATCAATGCAAGTACATTAACTGGTGGAAAAGATGGAACTTTAAGAGCGACATTAACATCACTTGTTCAACCTAAAGATAGATTCACATATAGCGGTTCTCAAAGTGGACAATTAGGTCAAGAATTATGTGACATTAATGAAGACCCAAATAATTCAGAAAATATGATTCTTTTCTATACTAAAAAGAGTATTAAAAAAGAAAAATCATCTATAGGAAACTGGAATAGAGAACATACATGGCCTCAATCCTTATCAGATGGCTTATATGGAAAAACTGGTGGAGGTGCTGATGCTCTTCATATCATGCCTACATATAACCAAACAAACTCAAAAAGAGGAAACAAAAAATTTGGTAATGTTAGTGGAAATGCTTGGGAAGTATTTGCAGGAGAAAAATACGCTAAAACAACATCAACTATGTTTGAACCAATCGATGCAAGAAAAGGCGATTGTGCTCGTATAGTTTTCTATATGTGGACAACATATTTTGCAACTCGTGGAACACCTATTACAAATGTTGCTGAATCAGTTGAAACACTTAAAGCATGGCACAAACTTGATCCTGTTGATGATACAGAAATGCTAAGAAATAATAGAGTAGAAGCTAGCGTTCAAAAGAATAGAAATCCATTCGTTGATCATCCTGAATGGGTAGATTTAATTTTCTAATTCATAAATTAAATTTAAAGAGGGGAAACTAAAAAGTTCTCCTTTTTTGTTACTTTTATTTTGCTTAGTCCTTTAATTTTATCTATTCATTGCTTTTAATATCTTCTTTTAATAAGATTTAAATATAAACAAATGGAAATTATACATAATTATAAATGCCATTTAAGAAGGATTTTTTATGAACAACAATGAAAATAATATTAACGAACCAAAAACTAGATATGGATCAGTAATTGCTGCATCTATTCTTTTAATTATCTTAATAATTATTATTATCTTAGTTACATTATTGACTCCGAGAAATGGAAGTAATAATAAAGAAAAAGAAATCACATATGATGAAATAACTGAAATCATTAATAATTATGATAAATATGATAAAGAATCACTTAAATATTATGATTACAAATTAACATTTAATGAATTGATTTATGTTGAAGGTAAATATGATGCTAAAAATAGTATTTCATATAATGAAAAGAAAAGAATAGATGATTCAGAAAACTTTAGTATTTTAGAAGGAAAAATTGATGAAACAACATATTATTTTAAAGATGGAATAAATGATTATTCTTCATTAACTAAAGAAGAAATTACTACAATTATTCATGATTTTACTATTCAATTCATTGATGATTTTATTCGCTATGATAGCTCTTTATACCTTAAAATTGATAAAAATAACAAATATTATTTAAACGAAAATAAGGAATTAAAAGTTAAAAAAGATGATGAAGAAATCTTGATTAATGAATTTGGCAATGTTTTAAGTGGTAAAATTAAGTATCTAAATAAACTATGTAAATTTATTGTTAATTATTGAGTTATTTTATGCTTAAAAACAAGTGAATAGCAGAGCTTATTATTGTAGAAATAAAGAAAAAGTTTTAATCTAAAGATGTGAATATTGATCATAACGAATTTAAAAATAAAGAATTCATTGTAAGAAAAACAATCGTTTCTTTTCCGTTTAATGGTTTATTAGAATTTTTTGATAAATTGTACGTGTCTTACAAGACAAAAAAATCAGAAATAAAAAGAATTGTCTATTGGTTTTAGGAGCAGAAACAATGAAAATTATTTTCTCTAATTCTTTGATCTCTATTATATTTGAAATTTTATCTTTTTGGCCACTTATATATATCATTAATTATTAATGACAGAAGTTCACTTTTGTTTGCTGTAATAATGATTGTTGTTTTAGAGTTTTTATATTTATTCGCTTTCAATTTCCTATTTGGATTCATTATTTTAAAAAAAGATAGCCTATTTGTTTCAGGCGGTTTTGGTTGTGTAGTTCAAAAGAGACTAAAAGTCCAACTTAAAGAAATAATAGCTATTGAATTCATATTTGAGGACTGTAGAAGTGATGGAAAGCCAATTAATTTTAGATATACAGGACAACCTAATTATTTAAAACTATATCTTGATAATGGAAAAGAAGAAAGAATATATATAGATAGGTTTTCTTTTAAAACTTGGAAAAAACTCGAAAAATATTTGCTAGATTATAATAGTGAAATCCTTGTAATGAGAGGTGCGTCTACTTTTAAGAAATACAAAAAAACAGGAATTGATGACGATCTAAAGTAATTTAATTTATATTGAAAGTGAAAATAAAAAAGTAAATAAATTGTATTTTAATTGAATTAGAAATTTGAATAAGAAACAATGGTTATATTGTAAAAAACTGTTCTCTAACAGTAAAAAAATGTTAATGGAATTTAAAGTTGTTAGTTTTTAAGGAGATGAAACAAGTAATGAGGGAAGACAAGGTACTTAATGCTTTTGATTTTTTGATAAACTATTATAATTGCTCTTTTGCTTTTGAAGAAAACGGAGGAACTTACTATATTTATCAAAACGAAACATTTAAGCTAAAAATTTATGTATGGGAACAATTTGATGAACTTGATATAAATCTAATTTATAAGGATGAATGTTTTCATATTGATCCTTATGTAGAAGATCATTCATTAATTACTAAGCGAAAAGGAATTAAAGGGCTTTTCTTTAATTATAGTAGGGAATTTCGGACAATCGTTTCAAACATAGTAAAAGAAAGAATAAAGGAAATATTAAAATAGTTTTTTTAAAAATCCCGTTTCAAAAGTTCCTTTTTTGAATTCGACTTTTTAGTTATTTTACGAACATAAATTTCTAGATTGTGTTTATTAGAAAAATCTTAAAGATATTTCCTTAAAAGACATTTATAATGTATTTAATAAGGACAAAGAGCTTATAAAAAGCAAATATCAAATTA
>ENA-UOJH01001268-UOJH01001268.1-human-gut-metagenome-genome-assembly--contig:-C148-NODE-1268-length-19457-cov-5.050253_pt1 | contig 19457 bp, 25 predicted proteins | sample MGYA00242345_ERZ723892 | MGnify/ENA metagenome assembly ERZ723892 | reverse complement strand
TGCTCTTTATCCGCTTTTTGGGTATAATATCTACAAAAATCAACGATTGTTGACATTGAGTTGAAATTCATTTCAGAATAAATATTTATATTATATACATACGGGGGTGGAACTATGTTCAAGATACTTATAGCCGAGGATGACCGCGAGCTGCGCCAGCTTTTCCAGCACGTTCTCACCAAGAACGGTTATGCCGCAGTCGGCGTATCGAACGGCGAGGAGGCGCTCGCCGCTATGGACACAAGCTATTACGATTTGATAATTTCAGATATTATGATGCCAAAGCTCGACGGGTACGAGCTGGTGCGCTCGCTGCGCGAGGCGGGCAACAGCATTCCCGTGCTGATGATAACCGCGAAGGACGCGTTTGATGATATGCGTCTCGGCTTCGTCTCCGGCAGCGACGATTATATGGTCAAGCCCGTCAACGTAAACGAGATGGTGCTGCGCGTCAGCGCACTGCTGCGTAGGGCGCAGATGGCGAACGAGCGCCGTCAGGTGATCGGCGGGACGGTGCTGGAATGCGACTCGCTCTCGGTGCACACCGGCGGCGCGAACATGGTGCTGCCGCAGAAGGAGTTCATGCTGCTTTATAAGATGGTCTCCTTCCCTGGTCGGATATTCACACGTCAGCAGCTGATGGACGACATCTGGGGCTACGAGACCGAGACTGACACGCACACTGTCGACGTTCACATCGGGCGGCTGCGCGAGCGCTTCCGCGATAATCCCGATTTCAAGATCGTCACGATGCGCGGAGTCGGCTACAAGGTGGTGAAGCTGTGAAAAAGAAGTTCTCATCCATGCCGACGCTGCGCGTCTGGTTCACGCTGATATGCATGGTCGAGTACATCGTCGTCGCGCTCCTCGCGGAGCTGACGGCGTGGCTTATAAAAAAGTGGCTCGGCATAACCGTGGCGGCGCCGCTCTTCGTATGGGCGGTTCTGTTCAGCGTCATTTTCGGCTTCGTCATCACAAATTTCACACTGAAGGTATTCTTTGACCCCGTCGCAAAGCTCGAAAAGGCCATGCGCACCGTGGCAGGCGGAAACTTCAAAGTGACTGCCGAGACGGACAGCCGCATCAACGAAGTGCGCAGCCTGTACAGCAGCTTCAACATGATGGTCAAGGAGCTGAGCGCGACCGAGACCCTGCAGACGGACTTCATCTCAAGCGTGTCGCACGAGTTCAAAACCCCGATAAACGCTATCGAGGGCTACGCTTCCCTCCTGCAGGATCATCAGCAGTCGCAGGAGGAGCAGGATGCTTATATCGAGAAGATACTCTTCAATACCCGCCGCCTCTCCACGCTCATCGGGAATATCCTGCTGCTGTCCAAGATAAGCGCGCAGAGCATCCGCCCGCAGCTCGTCAGCTACCGGCTTGACGAGCAGGTGCGGCAGGCCATCGTGGCGCTGGAGCAGAAATGGACGGAGAAGGACATCGACTTTGACATTGAGCTGGACGAGATCGAGTATTCGGGCTACGGCTCGCTGCTGATACATGTATGGACGAATCTGATCGACAACGCCATAAAGTTCGACCCCCACGGCGGGATGATCTTGATGCGCATGCGCGCTGAAAATGACACCGTGACATTCACTATCGAGGACGACGGCCCCGGGATTCCTGCGGGCGACGAAGAACGGATATTCCACAAGTTCTACCAGAGCGACAATTCGCGCGAGATGTACGGCAACGGCCTCGGCCTTGCGCTTGCTCAACAGATAGTTGAGCTGAGCGGCGGAACGATCAGCGTGGAGAACCTGCCGACTGCGGGCTGCCGCTTTACGGTCAGGCTGCCGATAGTCGCCAAGCAGTGACAGAATGTTACTCAATCAACTAATTTTCAACTGGCGTTGACTTTGACTTGAACTTATGTTGTAAAATCTAATGTATAAATACCTTAACGTGGGCTGACAGGCTCATGTGCATGTCAGGGAGGCACAAAGGATGAACAAGAGGACCGGCGAGGATCGGATATGGACGATACCCAATATTTTGTCGATTTTCCGCATGGTGTTGATCCCCGTTTTTGTCTGGACATACTGCGGGCTAAAAAATGATCTCGCTACCGCGCTCGTGCTGCTGCTCTCCGGTATCAGCGATACAGCGGACGGCATCATTGCGCGCCGCTTCAACATGATCACGACGCTCGGCAAGGCGATAGACCCCGTTGCCGACAAGCTGACGCAGATAGCGATGCTCCTCTGCCTGCTCACCCGATTCCCTTCACTCATCATCCTGTTCGCGCTCCTTCTCATAAAGGAGATAACCGGCGGCGTGATGAGCTTGCTGATACTGAAGCGCTGCAAGCTTGTGCTGCCTGCCGACTGGCACGGCAAGCTCACAACTTTCCTGCTCTACGCCACCATGCTTCTGCACCTCCTCTGGGGTTCGATACCGGAATCGGTCTCGAACGCGAGCATCGCGGTGTGCTCAGCGGTGACGCTGATGTCGTTTGTGCTTTATTTTATACGGAATTTCCGCGCGCTGTCCCGTTCGGAGGGCAAGTCCGGCGCGGTTTGAGGTAAACTGATGGGATTTTGGAAATGCGTTATATACATGGCCGCGCTCGGCGTGCTGTCCTTCGTCATAGGCCGCCTGCTGCCGAAAAGCTGGTTTCATGCTGACAGGTTCCCGTACAAGACCGCAGCCTGTGAGCCGAAGATATACCAGGCGCTGCGCGTGAAAAGCTGGCAGGGCAAGGTTCCGGATATGAGCCGCATATTCAAAAAAATCATGCCGGAGAAGAAAATGACCGCCGAGACGATAGCCGACGTGCCGCGTATGCTGGAAGAGACCTGCGTTGCAGAGCTTACGCATTTTCTTCTGAGCCTCCTCGGCCTCGCCATGCTCTGGATCTGGCCGGGCGCGGGCGGGATAATCGTCACGGTGATATACATTCTTCTCGGCAACCTGCCCTTCATAATCATTCAGAGATACAACCGCCCAAGGCTGCAGCGGCTCTACGCCATGCAGCAGCGCAAGCGAGAAAGGAGCTCTATCTGAATGCGTACCCTAATACTAAGCTGCAATACCGGCGCGGGGCATAATTCCTGCGCGAAAGCGCTTCAGGAGACCTTCACCGCCCACGGCGAGGTGTGCGACATCATCGACGCATTACAGTTCATATCCGAGCGCGCGTCCCAGTTCATTTCAAACTGGCACACGCGCATATATCTCTACGCACCGAAGCTTTTCAAGGCTGGATATCAGGGCGCGGAGAACCATGATTCTCTCTTCCGCGAGGGAACCGGAATATATAAGTTCTTGACAAGCGGTGCCGACAGAATATATGATTACATCGTAGAGGGCGAGTACGACAATATAATCTGCACTCACGTTTTCCCAGCTCTCGCCATAAGCGAAATGCAGGAGCGTCACCCTTCCATGCGGATAACGACAAGCTTCATTTCGACCGACTACACCTGCTCCCCCAGCGTCTCCGATTCCAACCTTGAATGGTATTTCATCCCCGCCGAGTCACTGAAGGACGAGTTTGTCCGCTGCGGTGTGCCGAGTGAAAAGCTCGTCGCCAGCGGTCTGCCCGCGAAGCGCGCATTTTACGCGCGCCCCGACAAGAAGGCAGCCAAGGCGGCGCTCGGGTTTGACGAAGACCAGCGTCACCTGCTGGTGATGTGCGGCAGCATGGGCTGCGGCCCGATACGCGACATCACCGAGCTTCTCTGCGAAAATATCAGCGAGGATCAGACGGTCACGGTCGTCTGCGGCTCAAACGAGGAGCTATACGAGAAGCTTAACAAGCGCTTCGGCTCCGTGCCGCGCGTCCATATACGCGCAGTGGTATCCGATATGCCGCCGCTCATGCAGTCTGCCGACCTCTTCCTCACGAAGCCCGGCGGACTGAGCAGTACCGAGGCCGCCGCTGCCGGTGTGCCGATGGTGCTCATCGATGCCGTGGCGGGATGCGAGGAGCACAATCTGGACTTCTTCCTCAAGCTCGGCGGCGCTGTCACCGCTGAAACGCCCGAGGAGCTTGCAGAGCTTGCGCTCTCCCTGCTGTCGGACGAGGCACGGCTCAAAGAAATGTTCGCCGCGCTCGCGCCGTCGGACGTCATTCCCGCCGAAAAAATCTATGCGCACCTGCTCCGCTGCGCGAATAAACCGGAGCTTTAAGGAAAATGCTTGAAACAGATTTTCGCCGATTTCGCTTCAGCAAGCTGAATACGGATGAGTTCCGTCACCTGAAGCTGCTGATTTTCTGGCCCATATTCGGGCTGTTTTTCACCTTTGTGGAGCGTTTTTATAACGTCGGGCACTATTATTCGATGCACTGCCCGCTTGACGACATGATCCCGTTCTGCGAATGGTTCCTGATACCGTATCTGCTCTGGTTCGTATACCTTATCGGGACAATCGTGTACACCTTTTTCTTCGATGTAGCGGCATTTAAGCGGATGATGTATTTCATCATCATTACATATTCGATCACGATGCTGATATATCTCGTTTTCCCGACCTGCCAGGATCTGCGCCCGACGCAGTTCGCGCGGGACAACGTCCTGACGCGGTTCGTCGCATGGTTTTATAATTTTGACACTAACACGAACGTCTGCCCGTCGATACACGTCCTCGGCTCCGTCGCCGCAATGCTCGGTCTGTGCGACTGCAGGCGGCTGCAAAACCCGAAGCTGAAGCTTCTCTTCATCCTGCTCTGTGTGCTGATATGCATCTCGACAGTGTTTATGAAGCAGCATTCGGTGCTGGATGTTCTGGCGGCGCTGCCGCTGTGCGTGATTGCCTACCCCATATGCTACAAAGCGGGACGGCATGAAAAAGTCAGCGCGGTTCAACTATAAGTTGAGCTGCGCTGACTTTTCAGCATTTGTGCGTTATGAAATATTCCCGCGCGGTTTCCGCGTCGTGCTTGATCTGAGCCGACAGCTCCTCGAAATCGTCGAACCTGCGCTCCGGTCTGATGAACGAATAGAAATCGACGCGCGCCTGACGGCCATAGAGATTGCCGCTGTAGTCCAGCAGGAAGCTCTCGACGCTAACGCGGCCGCTGCTGCTGACCGTCGGCCTGACGCCGACGTTCGTCACCGCAACGTAGTTCGCGCCGCCCTCGAGATAGACCCGCGTCGCGTACACACCATGTTTCGGGACAAGCACGCCCTCCGGAAAGAACATGTTTATAGTCGGCGTGCCCATCTTGGTGCCGAGGTGGTAACCGGAATGCACGGTGTCTGCCAAAGAGTGCGGATGCCCGAGCAGGCGGTTCGCCTGTTCGATCTCGCCTTCCGCGATAAGCTCGCGGATATGCGTTGAGCTGACGACGCGGCCGTCCACCATCACGGCAGGGATTATATCGCAGCCGATGCCGCGCGCCTCGCAGTACGCCTTCAGCCGCTCCGCGGTGCCTTCGCCCTTGTAGCCGAAGCAGAAATCGTGACCCACGACTATCCAGCTGATGTTCAGCTCACGGATAAGCGAATCGATGAATTCGTCCCACGGCATGCGCATGACGTGCTGATTGAAATGGATAAACACGACGTTGTCGATGCCGAAGCAGCGCCGGATTATCTCCTCGCGCCCCAGCGCGCTGTTGATAAGCGGCACGTCCTTTCCGAAAACGAGCATATCCGGATGCACGTCAAAGCTCAGAACCGACGGAACGGCGTCTATCTCTTCCGCGCGCTGTTTCGTCTTTTTCAGCAGCGCCGCGTGTCCCAGATGCACCCCGTCGAAAAAGCCGAGGGCTATCGCTCTTTTTATCTCTGGCATGGAATTACACCTCAAAGAAGCTTTTTATAGTTTTCATGCGGCCGTTGGCAGCCCGGCACAGCGCAAGGAATTCGCCCGCCTGTGAATAGACGCGGTATTCCCCGTCCGACACTGCGCATGAAAAATCGTTGCCGCAGCGGAGCTTTCTCTCGCTACCGCCGCTGACGGTATATTCCTTCGCGCGGCTGAACAGCGAATCGACCGGTATCAGCAGCGACTCGACGTCGCCCGCTTCTTTCGCGCGCTGGACGTCCTCGATGCTGTGCGCATCGTCAACGCTGAACTCCCCCGCGCGGATACGGCGCAGCGAGCTCATGCAGCCGCCGACATTCAGACTCTCGCCTATGTCATTGCACAGAGTTCTGATATACGTGCCCTTTGAGCATTCGACGTCAAGCGTCCAATCCGCCTTTTCTCCGCCGAGTATCTCTATGCCGTGTATCGTAACGGGGCGGGGCTTGCGCTCCACCTCGCCGCCGCGGCGGGCAATGTCACACAGCTTCTGGCCGTTTACCTTTATGGCGGAGTACATCGGGGGAATCTGCATGATATCGCCGATAAACGGCTTTATCGCGTCTGCCAGAGCCTCCCTTGTGACGCTGGCTTCGCAGCTCCGCAGTATATTGCCCGTGGTGTCCTGTGTGTCGGTGCTCACGCCGAGGCGGAGCCCCGCGATATATCGCTTGCTCTGCGCTTCGGCAAATTCCACCGCGCGCGTCGCCCTGCCGACAAACATGACGAGAAGTCCGGTCGCCATCGGGTCAAGCGTTCCGGAATGACCTATGCGCCGCTCACGCAGCATGCCTTTCAGCTTTGCCGCGATGTCATGGCTCGTCCAGCCCTCCGGCTTGTCTATTAGAAGAATGCCGTTCATTTCCAGACCTCGTCGATCACGGCGAGGAGCATGTCACGCGCCTTCTCGGGCGGGCAGTCGATCGTGCATCCGGCCGCCATCGCGTGGCCGCCGCCGCCGAACACGGCGCAGATATCGCTGCTGCTGACGTCGCGTCCGGTGCGGACGGAGACCTTGCTGCTGCCGTTATCGCGCTCACGGATCGTTATATTCACCGATGCGCCCTCGGCGCGTCCGGCAAGTCCCGCCAGATCGTCGCAGTCCTCTTCGCCCGCGCCGGCCTGACGCAGCATTTCCTTCGTGATTATGGCGACGGATATCTTCCCGTCGCGGTAAAAGCCCATAGTGGAGTAGATCATTCCCTCAAGCTTCAGCCGCGCGCGGGAGGCCTTGCGGAAGAACTTCACGTTCACCATGCCGGTATCCGCGCCGTACTCAAGCAGCTCCGCCGCCGCCCTGAATGTGGCGGCATTTGTGTTGAGATACTGGAAGCAGCCTGTATCCGTCGTCACGGCAATATACAGCAGGTCTGCCTCCTCCTGCGTGATGCCGCCGCACATCTCTTTTATTACCGCAAGCACGGTCTCGCCGCAGGCCGCCTTATCCGGGCAGACCAGCTCTTTCTTCGCATAGTGCGAATTGGTTGGGTGGTGGTCGATGCAGAGATCGATTGCGCCGTCAAAGCCCTCGGCAAACATTTTCTCTGTCGCGACGTCTACCGACACGATGTACTTAGACTTGAAGCTTTTCGGGGCAAAGTATTTCTCAACGTGCGGCATATACTTCGTCGTGACTGCGGGGTTTCTGAAAAGATTCGCCCGTTTCCCTGCACGGCGCAGGGCGCTGCAAAGCGCGGCGGCACTGCAAAGAGTGTCACCGTCGGGATTTGCATGGGTGATTATAAGAATGTTATTCTTGCTCAGGAGCAGCTGGGAACATTCCTGTGCGGTCATTCGTCCTCATCCTCGTCTTTCTTTATATCGAGACTGTTTATGACCTCGCTGATATGCGCGCCGTACTCGATACTGTGGTCTACCTCGAACACCAGCTCCGGAGTGTAGCGCAGGTTCATCGAAGTTCCAAGCTCATGGCGCAGCCAGCCGGACGCGGATTTCAGCCCCTTTTTGAACTCTTTTTCGTCCTTCATGCCCATCACGGACAGCCATATCTTCGAATAGCGCAGATCGCCCGTAGTCTCGACGCGGGTGACGCTTATCATCCCCTGCTGAACTCTCGGATCCTTTATCTCGCGCAGCAGCTTTGACATGACAAACTGTATGTCGTCATTGGTTCTTGCAAGCTTGTTAGATGCCATAAAATCCTCCATATGATTTTTCGGAAAGCTCATTGCAGATACAGGGCGCTTGAAAATCAAAGCACCCTGTCCGCACATATTATCTGTTTATCTGCTCCATCACGAAGCACTCAATAACGTCGCCGATCTTGATGTCGTTGAACTTCTCGACCTGCATACCGCACTCGTAGCCGGAGGCGACTTCCTTCACGTCGTCCTTGAAACGGCGCAGGGACGCCAGCTCGCCCTCGTGGATAACGATATTGTCGCGCAGGACGCGAACCTCGCAGCCGCGCTGTATCTTGCCGTCGGTGCAGTAGCAGCCGCAAACGGTACCGACCTTGGAGACCTTGTAGGTCTCTCTGACCTCGGCGTGGCCGATGATGACTTCCTTGAACTGCGGAGCGAGCATGCCCTTCATGGCAGCTTCGATCTCGTTGATGCAGTCGTAAATGACGCGGTACATGCGCATATCGACATTGGAACGGGCTGCGCTGTCGCGCGCGGCGTTGTCCGGACGGACGTTGAAGCCGACGATAATAGCGCCGGAGGTCGCGGCAAGCATGACGTCACTCTCGTTTATCGCGCCGACCGCGCTGTGGATGACTTTAACTCTGACCTCGTCGTTGGAAATTTTCTCAAGCGAGGACTTGACGGCCTCGGCAGAGCCCTGAACATCCGCCTTGACGATGATGTTGAGGGTCTTCATCTCGCCGGACTTGATCTGGCTGAAGATATCCTCAAGGCTCACCTTCTTCGTGCCGCCCATGGAGTTATTCATCTGCTGGACTCGGCGCTCCTCGGCAAGCTCTCTCGCCATGCGCTCGTCGGCAACGGCATTGAACACGTCGCCCGCGCTCGGGACTTCGGACAAGCCGGATATCTCGACAGGCGTGGAGGGACCGGCCTCGGTCACGCGCTGTCCCTTATCGTTTATCATGGTACGGACGCGGCCGACGGCGGTACCGGCGATGATGATATCGCCCGCCTTGAGCGTGCCGTTCTGCACCAGAACGGTCATTATCGGGCCGCGGCCCTTATCAAGGCGCGCCTCAATGACGGTGCCCTTTGCGGCGCGGTTGGGATTGGCCTTCAGCTCCTGAACCTCCGCGAGAACGACAAGGTTTTCAAGCAGATTTTCGATACCCATGCCGGTCCTTGCGGATATAGGGCATACGATCGTATCTCCGCCCCACTCTTCAGGCACGAGGTCGTACTCGGTGAGCTGCTGCTTGATACGGTCGGGATTTGCGCCGACGGTGTCCATCTTGTTTATCGCGACGACCACGGGGATGTTCGCGGCCTTCGCGTGGTTGATGCTTTCTATGGTCTGCGGCATGATGCCGTCATCCGCCGCGACAACGAGGATCGCGATATCGGTGACCATTGCGCCGCGGGCGCGCATGGAGGTGAACGCCTCATGTCCCGGAGTGTCAAGGAAGGTGATGGGGCTGCCGTTTATCTCAACGGTGTAAGCGCCGATATGCTGCGTGATGCCGCCGGCCTCACCGGAAACGACGTTCGCGTGGCGGATATAGTCAAGCAGAGAGGTCTTGCCGTGGTCAACGTGACCCATGACAACGACAACCGGTGCTCTCGGCACCAGATCCTCAGGCTTATCCTCATGGTCGTCGATAAGACGCTCCTCAACCGTAACTATGACTTCCTTCTCGACCTTGCAGCCAAGCTCCATGGCGACGAGCGCCGCGGTGTCATAGTCGATAACATCGGAAACGGAGGCGAACACGCCGAGCTTGAAGAGCTGCTTTATGACCTCGGACGCAGTCTTCTTCATACGGGAGGCCAGTTCGCCGACGGAAATTTCGTCGGGTATCTCGACCTTGAGCTGCTGCTTCTTCGCTATCTCGAGCTGAAGCTTCTGCATACGGTTGCGCTCTTCCTGACGGCGCTTGGACGAGGCGGACTGCTGGTTCTGGCGCTGCTTGGACTTGCTGACAATCTTTTCCTTGGTGCCAAGGCGCATATTGCCGGAACCGGTCTTGTTGCCGGCCATATCCTCAAACTTCTCGTTATATTTCTCAATATTCACAGCCGCGCTGCCGCGGGTGTCGATAACGCGCTTCTCCGCGACCTGACGCGGAGTGTGCGGCTTATTGGGCTTCTCGGCCTTTTTGGGCTGCTGCGGAGCCGGCTGCTGCGGCTGCGCGGGCGCCGTGCTCTGCTGAGCGGGCTTTTTCTCGGGTGCGGCCGCGGTCTTTTCGGGCGCGGCCTCCTTCTTCGCAGTAGCAGCGGGCTTCTCCGGCACCTTGAAGATATCCTCAAGGGACGCGGCCTGGTTATGCTGGGTCATATACTCGAAGATAACGTCAAGCTCATGATTCTCCAACACCTGCATATGGTTCTTGGGCGGCGCAATATAATCAGTCAGGATCTGGCTGATCACCTTGGACGTCACATTAAAATCCTTTGCAACTTCATGCACTCTATATTTAATCATGCTCATACGTTATTCCTCCTCTTTCCGATCCTCTTGTTCTTCTCATGCGCCGCGGCCTCTTTCTTGCGCCGGTCGACTCTCTCAAATCGCCGCTGGATCTCAGCCGTGCTCTCGTCATAGCCCTCCGGTACAGCCGCCGCAAGAGATTTCATAAAGGCGTTTGCAAACCCGATATCCGTTATCGCCGCCATTGCGCAACTGGACACGCCGACATGCGCGGCGATCTCATCCTTGGTAAACGGCAGCGTTACCGTGACAACGTCGCGCCCGTGCGTGAAGCCCCTTGCACGGCTTCGGGCATTGTCAGACGCGTCCGACGCGAGAAGCAGCAGCTTTGCCTTGCCTGCTCTCACCGCACCGCCGGTATTCGTCTCGCCCACGGCGATTGCGTTCGCCTTTCGCATGAGGCCTAGAAGATTGAGCGTTTTTTCTCTCATTTTTCGGCCCCCATCTCTTCATTCAGTTTTTCGTACACCGCTTCGGGTATCTGCGTTGAAAACGCGCGCTCAAGCGCTTTGGCCTTTATCGCCTGCTTCAGGCAAGCCGGAGCCGGGCAGATATACGCCCCGCGTCCCGGAGCCTTGCCCTTGAAGTCCAGCGATATCTCGCCTTCCGGCGAGCGGACAACGCGGATAAGCTCCCGCTTCGGTTTCATCTCGCGGCAGCCAAGACACTGCCGCATTGGTATTTTCTTCTGCATCCTGACGCCGCCTTTCTTTTAAGATTAAGCCTCGGATTCGGGCTTGATGTCTATCTTGTAGCCGGTGAGCTTTGCGGCGAGACGGGCATTCTGGCCTTCCTTGCCGATGGCGAGGGAAAGCTGATTGTCCGGCACGATGACGCGGCAGCTCTTGCCGTCGTCAAGCATGGTGACGCTGACTACCTCGGACGGGGACAGCGCCGCGGCAATGTACTCCTCCGGATCCTCGCTGTACTTGACTATGTCTATTTTCTCACCGCCAAGCTCGTTGACGATGCTGGCAACACGACCGCCCTTCGGGCCGACGCAGGAGCCGATGGGATCGACGTTCGGGTCTGCAGACCAGACGGCCATCTTGGTGCGGCTGCCGGCTTCGCGGGCGATGGACTTTATCTCGACGGTGCCGTCGTAGATTTCAGGCACCTCAAGCTCGAAAAGGCGCTTGACAAGGCCGGGGTGGGTGCGACTGATGAGCACCTGCGGGCCTCTGGTGGAATTCCTGACCTCGACGACATAGACCTTGATGCGGTCACCCTCTTTGAGCTCTTCGGTCTTGATGCGCTCATTCGCGGCAAGCATGGCTTCCGTAAATTCGCTGTTGGAGGCGATGCGGATGGAGACGCTTCCGTTGCGCGGCTCGATATGGGAGACGACTCCGGTCAGGATCTCATGTTCCTTGGAGGTGAACTCCTCAAAGACGAGGCCGCGCTCGGCTTCGCGTATGCCCTGGATGATGACCTGCTTTGCAGCCTGAGCCGCGATGCGGCCGAACTTCTTGGTCTCCACCGGCACGCCGACGACATCGCCGATCTTCGCACGCTTGCTGATCTTCTTTGCCGCCTCAAGATTTATCTCAAGATTGGCATCCTCAACTTCCTCAACGACAGTCTTTTTCACGACCATGTCTATGCGCTTCTTGTCCTCGTCAAGAATGACTTCAACATTGTCCGCGCAGTCAGGATTGTCACGGCGGAAGGCCGCGAGCATTGCCTGATTAATTTTGTCGTACATGTAGCTTCTGGGAATACCCTTTTCCTTCTCGATATCTTCTATGGCTTCAAAAAATTCTGCGTTCATTTCTATAACCCCTTTTATATCGTTGCGTGCAGTCTTACCTGCGCCACCTGTGGTTTGTCAAATTCAAGAGTTTCCTTGCCTGATGTGATCGTCACTCTGCCGTTATCGTAGGCCGCAAGCACTCCGACAAAAGCCTTGCGCCCGTCTTTCGGCTGATACAGCTTTACCTCGACCTGGCTTCCCATGAACTGTTCAAAGTCGGACGGCCTTTTCAGCTCCCGCTCCGCTCCCGCAGAACCTACCTCGAAAACATAGCTGTCGGGTATTGGATCAGCCTCGTCCAGCAGCGGGTCAAGCGCGCGGCTTATGCGCTCGCAGTCGTCTATCGACACTCCGCCCTCTTTATCAATGTACACTCTGAGATACCAGCTCCCCGCCTCGCGGACATATTCAACGTCCCACAGCGAACAGCCCTCGTTTTCCACAACCGGTTTTGCAAGGGCAAAGACCCTGTCAGTGATTTTGCTCATACGTCACTCACTTCCACATTTTAGTATGGCCATGCCACTCGTAAAAAAGAGTGAGCCGAAGCTCACTCTGACATTACCATAATCCTTACTATGTAATAATACCACTGTATCTTGTATATTGCAAGAACTTTTTTCCCGCCGTGCAATATATTTCGCGCGCTGACTCTTACAGCGTGTAATTCGGATTATAATGGGCGTAGAATTCCTCAAAGCAGATGCCGTTTTCCATGATGAACTGAGCCGCTTCCTTCCCGACGTAGCGGTAATGCCAAGGCTCGTCCCATCCGGTGAGCAGCACCTTGCGCGTCGGGTAGCGCTTTATAAAGCCGTACTCAGCGCAGTGCTCGTCAAGCCAATCATAGAAATCGTGGTTCATGTTTTCATAGACAAGCTTCTGATAGTGCCGGTCATAGATATCGACCGCGAGGCCGAGCTGATGCTCGCTGCTGCCGGGGAACATGGTGATCTTCTTCGCTTCCTCGACAGCGAGCTGATACTCCGGCTTGTTATAGTCCGTGGAGATGCCCATTTCCATCGCTATCTGCGTGGTTTTGCCGTTGAATAGCTGGTTCTGATAGGTGTACGTTCTGTACGCCGCACCGATAACGACGTTGAACCCCGCGTCCTTGAGCGCCTGGATCATGTCGTTCAGGTCGCCGACAGCGCGCGCGTCAAAGCTCATGCGGTAGCCGTCTATCTCCGTCAACTCCTCAGGCTCGAAGGCCGAGGACAGGAGGTTGTCGCTGTTGACGAGCTTATAGCGCCAGTCGTCGAGAAACTCGTCCTGATCTATCTGCGGCCAGATATCCGCCGTAGGCTCAGGGGTATTGACCGAGGCGGGGTCAAGAAACGAGACGCTGTCGCTCTTTATGTATGCGCCGTCAACGCCGCCGAATATGACATCCGTCATATTCTCGGTGCGGGAATCTATAATGGTGTAAAGCACAAGGCACAGTATTGCCATGGTTATGAGCCATAAAACTTTCTTTCCTTTCACTGCCCTGCACCTGCCTTTCACAAATAAAATATAAGTTATTATATCACCATTTCCGCATCAATTCAAGTCCCGCGGCCGCACTCCTCCCCCACCGCGGATTTTACGGGCATCCGGCGGCGCGGCGGGCGGTAATAGTGCGGCGATATCCTGAATATATATTTCTGTGCTGAAATGAATATGGAGGTGAAATTATGGCGAAAACACCGCTTTTTCGGGGTTCCTGCACCGCGATAATCACGCCGTTTACGAAAACCGGCGTCGATTACGAGCAGCTTGAGCGGAACATAGAGTTTCAATATGAAAACGGCACCGCCGCGGTTGTTGCCTGCGGCACGACCGGCGAAAACGCGACGCTCACCGGCGGTGAGCACAGTGAGGTCATCCGTCGGGTGATACACACGGCCAAGGGGCGCATGAAGGTCATCGCCGGTGTCGGCGGGAACAACACGGAGCGCGTTCTGAGGCGAGCCGAGGACGCGAAGTTCATGGGGGCAGACGGCATACTTATGATCTGCCCATATTACAACAAGACGACGCAGAAAGGGCTTATCGAGCACTTCACATACGTCGCCGACCGCGTCGACCTGCCGATGATATTGTATAACGTCCCCAGCCGTACCGGCATGAGCATTGCTCCGGAGACGTACAAAGCCCTGTCGGAACACCCGAACATAAACGGCGTGAAGGAGGCGTCCGGCGATATCGCGCTTGTCGGCACGATACGCAGCCTGTGCGGCGACGCGCTGAATATCTGGAGCGGTAACGACAGCGACACCGTGCCGATGATGGCGCTCGGTGCGCACGGTGTCATATCCGTTGCAAGCAATATCGTCCCCGCCGCCGTCACGAAGCTGTGCGCCCTGTGCCTTGACGGAAACTATCCTGAGGCGACGGCGCTGTACGCAAAGTACGCGGCCTTCTTCTCCGCACTGTTCATCGAGACGAACCCCATCCCTGTCAAGACCGCAATGCGGCTTGCGGGCATGGACAGCGGGATAATGCGTCTGCCGCTGACGGAGATGTACGAAAGCAATCTCGAAAAGCTGAAAGCCGCGATGCACGGCATCGGCATTGAGATATGATCTGACAGACTATGTGAAACGGCCCTGGAGCGCTCCCTCAATGGATGCGCCCCAAGGCCGTTATTCTTTCTCTGCGGTTGATCATATTTTTGCTTCAAGAATGGAGTTCAGTCCAGCACGATGTCTTTTTTCTTTCCGTTTTTCTTTCTCGGGTACTGACGAATACGGGTGACGAAATCCAGATTGATGATTTCAAGCTCACCGGAATTCTTCTCGATGACCATGCCGCCGTCATCAATTTCCTTTATCACGCCCTGCACACTGCCGTCGTTTGATGTGATCGTATAAATGATTCACTCTTCTCCGATAAACCGTTTTGCCAGTTCTTTCATAATGCTGTTCTCCTTATTCTGCATTTTTCGGTTCAAAATATGTCTGACTGCCGCCAGCCGTCTTCTTCGCGCTATCCATGGTATAATTACAAGGACGACCAAGACGAACAAGATTAGGTAAGTATTTCCGTTCATTTACGTTTTTCCTTATGGCGCATGACAAAAGCAATGGCCAATTCAACTGCTCCGACAATCAGCCATACAACGCCGATGGCGGTATTTTTCACCCACAAGAACCAAAGCAGCGACACCAGAAGCCAAGTGACCGCTAGAACAAAACAACCGGTACTGCTGAGCTTCATCAAAACTTCCTCCTTGAAAGAAATCACGGGATTTTAATCCCTGCTTTTGAGCAGTGCATCGCTTCCCTGCAATATACCGACAGATTGACAAGCCAGATAAGGCACACTACCAGCGACGGCAGGAAGCCGATCCCGAATACCAGCGCACAGACTGCAAGCACGATAGCCAGAACCGCGCAGACGGTGCTCGTTGCGGTGTATGCTTTATAGGCGCATTTGCCAATCATGATCTTCTCCGCCTCGTCGCAGCTGTCCACCCACTTTTTCTGGAACTTCATATCATAGACGGATACATCCTTCACAGGATTTGTATGCTTGGCGGCGTCAACGCACTTCTGCTGTATAACGATCGTCTCGACCATAATAGCCAGGAATCCAACTATGCTGGCAAAAACCGCATATGTGCCCGGCCTGCTGTCAAACGCGGCAAAGCCCGCAGAGTACGACGCAGCAATGAGAAAATAGGAGATGACCAGCGCGGCGCTGGATATCCACATCGCAGTTGATATCTTCCCGTCGATGATGTCGGCCAGCTCCTCATCTTCGCCGTCCCACATGCCGATCAGCTTCTTCGCGCTGCGGTAAATGGGGACACAGACAGCAGGCACTATGACTGCCAGCGCCAGCATGAGCCACGGCGCGATACGCGTACCGAAGAACGCGCCCGCGGCTTTTATGCTTCCGGTCAGTTCGTTCAGCGCGTATTTTCCGGAGAAATAGCCTATCACTCCGCCTATAAGCGCGCACACGACAAAAAGAAGGATGAATTTCGGCAGAGCCTTTCGATCCGTCCGCTTGATCTCATTGTTATCCATTGTCTTCTTCCTCCTGTAAATAGAAAACTTCTTCCACTGTAACGCCGCACACCTTTGCTATCGTCAGGGCAAGGGTGACGGACGGCGAATAGTCGCCCCGCTCGATCAGGCTTATCGTCTGGCGGGACACGCCGCACAGGCGCCCCATCTCCTGCTGATTGACGTTCAGTGCGGCTCTGCGTTCCCTCAAACGATTCCGCAGTATCATACAGCACCTCCAGTTGACAACATTATACGTCTTAATGACAAACATACTTGTCATTTTGCATTGTACTCTTGTCAGCTATATTTGTCAATAACTATTTAAAAATTAAGGGAGAGGTCTTATCTGCAAAGCCTCTCCCCGTGTGTTTAAGTCGTTATAGAATTTTTATCTCAAGCTCCGCGCTCGGCTCATCCGGTATATACACCGAGCAGAAATATCCGCCATACTCCGCTGTGCGCATGGTTCCGGCCAAGCAGCCGATCGTGCAGAATGAATTGAGCGGTATCCCCGTGCCGTGGGCTTTCACATAGCTCTCCTTCATAGTCCAGACGCGCGTAAATGCCGCTCCCCTGTCCGCAGAGTTCAGCACAAACTCCCGCTCGCACGGCGTAAACCTCCGCTCAAGGATACGCACATCCGCCGCGGCGCGCTTCTGGATATCAACGCCTATCGCCCGATCATACACCGCGCAGGCGCAGCGATCCCCAGAGTGCGACAGGCTGAAGCGCAGCGGCACATCCGCAAGCTCCGGCTTGCCGGATTTGTCGGTTACTATCTCCACCGGAAATTCTATCTCCGGCATGGTATCGCGCAGGGCATATATCAGCAGCCGCTCCGCGCATATCCCCTCGGCGCGCCGCGCAGCGCTCTTCGCCGCGCGCAGCTTATCGAGCCGGTACCGCGAAAAGATCGCCTCGTCCGCCGTTGCCGTTGCGTCTATCTCGGATATATACAGCCGCGGCGTCATGCGCGCATAGCGTCGATGGTTTTGCCGATAAGCTCCGACAGCTCCATGTCAAGCATCTCCGCGCCGCGGCGTATCACGTCGCGCGAGCATCCGGCGGCAAACTTCTTGTCCTTGAATTTCTTCATCACGGACTTGACCTCCATGCCCTCAAGTCCGGTCGGGCGCATGAGCGCAACCGCGCCTATCAGTCCGGTCAGCTCGTCAGTCGCAAACAGCACCTTCTCCATGTACTTAACCGGCTCGACATCTATGCAGATGCCGTAGCCATGGCTGATAACAGCATGGATGACGTCCTCGTCTATATCGTTCTCGTGCAGCAGCTCTATCGCCTTGACGCAGTGCTGCTCCGGATACAGCTCAAAATCGATGTCATGCAGCATTCCGACGGTACGCCAGAAATCGACGTTCTCCGGATCGTATTCTTTTGCAAATTCGCCCATGACCTTTGAGACCGTCTCGCCGTGCTGAATGTGAAACGGCTCCTTATTATATTTCTTCAGCAGTTCTTCCGCTTGTTCAGGTGTAGGTATGTAGCTCATTTTATCTGTCTCCCGTGTATAAAAATTGCCCGACGCCGGTGGAATATCCGCCTGACGTCGGGTACATGATAACGCTGTTTTCTCCGGAAATCAAGAAAAAATCACGGATTCGCGCTGACGGACGGGGTCGCGCCGACATTCGCCGTGCCGCCGCCCATATTTGCCGTGGAGTTCGGCTCGTCGGCGTTGCCGATGATGCCGTCGGTATCGTTTACCATGCCGTCGCTGACATCGGGCGATACCATGGGGCTCATGCTCGGCCTCGCGGTCGGCTCGGTCATGGAGCCGTTGGTTTTATTATCGCCGCAGGCCGTGAGAGACAGCAGCATCACAACGGCAAGCAGCAGAAATATAAATCTTTTCATGCTTTTCCTCCTGTTATAATTTCAAAGCTATTATCTGACTCTGCGCCGCATTTATTCAAAAAATTTAATGCCGTGATTGCTATATGGCGAAAAACATGATAATATGAAAATATGGAAAGTTTAAAGAAAAATCAGATATACCGCGTCAATATCGACGCTTATTCATCGGACGGCGGTGGAGTCTGCCGTGTCGGCGGCAGAGCCGTGTTCGTTCCGGGCGCGATCCCCGGCGAGGAGTGGGAAATAAAGCTCGTCAAGGTCACGGTGACAGCCGTATACGCGCGCGGCGAGCGGCTTATCGCCCCCTCGGTGCAGCGCATTGAGCCTGACTGCCAGTACTATTCCCGCTGCGGCGGCTGTGACTGCCGTCACATCAATTATGAAGAAGAGCTGCGCTTCAAGCTTGGCCGTGTGAACGACGCACTGCACCACATCGGCAAGCAGCAGCTTGAATGTACCGAGATTCTCGGCAGCGCCGCGAGAGATAATTATCGCAACAAGGGCATTTTTGCCGTCGCCAACTGTGACGGGGCGGCGCGCTTCGGCTTCTATCAGCCGCGCAGTCACCGGCTCGTTGCCATCGACGGCTGCCGCGCCCAGAATGAGCTGAGTAACCGCGCGGCAAAATCGGTTGTCGATTTCATAAACGAGCGCGGCATACCGGCCTACGACGAGGAGACCGGACGCGGCGCGGTGCGGCACGTGTTCTGCCGCCGCGCGGTGAACGGCACGGACGCCGTGGTCTGCGTCGTCTCGGCCAAGGGCTTCGGCGCGGACACTCAGGCGCTTGTGGACAGGCTCCGCCGCGACTGCCCAGAGCTGACGGGGATTGTGCTGAATATCAATAAGACTCGCGGAAACACCGTGCTGTCCGGTGATTTTTACACGTTGTACGGCAGAGCCGATATGCGCGATACGCTGTGCGGCCGCGGCTTCGACATCGCACCGCAGGCGTTTTTCCAGATCAATCCCCCGCAGGCCGAGCGGCTCTATCAGCGCGCCTGCGAATACTGCTTCGAACAGCCCGCGAAGCTGGTGTTCGACCTCTACTGCGGCGCGGGTACGATAAGCCTGTGTCTTGCCCGGCAGGCGGAACGGGTGATCGGCGCGGAGATTGTACCGGAGGCAATAGAAAACGCGCGGCACAACGCGGAAATGAACGGAGTCAGGAACGCCAAGTTCATCTGTGGCGACGCGGGCGATGCGGCGGCGGAGCTTGCAGCGCGCGGCCTGCGGCCAGACGCCGTTGTGGTCGACCCTCCGCGCAAGGGCATGAGCGCGGAGGCCGTCGCGGCTGTCGCGTCGATGTATCCTGAGTGCGTGGTCTACGTCTCCTGCGACCCCGCCACACTCGCGCGCGATATCCTGCGCTTCACCGAGTATGGCTACGAGCTGAAGAAGATCACGGCAGTGGACATGTTCCCAAGGACATGTCACGTTGAGACGGTTGTCTTGCTTTCCAAGGGTGAGGT
>ENA-UOJH01001261-UOJH01001261.1-human-gut-metagenome-genome-assembly--contig:-C148-NODE-1261-length-19493-cov-9.272250_pt1 | contig 19493 bp, 13 predicted proteins | sample MGYA00242345_ERZ723892 | MGnify/ENA metagenome assembly ERZ723892 | reverse complement strand
TTTGATTAAAAATAACGATGACTCGAAACTTCCATAAATTGAGACGAACCGGCGGTTTGCTCTCTTAATCAGTGGGCCCAGGGTTCGAGTCCCTGGAGGTGCACCACAAAGAGCACCAGGCAGAAATGCTTGGTGCTTTTTCTTTTGTTTTTTCAGAAAGTAAAAAGACTTCCGCCTGAGGGTCATTCTCAAAGCGGAAGTCTTTTTCTGTTTGTTGCTCCATCATGCCGTCACCGCCCATCAGAGCCGTCATCTCACGGATCGTCAGGTTATTTCTGACTGTATCCCAAAAGCCGCTGCACGAAGGGCCGGAGCGAGTGGATGAACTCTTCATCCGAAAGCTCTGTCTGATGTTCCAGCTTCCAGACACAGAGATGATGGAAAAATTTTCAAAAAAGTTGCAGATTGTGCAGGAAAAATTTCTTGTAGTACGTTCTGTTAGGTGGTATCATTATAACGGTTTGCGCCGCTAACCCGGGGCAGTATCTCGCAGACAGGTCGTTTTTGGCGGACGCTGTGGGGGAAAGCGCAGAACGGATGAAAACAGGCAGAAAGAACTTTTCTTTTTCATGAAACACAGGAGGTCAGGCTTTTCATGCTAGGTTTCAACAAGAAGACACAGGACGCCTCTCCGCAGGAGAATACCGGCGGAGAAAATAAGGTGTTCCACTTTATCAAGACCCACAAAAAGCGCTGCATCGCGGTGGTCGCAGCCGCAGCGGTGCTGGTGGCGGTCATCGTGCCGCGCAAGAGCCGCAGTGCGTCGGCAGACCTTGCCTACACGCAGGAGAAGCTGGGACGCCGCGACATCGTGAACGTCTACGACGGCAGCGGCACCATCAACGCCGCCGATTCCTACACCGTCAAGTCCCTCGTCACCGGCACGGTGCTCACCGCCGACTTTGAGCTGGGCGATAGCATCGAGAAGGGCGATATTCTTTACACCATCGACATTTCGGATGTGGAAAACAACCTCGCGAGCGCACAGCTCTCGGTGGAGCAGGCACAGCGCAATTACGATGACATTGCGGATATGCAGAACGTCCGCACCAGGATCAGCGGCGAGGTCAGCTCCTTTGCAGTCGCCGCAGGCGACGCCGTGCAGGCTGGCCAGACTGTGGCCACCATCCGCGACACCTCCGTGATGCTGCTGGCCGTGGATTTTCCTGCCGCAGAGGCCCAGAGCTTTGTCGCCGGTCAGGCCGCACAGGTCATGCCGGACACCACTTTTGAGACGCTGAACGGCACCATCCGCTCCGTTTCCGGTGCAGACCCTGCCGGCGACGCCAGCCTGATGACCTGCACCGTCACCATCGCTGTTCCCAACGCGGGCAGCCTGACCACCGCACAGGCCGCTGTGGCACAGGTGAACGGCGTCAGCTCCCTCAACTCCGCACACTTTACTTACCAGCGCGAGGAGACTGTCGTGGCAGCTGCCTCCGGCACCGTGTCTGAACTCTGCGTCAAGGAGGGCAGCACCGTCCGTCAGGATGACGTCATCCTCCGCATCACCGGCAAGGATCTGGACAAGCAGACCAAAAACGCCGCTGACAGCCTGCGCTCTGCCGAGCTGCAGATGTCTTCTGCCGAGAAGACCATCAGCCACTATACCATCGACGCCCCGATCAGCGGCACCATCGTGGATAAGAAGGTCAAGGCCGGCGACAAGCTCAGCGCCAACGACACCGCCATGCAGAACCTCTGCACCATCTACGATATGAGCTATCTGGAAATGAAGCTCAACGTGGACGAGCTGAAGATCCGCTCCCTCGAGGTCGGTCAGGAGGTGGACATTACCGCCGACGCCGTCCCGGGTGAGACTTACAAGGGCGTCATCAGCAGTATCCTCGTGGCAGGCACTACCGCCAACGGCTCCACCAGCTACCCCGTCACCGTCCGCATCGACGACATGGGCGAGCTGCTGCCCGGAATGAACGCCACGGCGAAGATCACCACCGCCAGCGTCAAGAATGTTCTGGCCCTGCCCAACGCTGCCCTCGTCCGGGGCAGCTATGTGCTGGTGACCAAGGATTCGCCCAGCGCTGCCAATGCTGAGACTTCCATGACCGCTCCCGACGGCTACGTCTACGTCAAGGTGACCACCGGCATCAGCGATGACGATTACATCGAAGTGAAGAGCGGCCTGCAGGAGGGCGATACCATCGCTTACGATAACTCCAGCGTCAGTGCGACTGACTTCTACAGCAACATGATGGCCTCCGCCGAAGGAGATGACGAATGAGCACGCTGATAGAATTTGATGGGGTCTGCAAGTATTACCAGATGGGTGATACCCTCGTAAAGGCCGCCGACCACGTCTCTTTCAAAATCAACAAAGGCGAGTTCGTGGCCATCGTCGGCCAGTCCGGTTCTGGTAAATCCACTTGTATGAACATCATCGGCTGTCTGGACGTGCCTACCGAAGGCACTTATCTGCTGGACGGCAGGGATGTCGGCAAGATGAGCCGCCGTGAGCTGGCACACATCCGGAACGAGAAGCTGGGCTTCATCTTCCAGCAGTACAACCTGCTGCCGAAGCTGACGCTTCTGGAGAATGTGGAAGTTCCCCTTGTGTATGCGGGCATTCCCGCCGCACAGCGCCACGCGACGGCAAAGGCTGCCCTTGAGCGGGTGGGTCTGGGCAATAAGCTCAAAAACCTGCCCAACCAGCTTTCCGGCGGTCAGCAGCAGCGTGTGTCCATTGCCCGTGCGCTGGCCCGCGGCCCGGCGGTCATCCTGGCCGACGAGCCGACCGGTGCATTGGACTCCCACACCAGCCGCGAAGTTCTGGGAATGCTCCAGGATCTGCACAAGCAGGGCAATACGGTCGTCCTCATCACCCACGACAACTCCATTGCTGTGCAGGCCGAGCGCATCATCCGCCTCGAAGATGGCCGCGTCGTCTACGACGGCGACGCCCACGCACCCGAGGCAGTCGTTCAGCCGAACTTCATGATGGCAGAGCCGAAAGCCGGAGAGGAGGGGATGCAGGCATGATAAAGGAGACCTTCAAACAGGCCGTCCAGAACGTCTTGAGCAACAAAGTCCGCACCTTCCTCACCATGCTGGGCATCATCATCGGCGTCATGGCCGTCATCGTCATCGTCGGTCTCGGCAACGGCATGACCAACATGATGCAGGACTTCTACTCCGACATGGGCAGCGATATTCTGGCCGTCAACGTCATGACCGCCAGCACCCGCACGGTGGAGGTCAGCGATGTGTATAACATCATCAACCAGAAGCCCGAGTATTATAAGGGGCTTTCGCCGATTGCCAGCGCCGGCGGCGACACGCTGCGGGTGGCGGGCGAGAAGTACCGCCGCACCGGCATCAGCGGCGTCAACGAAGATTACATGACCATCAACAACTACAAGGTGGCCAAGGGCCGCGGCATCCAGTACACCGATTTGATAGACAACAAGAATATCTGTGTCATCGGCGACTATGTGGACCGCAAGATTTTCGGCGGCAACGGTCTCGGCAGCACCCTCAAGGTAGGCGCCAGCGAGTACCGCATCGTGGGCGTGCTGGAAGGCCGCTCCAAACCCGCCTCTCAGTACGAGGGCGGCAACGACGACATTGTTCTTATCCCCTATACCACCCTGATGAGCGTCAACAACACCAGCAGTGTCAGCGAGTATTATGTGGTCCTGCAGGATGCAGACCACTCGGATGAGGCACAGGAGTTTTTGCAGTCGCGGCTCAAGAAGCTGGTCAGCAAGGATGACTATGTCTACGTCATGAGCCTGAGCGCGGCCATGAAGCAGATGTCCTCCATGATCAACGTCATGGTGGGCGTCCTGACGGCCATTGCAGGCATCTCGCTGCTGGTCGGCGGCATCGGCATCATGAACATCATGCTGGTGTCCGTCACCGAACGTACCCGTGAGATCGGTATCCGCAAGGCACTGGGCGCACAGGAGAGCACCATCCTGACCCAGTTCGTCGTGGAGGCCGGCGTCACGTCGGCGCTGGGCGGCTGCCTCGGCATCGTGCTGGGCTACGTCGTGTCGGCCATTATCAACCAGATCCTTCCGTATATCCTGACGGATATTACCCTGAACGTCACCCCCTCGGCGGACGCAGCAGCCATCGCCGTGGGCATCTCCTGCGGCATCGGTGTCCTGTTTGGCTTCCTGCCGGCCCGCCGTGCCGCCAGCCTGAACCCCATCGAAGCACTCAGATATGATTAAGGAGTTTACCATGAAAAAACGATTCCTCGCATTCCTGCTGGCTGTCTGCGTGGCTGTTTCCATGCTGGTGCTGCCCGCCTCTGCGGTCGGCTCCAACGCGGCAGTCCAGACGGCGACGGCACTGGGCGGTCTGACCGCCGAGCAGGCCGGTTCTCTGGGTGCGCCCCTCACTCGTGGGCAGGCGGCCCGCCTCCTCACCGCATTCTCTGCTTACCGCGATACCACCACGGCACAGGGCCGCACCGGCCGCCTCTACAGCGACGTGGACAGCGACTCTCCCTATGCGGTCTACATCCGCACTGCCGTCCAGAACGGCTGGATGACCGGCTACTCCGACGGCAGCTTCCGCCCGGACAACACCGTCACGCTGGAAGAAGCCTGCACCATGGCGCTGCGCCTGCTGGGCTATGATGTGGCAAAGCTGGGCGGTACCTTCCCCACAGCTCAGCTCAGCAAGGCCAGCGCACTGGGCCTGCGCAATGAGATCAATGCCCGTCAGGGCGAGACTCTGACCCTTGAGCAGGGTACCGTGCTCTTCTACAACGCCCTCACCGCCATGAACGGCAGCGGTCAGGTCTACGCTTCCACCCTGGGCTTTGCCGTGAGCAACGGCCAGGTGGACATCTCTTCGGTCCTGCTGGACAACGTCAAGGGTCCCTTCGTGGCAGATGCTTCCACCGTCCTGCCTTTCGCCCCGGCGGCCATCTACCGCAACGACGAAGTCACCACCTCTGCGGCCCTCTCTCCCTATGATGTCTACTATTATAACGAGAGCGCCCGCACCGTCTGGCTCTACAACAAGCGCGCCGCAGGCCGCGTGACGGCTGTCTCGCCCTCGGCCAGCGCTCCGACCTCTGTGACCGTGGCCGGCGTCACCTACGCCATCGCTTCGCCCTCTGTGGCCTATCAGCTGTCCTCCCTGTCCGGCGGCGGCGTGGGCCAGGTGGTCACTCTGCTGCTGGGCATGAACGATGCAGCTGTCTCCGTCCTCACCGGCGACGCGGCAGACGCTGTGTTCTACGGCGTGGTCCAGTCCTCATCCCGCACCCTTGTGGAGACGAACAGCGCTGAGGTGCAGCAGGCTGTCTCGGTCATGTGTACCGACGGCACCGCCCGCACCGTCAATGTGAACAATAAGCTCAATTTCCCGGCCGGCAAGCTGGTGGAGATCAGCGTGGACGGTGACGGCGAAAGCGTCCAGTCCATCTCGCCCCGCTCGACCAGCGGCACCGTCAGCGCCGACGGCACCGCGCTGGGCGACACCCCATTTGCAGACAACGTGCAGATCATTGATACGACGTCGGAGGGTGTGGCTGGGGCAGTTCGCCCCAGCCGCCTATCGGGGGTAACTCTGAGCGAAAGCGACGTCCGCTACTACACCACCAATTCTGCGGGCCAGATCGACCGGGTCATCCTCGACGATGTGACCGGTGACCTGTGGGAGTACGCTGCGCTGGATTCTGTCCGCCGCCTGACGGACGAAGCCGCCAAGAAGATCGACAAAAAGATCAGCGACAAGGCACAGGACGCCGCAAGAGAGGCCGCAGGCCTCCCCGCTGGGACCACCACGACCACCACCAAGGCAGCCAAGACCGATGAGGAGACCTTCCAGGATGTGAAGAACATCCTTGTTCCCAGCACCAGCGATGTGCTCTACGGTCTCATCGACGGCAGCGTCGTCAGCTCTACCTGGAACACCCTTACCGGCAAGACGGACCAGCTGTTCAGCTATGTGCTCCGCCGCACCGGCGACAGTGTGGGCGGTACGCTGGGCGACTTCCTCAACTATCTGGGCGAGGGCGCGACCTATGTCTGCTACTCTGGCGGCAAGCAGGTGGCCTACAGCACCGCCACCAAGTACCCCGTTATCGCAGGCGGCATCGCCATCGGCCGTTCTGCTGACGGCAAGGCCATCAACCGGATGCTCCAGCTCTCGCCGGTAGTCATCGATAAGCTGGGCGCAGCTTCGGTCATGAGCGGCGACAAGCGCTATGAGACCGCCGACGATATGCAGGTGTATCTGTGGTCGAACGGCCAGTATTTCGCCACCTCGCTGCCCAAGATCAACACCGAGGATTATAAGCTCATCGGCTGGTACGACAACTTCGGCTGCTCCGGCGGCAGGAAGATCCGTATCCTTGTGGCCGTCAAGACGAACTGAGCCTGAAATTTTCCAATCACAGAACAGCAGCCTCGCGGCAGATGAAGCGGGACTGCTGTTTTATGCGCTGCAAATTTGCTGTTGAATTTTACAGCACATCTGTTATACTAGACTTGAAAGGAGCTGATCTTATGCCGAACATCAAACCTATTTCCGATTTGAGAAACTATACCGAGGTGCTGCGGGATGTCGAGGAAGGGGCACCGGTCTTTCTGACCAAGAATGGCCGCGGCCGGTACGCCATCGTGGATATGCACGATTATGAAAAGGCACAGGCTACCATCCGGCTCATGAACGAAATTGCCAAGGGCCGCCGTTCGGGGGAGACGGAAGGCTATATTTCTGCTGAGGATATGAGGGCGCATTTCTGCGCAAGAGCAAATGAAAAACAGGATAAGTTACACGGTTGAATCCCGCCGCGATATGGACGACATCTGGGACTATATCGCGTATGACCTCCAGAATGTACCTGCTGCAGAGCGGACTGTGGGGAAAATCATGGATGCAGTTGACCAGCTGGAAATTTTTGCGGAGAGCGGTGCGGCATTAGCCTCCGTCTCCGACGCAAACAGTGACGAGAGGTTTCTGGTCAGCGGAAGCTATCTGATCTTTTACCATGTGAATGGCAGTGATGTGTTCATTGACCGTGTGCTTTACGGACGCAGAGACTATCTGAGGGTGCTGTTTGGAGACAGCATCAAAGAGGAAACCGAATAAGCTGTCGGGAGGCCCCGCTTTGCGGGGCCTCCTTTCGTTCTCCTATTTGCCACACGCCCTATTTCGTGTTACAATAAAAACTAGAAAAATTGCGGAAAAAGGAGGTGCGGCAATGATACGCATTGCTCTGGTCGAGGACGAGGCAGAGGTGCGGGCGCAGCTTCAGGGCTATGTGCAGCGGCACACCCGGCAGTACGGCACCGAGTTCGCGGTGACGGAATTCGCCGACGGCATGGAGCTGCTGGATGATTACCGCCCGGTGTACGACATCCTGTTTCTGGACGTGGAGATGAAGCATCTGGACGGCATGGAGACGGCCCGGCGGGTGCGGGAGCTGGACAAGGACGTCATCATCGTTTTCATCACGAATATGGCGCAGTACGCCATCGGCGGGTACGCGGTGGGCGCGCTGGACTATGTGCTCAAGCCGGTGCCTTATTTTGCGTTTTCGCAGCAGCTGCGCAAGGCCGAAGAACAGCTGCGCCGCCGCGCACGGCATTATCTGGCCCTGCCGGTGGAGGGCGGGATGCGGCGGCTGGATTCGTCCCTCATCTATTATCTGGAAAGCGAGGGACACCGCGTCCATTTTTATACCGAAGAGGGCAATTTCGTGGCGGCAGGCACCCTGAAAGCCTTTGAGGAAAAGCTGGCCGAGCGGCCCTTTGCCCGCTGCAACAGCGGCTACCTTGTCAATCTGGCACAGGTGAAGAGCGTGCAGCAGGGGATGGTGCAGGTGGGACCCTACGAATTGCAGGTCAGCCGCCCCCGGCGGAAAGCCTTCCTCGCGGCGCTGGCCGACCACATCGGGGGTGAGGGTGCATGACGGCACTGCCCAACATCCCGCGCCTGTATACGGCGCTGGCCGAGTGTCTGGCCGTGGGCATCTACGCCCTGCCGCTGGGCATCCGCTTCGGCAAAACGGCCACCATCGCTGCCAGTGCGGCATGGGCGCTGGCCCTGAGTGCTTTTTTGCAGGCCACGGGCAGCGTTCCGCTGGCGTGGTGGATCCCCTGCATGGCGGCAGCTGTGGGGATACAGTATTTATACCTCTGGGTCACCCGCACCATCTCCCTGCTGGAAGCGGGCTATGTCTGCGCCCGGGCCTTCGTTCTGGCAGAGCTGGCGGCCAGCGCCGAGTGGCAGCTGCACTGCTTCCTCTGGCCTCAGCGCAGCGGGGCCGACGGCCTGTCACTGCTGCTTCTGGTGGTGGTCTATGGCGGCGTTTTCGGCTGCATCTGGGTGCTGGAGCATAAGCACAAAAGTCCCAAGGGCCATATCGTCATCAGCGGAAAAGCGGGCCTCGTGGCCGTCGTCATGGCGGCGATGGTCTTCGCGGTGAGCAACCTGCTGTTCTTGGGCGACCGCGAGGTGGACATGAGCGTCTACTACATCCGCACGCTGGTGGACATCTGCGGCGTGCTCATCCTGACGGTCCAGCACGAACAGCTGCGGGAGGCGGCGCTCCACAGTGAGCTTGCCGCCATGGACGAGGTGCTCCACCGCCAGTACGAGCAGTACAAGCGGAGCAAGGAGGGCATCCGGCTCATCAACAGCCGCTATCACGAGCTGAAGATTCAAATCGCGGACATCCGCGCCGAGCGCGACCGGGCCAAGCAGGACGCGGCTCTGGCCCGGATGGAGAGCGGCCTCCGGCAGTATGAGGCCGAGAACAAGACTGGCAACCCGGTATTGGATACACTATTGACCGCCAAAAGCATGGACTGCCAGCAGCGCGGCATCAACATGACCAGCGTGGCCGACGGCAGCCAACTGGGCTTTTTGAGCACGCGGGAGCTGTGTACCCTCGTGGGCGCGCCGCTGGACAACGCCATCGAGAGCGTGCTGGCCGAGCCCGACCCCGAAAAGCGTCTGCTGCGGGTGGCCATCTATAACCAGAGCGGCTGCGTGATGCTCCGCTTCGAGAACTACTGCGCCCAGCCCGTGGAGATGGGCGCGGACGGTCTGCCCGTCCACAACGCCCACGGCGGCTATGACTTACAGGGCGTGCGTGCGGCCGCCCAGCGCCACGACGGCACCATGACCCTTCATTGGGCCGACGGCTGGTTCACCCTGCGGATCTTGCTGCCGGTCCCGGAAAAGTAAAGGGACTCCTTCAGTCACCTGCGGTGACAGCTCCCTCAGGGAGGAAGCCTTTGGTAGAGAGCGAAACATTGTCCTCTTTGCCAAGGGCCACCTCTTTGAGGGGGCTGCCGCGTCAGCGGCTGGGGGAGTTTTTGCTTTTGGCATGATGCACAATAAAACCGCCCTCGAAATTGTGGATTAGCACAATAAAATTTGAAACCAAATTGAAACTTCTGCAAAATATGCCTCCAAAATGACAGATTGTGAAGATGTTTGTGAATTTTCTTTGAATCCATTTATAATAGTGGCAACGCTCCGGGAGCTGTACCCGGAAAATATGGATTCAGAATAAGGAGGAAGAAAATTATGTTGTCCATCAATATGGATGATGTAATGCAGGTAGTTTCGAACATTCAGAACTATCTGATTGCATTCGGCGTCGTCCTCGTACTCGCGCTCCTCGTGATGTTCGCGGTGCGGAAGATGCCCAGAGCGAAAAAGAAGATGATCCGTGCGCAGTCCGGCCTCGCCATTCTGCTGGCGCTGGCGATTGTCGTCAACCTCATCTGCACCGGCCCCATGTCCACCATGCTGGACCTGGTCTCCGGCGAAGGTTCCATCAGTGAGGAGACTTCCGCAGAGGCCACCGAGCTGGTCAATGAGATCACCCAGGAAGGCATCGTTCTGGCTCAGAACGATGACAACATCCTGCCTGTGGCTTCCGGCTCCAAGCTGAACGTCTTCGGCTGGGCTTCCACCAGCCCCTGCTACGGCGGCACGGGTTCCGGCGCTCTGAACGACGCCTACCCTGTCACCGACCTGCTCACCGGTCTGCATGATGCAGGCATCGAGACCAACGACGAGCTGAGCAAGTTCTACACCGATTACTGCTCCACCCGCCCCAGCGTCGGCATGGCACAGCAGGACTGGACCCTGCCCGAGCCGAATGTCAGCCTGTACACCGACGAGATGATGGCAAACGCCAAGGCATATTCTGACACCGCTATGGTCGTCATCACCCGCGTCGGCGGCGAGGGCGCAGACCTTCCCACCGATATGTCTGCTGTCGTGGACGGCAGCTGGGTCCGCCGTGTGACAGATTACCGTGGTTCTCAGCGCGGCGCCGGCTACTACAACGGCACTTACGATGACACCCTGAACGAGGGCAATGACTGGGATAAGGGCGACCACTTCCTGCAGCTGTCCAACCGCGAGGAAGAGCTCATCGACCTCGTCACTTCCAACTTCGACAACGTCATCGTCGTTTACAACGGCGCAAACGCTTTCGAGATGGACTGGGTCAAGAACTACCCCCAGATCAAGGGCGTCCTGCTCTGCCCCGGCACCGGTCAGTCCGGCTTTGAGGGCTTTGGCCGCGTGGTCGCCGGTGAGGTCAACCCCTCCGGCCGTACCGCTGACACCTATGCTGCTGACCTGACCGCTTCTCCGTGGTGGAACAACTTCGGTGACTTCAAGTACACCAACGCCACCGAGCTGGATTCCGATTCCAGCTTCTTCGACCCCGCAGGCGCTACTGCATCCTTCGTCAACTACGCTGAGGGCATCTATGTCGGCTACAAGTTCTATGAGACTGCTGCCGATGAAGGCCTCATCGACTACGACAAGGAAGTTGTCTATCCCTTTGGCTACGGCCTGAGCTACACCACCTTCACCCAGAAGATGAGCGACATCACCAGCGACGGCAGCAGCCTGAAGTTCTCTGTCACCGTCACCAATACCGGCTCTGTTGCTGGCAAGGACGTCGTGGAGATCTATAATGATCCTCCGTACACCAACGGCGGCATTGAGAAGGCCTCCGCAAACCTGCTGGACTTCGCCAAGACCAGCGAGCTTGCCCCCGGCGAGAGCGAGACCATCGACTTCACCATCCCGGTTGAGGATCTGGCTTCCTACGATTACAAGAACAACGGCTGCTATGTGCTGGAGGCTGGCGATTACATCATCAGCACCAACTCTGACTCCCACAATGTTCTGGATTCCAAGACCTACACTGTTGCTTCCGACATCGTTTACAACGAGTCCAACAAGCGCGAGAGCGACGCTGTTGCAGCGACCAATCAGTTCGATTTCGCAGAGGGCGAGATCACCTATCTGTCCCGTGCGGACGGTTTTGCAAACTATGCTGAGGCCACTGCCGCTCCTGCTGATTACAACATGAGCGATGAGGTCAAGGCTGTCTTCGACAACGCACACACCTACACTGAGGTCAACTACGAGAAGGACGATGACCCCAACGCAGAGGACATCACCACCGGCGCAAAGAACGGCCTCAAGCTGGCTGACCTGCGCGGCGTGGATTACAACGATTCCAAGTGGGATGACCTGCTGGATGAGATGAGCATCGACGACCTGCAGCAGACCATCGGCTTCGGCGGCTATCAGACTGCAGCTGTGGACAGCATCGGCAAGGTGCGCACCAACGACTGTGACGGCCCTGCGTCCATCAACAACAACTTCACCGGCGTCGGCTCTGTCGGTTTCCCGGCTGCTACCCTCATCGGCATGACTTGGAGCAAAGATCTGGCACACGACTTCGGCGACAGCATCGGCAAGATGGCCAACGAGATGAACACGTCCGGCTGGTATGGCCCGGCAATGAACATCCACCGCACCGCTTTTGCAGGCCGTAACTTCGAGTACTACTCGGAGGACGGTGTCCTGTCCGGTGCTATGGCCGCAAACGCCATCGCAGGCGCACAGGAGCACGGCGTCTACGCTTACATGAAGCACTTCGCCCTGAACGATCAGGAAGGCAACCGTACTTCTATGCTGGCTACCTGGTCCAACGAGCAGGCTATCCGCGAGATCTACCTCAAGCCCTTCGAGATGTCTGTCAAGGATGCTGACTGCCACGCTGTCATGTCTTCCTTCAACTACATCGGCAGCCGCTGGGCTGGCGGCTGCAAGGAGCTGCTGCAGAACGTCCTGCGCGGTGAGTGGGGCTTCCTCGGCTTCGTCGAGACCGACTACTTCGGTGTCTACGGCTACATGACCGCTGATCAGGGCGTCCGCAACGGCAGCGATCTGATGCTCTGCACCACCGGCAATGACTTCAACAAGATGACTGTTCTGACCAACAGCAGCAAGCAGGCAATGCGCACCTCTGCCAAGAACATCCTCTACACCGTGGTCAACAGCCGCGCTTATGAGGCTGAGAACCTGAACCCCGGCATGGCAAAGTGGAAGGTCATCATGATCGGTGCTGACGTCGTGGCCGCGCTGCTCATCGTTGGCCTGGAGTACACCGCCATCAAGAACTACAAGAAGCGCAAGGAAGAGGAAGAAGAAGTCTAAACCGGACCCTCTCTCCATGCAGCACCTGAACTGAACCAACGGCAAAGGCCCGCTGCACCAGACAGCGGGCCTTTGCCCTGCTCAGGATAAAATGAGGAAAATGCGATGAAGCATACCGACATCATCCAGAAACTGAACTTAGAGCAAAAATGCGCCCTGCTCTCGGGCGAGACTGTCTTTACCACCCGCGCTCTGCCGGGCAAGGGCATCCCGGCCATCACCCTTTCGGACGGCCCCAACGGTGTCCGCAAGCAGGCCGGTGCCGCCGACCATCTGGGCCTCAACCCCAGCGTTCCGGCAACCTGTTTCCCGACCTCTTCCGCCACTGCGTGCAGCTGGGATGAGAAGCTGGGCGAAGCCGTGGGCGAGGCACTGGGCGAGGAAGCCGCCGCACAGGAAGTGGCTGTCCTGCTCGGCCCCGGCCTGAACATCCAGCGCAGCCCCCTCTGCGGCCGCGACTTCGAGTATTTCTCGGAAGACCCCATCCTCGCGGGCAGGATGGCCGCCGCCTATGTGCGCGGTATCCAGAAAAACGGCATCTCTGCCTGCCCCAAGCACTTTGCGGTCAACAGTCAGGAGCTGCGCCGCATGGCCAGCGACTCGGTGCTCGATGAGCGCACCCTGCGGGAGCTGTATCTGACCGGCTTCGAGATCGTGGTGAAAGAGGCAAAGCCCAAGACCATCATGACCTCCTACAACCTCATCAACGGCACCTACGCCAACGAGAATGCCCACCTGCTGCAGGACATTCTGCGGAAGGACTGGGGCTTCGACGGAGCCGTCGTCACCGACTGGGGCGGCTCCAATGACCACGCCCTCGGCGTGAAGAACGGCTCCACCCTCGAGATGCCCTGCCCCGGCGGCGACTCCATCCGGGAGCTGATGAAGGCCGTACAGGACGGCAAAATTTCCGAGTCCGACGTGGACGCCCGCCTCGACGAGATGCTGGAACTGGTGCTCTCCACCCACGCTGCGGTGGAAAAAGCGCCCCGCACCTTCGACGCGGCCGCGCACCATAAGCTTGCCCGCCGCGCGGCCGCAGAGAGCATCGTCCTGCTCAGGAACGAGGGCGGCATCCTGCCGCTCAAGCCCAATGAGAAGCTGGCCGTCATCGGCGATTTTGCCGAGACGCCCCGCTATCAGGGCGCAGGCTCCAGCGCCGTCAACGCCCTGCAGGTGGACACCCTGCTGGACAGCATCAAGGCCGACGACAGCGGCATCACCTTTGTGGGCTATGCCTCCGGTTTCGAGCGTCAGGGTGCAGCTGACGCCGAGAAGCTGGAAGAGGCTGTGGCCCTCGCAAAGAAGGCTGACACCGTTCTGCTCTGCCTCGGCCTCGATGAGCTGCGGGAGAGCGAGGGTCTTGACCGCTCTGATATGAAGCTGGCCGAGAACCAGCAGCAGCTTCTGGCCGCTGTGGCTGCCGTCAACCCGAACGTCGTCGTTCTGCTGAGCGCCGGTGCGCCGATAGAGACGCCGTGGGCCGGCCAGTGCAGGGCGCTGGTCTACGGCGCACTGGGCGGACAGGCAGGCGCCGGCGCAGCCGCAGACGTCCTCACCGGCAAGCTCTGCCCCTGCGGCAAGCTGTCCCAGACCTGGGCGCAGGCTCACGACGATACCCCCGCCAAGGCGAACTTCGGCGGCGAGGGCCGGAACGTGGAGTACCGCGAGGGCCTGTATGTGGGCTACCGGTACTATCAGACCGCCGGTGTGCCGGTGGCGTTCCCCTTCGGCTACGGCCTGAGCTACACCACCTTCGAGTACAGTGATTTGAAGGCAGACGAGAAGGGTGTGACCCTTACCGTCACCAACACCGGCAGCTGTGCCGGTGCCGAGATCGTTCAGCTCTACGTCGCAAAGCAGGACGCCAAAGTCTTCCGTCCGGCGCAGGAGCTGAAGGGCTTTGCAAAGGTCTTCCTCGCCCCCGGCGAGAGCAGGACGGTGAGCATCGCTCTGGACGACAAGGCGTTCCGCTACTGGAACGTCAAGACTGACCGCTGGGAAGTCGAAGACGGAAGCTATCAGCTCCGCGTGGGTGCATCCAGCGCGGACATCCGCCTGACAGCGGAAGTTTCCGTCAAGGGGACCAACGCTCCCGACCCCTACGAGGGTCTCGACCTGCTCCACTACGTCTCCGGCCAGATCAGCTATGTGACCGACGCCGAGTTCGAGGCCCTGCTGGGCCGCCCTGTGCCGGAGGATGTCGTCCGCATCGACCGGAACATGACGCTGGGCGAGATGGACCATGGCCGCAGTCCGCTGGGCTGGGTGGCACAGAAGGTGCTGCGCTGCCGTCTGGACAGCAGCTTTGCAAAAGGCACCCCCGATCTGAACACTGTGTTCCAGTATAATATGCCGCTGCGCGCGCTGGCTAAGATGACCAACGGCATGGTGAGCATGGGCATGGTGGACGGCCTCGTCTGGGAGCTGAAAGGCTTCTGGCTCGTGGGCATCCTCCGGGTCATCTATGAGTTCGTCAAGAATCTCATCCTGAACAGCCAGATGGAAAACCGGCTCAAAAACAGCTGAAAGGAATAAGGCCATGAATTTCTGGAATAACTTTGCCGCAAAGCATCCGGCCGCGGCCAAATGGGTGCGGGAGGGTGGACTGTTCGTCATCGTGTCCAACCTCATCACCGTGTTCAAATATCTGCTTCTGCAGTTCCTGCCCAAGGCATTTGCAAGCCTGCCGGTGGTGGACTTCGGCTGGCCGGGCATCGACATTACCCTGTTCGGCGAGACCTTCAAGTGGAACATCCTTGGCTACGACGCGGCCCACGGCGGCCTGCCCTACTTCTGCGCCTACATGGTGGCCATGGTCATCGGCGAGTGCATCAATTTCCCCATCCAGCGCAATTTTGTCTTCCGCAGCAAGGGCAGCCTCGCCAAGCAGATCGGCTGGTATCTGCTGGCCTTCTGCCTCATCACCTGCATCGTCAACTCCATCAACTGCATCTGGGTGGCTGTGGCCGGTCTGCTGGTGCCTGATTTCATCTACAACATCGGCACCACGGTGCTCAACGGCGGCATCTCGATGGTCATCTTCTTCTTTGTGAACAAGATCATCTTCCCCGAAGGCGAAGCCGCAAAATAATCTGTCATCTTCTTTATTTTCATCATTTTCTTCATCCGAGCCAACAGGCCGTCCTCCGAAGGAGGACGGCCTGTTGGCATATTGAGCGGTTTTGGACGCTGCAAGGGACGAAATTTCGGTCATAGGGTAAGAATCTGCCCAGGGGTCTTGCACTTTGATGCTTTACTGTGGTAAAATCATGCCATGCTTTTATCATAGAGGAAAAAGCACCAAAGGGGGAACGTGTATGAGTGAGATCTGCATCATCGTCACCATCGTCGTCTATCTTGCGGCCATGCTTCTGGTGGGTTTCGCCTACAGCAAGACCAACAACGACAGCGCCGACTTCTACCTCGGCGGCCGGAAGATGGGTCCGCTGGTCACGGCCATGAGCGCCGAGGCCAGCGATATGTCCAGCTGGCTGCTGATGGGGATGCCGGGTCTGGCCTATCTGACAGGCATTGCCTCGCCGGGCTGGACGGCCATCGGCCTTGCGCTGGGCACCTGGCTCAACTGGCTCATCGTGGCCCGGCGGCTCCGCCGCTATTCGGCCAACCTCGACGCCATCACGGTACCGCAGTTCTTGTCGCTTCGCTTCCATGACCAGCGCAACCTGCTGAACGCTCTGGGCGCGGTCATCATCATCGTCTTCTTCGTGCCGTATACGGCCTCGGGCTTTGCGGCCTGCGGCAAGCTGTTCCACAGCCTCTTCGGCGTAGATTACATGGCAGCAATGCTGGTGTCGGCCCTCGTCATCGTGGGCTATACCATCCTCGGCGGCTTCCGCGCTGTCACCACCACCGACCTCATCCAGTCGGTGGTCATGTCGCTGGCCCTCATCGCGGTGCTGGGCTACGGTATCGTTGTGGCCGGCGGCTGGGGTGCTGTGGTGGAGAATGCCCAGAGCCTTTCCGGCTACCTGACCATGACGGCCAGCCACGACGCTGTGACCGGCGGGGCCGCATCCTACAGCCTGCTGGACATCGTCTCCACCATGGCGTGGGGCCTCGGCTACTTCGGTATGCCCCACATCCTGCTCCGCTTCATGGCCATCGAGGACGAGAAGAAGCTGGTGCTCAGCCGCCGCATCGCCACCGTCTGGGTGGTCATCGCCATGACGGCGTCCATCGTCATCGGCATGGTGGGCCTCGGCATGACCAGAGTCGGTGCGCTGGAATTCCTCAGCGGCTCGTCCAGTGAGACCCTTATCGTCCACATCGCCAGCCTCATCAGCCAGCACGGTGTGCTGGCGGCAGTCCTCGCCGGACTCATCCTTGCAGGCATCCTGGCGGCTACGATGTCTACGGCAGACAGCCAGATGCTGGCCGCGGCGTCCAGCGTGTCCCAGAACATTTTGCAGGAGTTCGGTCACCTCAAACTGAGCGAGAAGCAGAGCCTCTTCGCAGCCCGCCTGACCATCATCTGCGTCAGCGTGGTGGGCGTGGTGCTGGCCCGCGACCCGGATTCCAGCGTCTTCGGCATCGTCAGCTTTGCGTGGGCCGGTTTCGGCGGCTCCTTCGGCGCTGTCGTCCTCTGCGCCCTGTTCTGGAAGCGCTGCAACTGGCAGGGCGCTCTGGCCGGTATGCTCTGCGGCGGCCTGATGGTCTTCGTCTGGAAGTACATCGTCAGCCCGCTGGGCGGCGTCTTCGGCATCTATGAGCTTCTGCCCGCCTTCCTCGTCTCGCTGGCCGTCTGCGCGGTGGTCAGCCTCGTGACCCCGGCTCCCACGGAAGATATTCTGGCCGAGTTCGACGCGGCAAAATAACCGGTAAAAACAAGAGGAGGGCCTGTGCTGAAACCCGGCACAGGCTCTCCTTTTATGCTTGTGTGACGCTTCCGTGCTCCACCCGGTATACCTTGTCAAACTGTTTCATGAACGCCCCCGAGACGTCGTGGGTGATGGCCACCACCATGCAGGGGAGAGCGAGCAGATTTTCCATGACCTGTCCGCTGGTGTCGGGGTCGAGGCTGGCGGTGATCTCGTCGGCGATGATGAGGTCGTACCGGCGAAGTGCCAGCCGTGCGATGCCGATGCGCTGGCGCTGCCCGCCCGAGAGATTCTTGCCGTTCTCGCTGATGAGGGTGTCGAGGCCGTCGGGCAGGGTGCTCACCCAGTCGGTGAGGCCCGCCGTCCCGATGGCGTGGGAAAGCTGAGCCTCGGGGAAGTCCGCGCCGAGGCAGATGTTGCTGCGGAGGGTGTCATTGAAGAGATAGGTTGTCTGGGCAATGTAGCCTACCCGCTGGTAGAGGCTCTGACGGTCGATGTCCCGCAGCTGCTGGCCGTTGAAGAGGATGCTGCCGGTATAGTCTGGGTAGTACTGGAACAGCAGCTTTGCCAGTGTAGACTTGCCGCAGCCGCTTTCGCCTACGAGGACGGCTTTTTCCTGCCCGGAGACCGTCAGCCGGACGCCGCGCAGCACCGGTGCAGCGGCTCCGGGGTAGGCAAAGCCGGTGTCCTTGCACTCGATGTGCTCAAGCCTGCCGATGGGCTGACCTTTGGGCGTTTCTTCCGGGCCGGACATGGCTGCTTCCAGCCGCTGACGAATGCCCTTCGAAGATCTGACCTTGGCCCAGCACTGGGCGATCTGATTACAGGGCGTGATGACGAAGTTCGCCATGCTGGCGGCGGTGGAGACGGTGCCCATCGTCAGCCGCCCGTCGAAAGCGAGAAAAAGGCCCACCAGCATGACGATGGGGAAGATGAGGTTGCTGATGAGAGAGGTGTTGACCACCATGGCGTTGAGGCTCTGCTGGTAGGCCTGCTCGCTGTCGCGGGCCTGCCGGGCAGCATCCCGGTGGCGGGCGGCATAGGCGTCCTCCCGCAGAAAGCCCCGGATGACCTCGAACCCGCCCAGAAGCTCCTTGAGCTGCTGGGTGTAGCCCGCCATCTGGAGCGAAAAAGCGTCTCGGGAGGCTTTGAGCCGCTCATTCATCTTCCGGGGCAGGACCAGCGGCGGCACGGTCACAAGCAGGATGGCCGCCAGCATCACCGGGCTGATGTAAAGGTACATCCCCAGCGCACAGAGCATGATGCCGCCCCAGAATGCGATGTTGAAGAGGGACATATAATAGTCGTCGTAGAGGGTGCGCAGGTCGGTGGTCAGCAGGGAGAGATAGGCTGCGTCGCCCTCCCGCTGATATTGGGACACCGGGCGGCGCAGCACCCGCTCCATGACCTGTCCCCGTACCTGCTCCACGGCACCGCAGGCGAGTTTTGTAAAGGAGCGGCGGCTCAGCCGTTCGAAAAACCAGCTGGTGAAGGTGATGAGGAACACCAGCCCCATATAGCCCAGCGCCTCCTGCTTGCTCTTGGAGTCGATGAGCCACTTGAGCTGGAAGTTTTTCAGCGGCGCGAAAAAGGATACCGCCGCTGTAAAGAGCGCGAAGAGCATGAGCTTCACCCAGTGGTGTCGGAAGTAGTCGTTGACCGTCTGATTATTCATAAGCAATACCCCTTATATGTCCCGAAAGGCTTCCTGCCGCGGTGCAGAATTTGGACTAAGTATAACATGGTTCCGCAAAAAAAAAAATAGGTTTCGCCATTTTTTCGGGACATAAAAAGCCCCCTGCCCGGGACTCCTTAGAGTTCGGGCAGGGGGCTTGAAGCTCTTTATGTAAGAGGTGCTGTCAGCTTACAGCTGGGGGCCGGCGGAGACCAGAGCCTTGCCGTGCTCGTTGCCCTCGTACTTTGCGAAGTTCTTGATGAAGCGGCCAGCCAGATCCTTGGCCTTCTCTTCCCACTGAGCGGCATCTGCGTAGGTGTCGCGGGGGTCGAGGATGGCGGGGTCAACACCGGGCAGAGCGGTGGGGACCTCAAAGTCGAAGTAGGGGATCTTCTTGGTGGGAGCCTCGTTGATAGCGCCGCTCAGGATAGCGTCGATGATGCCGCGGGTATCCTTGATGGAGATGCGCTTGCCGGTGCCGTTCCAGCCGGTGTTGACCAGGTAAG
>ENA-UOJH01001256-UOJH01001256.1-human-gut-metagenome-genome-assembly--contig:-C148-NODE-1256-length-19555-cov-13.505179_pt1 | contig 19555 bp, 8 predicted proteins | sample MGYA00242345_ERZ723892 | MGnify/ENA metagenome assembly ERZ723892 | reverse complement strand
AGGCTGTTTTTTATGTTTTTTGTTTCTGTGCCCCCAGCATTTATCCACTGAACCATTCCATGGCTTAATTGGTTTGGGGTGAGAATGAGTGTGGGGGCGTGAATTTTGGTTCACGTCCCCACTGGGGTGTTAGTAGTATTTTGCTGTTTTTGACCCAAATCGACATCGATTTGGGAGTTTAATTAGCGGTTGGAGGCGAGGTAGTCTTCGAGGTCGGCTGGGTGGTATGGAATACGCTCCGAGCCGAGGAAACGGCAGCCGTCGGCGGTGATGAGCACATCGTCTTCGATGCGAATGCCGCCAAAGTCCTTGTAGGTTTCGAGCACATCGAAGTTGAGGAACTCTGCGCAATGTCCGCTTGCGCGCCAGTCGTCGATAAGGGCAGGAATGAAGTAGATGCCTGGCTCGTCGGTCACCACGAAGCCTTCTTCAAGGCGGCGGCCCATACGCAGGCAGTTGGTGCCGAATTGCTCCAAATTTGGTCGGGTTTCCTCATCGAAGCCCACATATATCTGTCCGAGTCCTTCCATATCGTGCACGTCCATGCCCATCATGTGACCGAGTCCGTGAGGCAGGAACATGGCGTGGGCACCTGCGCGCACAGCCTCTTCGGTATCGCCCTTCATCAGTCCGAGTTCTTTGAGGCGGTTGGTCATCGTGCGGCACACATCAAAGTGCACATCGGCATATTTCACGCCAGGGCGAGCCACTTTCAACACGTGGTCGTGACATTCCTCCACAATACGGTAGATGTCGAGTTGACGCTGGGTGAACTTGCCGCTCACTGGGAATGTGCGGGTGTGGTCGGAGCAGTAGTTATTGAGGTTTTCAGCACCGCAGTCGCACAGCGCCAGTCTGCCCTCTTCAAGGAGTGCTGGCGATGGATTGCCGTGCATAATTTCGCCGTGCTGCGAGAAGATGGTGGCAAACGAGGTCTGCGCGCCATACGAGCGAGCCACGCCATCAATCTGACCGCCCACAAATTGCTCGCTCACACCGGGGCGAGCCACACGCATGGCGGTGGTGTGCATCTTGTAGCCGATGCTGCAAGCGTGCTCGATTTCGGCAATTTCGAGAGCCGACTTGGTGGAACGCATCTTCACCACTGCATGAATGAGGGTGAGCGACGCTGCGTCTTTCTGCTTCGAGGGGTGAATGCCCAGCAAATCCATGATTTGGATTTTGGTGTCGTAGCGATAAGGTGGCAAGAAGTGGATTTGCTGACCAGCTGCTTTGGCTTTCTCCACCAGTTGAGCGAGTTTGCTCATAGGTGCCGACTGCTTCACGCCCACCTGTGCAGCCATGTCAGCCACGCTGTCCACCGAGCCATACCACACAATGTCTTCAATGTCTATGTCGTTGCCCAAGAAATACTCCTGATCGGCATCCACATCAATCACGCCCACAAGTCCTTCGCGCTTCTGTCCGAAATAGTAGAGAAACGACGAGTCCTGGCGGAATGGCGCATAGGCATTGTTAGGATAGTTGCATGGAGCATCATTATTGCCAAAAAGGATAATAAGACCGCTCTTCACCAACTTCTTAAGCTGGTCGCGGCGACTCTGATATACATCTGAAGTAAACATAGTGCAATATATCTTTAGATTTGTATTGTTTTATACAACTTTATTATTTTCACAAAGATAGCGCAAACGAGAGCAGAATCATCAAGCTTGCTTGAATGTTATGCCGAGTGCAGCCTATCTTCTACAAAAATAACAAGTTTTCGTGACAATAAAAAGGTTTCAAACCACATAATAAAAAACCATTAACTTTTTTTGCACTAACGCGGGGGAAGTCAACGAGTCAACAGGTCAACGAGTTTTTTTGTCTGACGAGTCGGACAGGTCGGACAGGTCTGATGGGCAACGAGTCGAAAATTCGAAATCTCGAAGATTCGAGAAATCGAGGAATCGAAAGGGTGCGGTGGCGGTGGGTGGTTTAGCGGCGGGAGCGGGACTTGCGTTCTTGCTCTTTTTGCTTGGCACGCTCTTTGCGTTCGCGTTCCTTTTGCTTGGCTCGCTCTTTGCGCTCTTTTTCTTTCGCTTTGGCGCGCTCCTTGCGCTCACGCTCTTTCTGCTTGCGAGCTTGCTCTTTTGCCTTGGCAGCGTCTTTGCGAGCTTGTTCTTTCTGCTTACGGGCGTCTTCTTTCGCCTTTTCGGCAGCCTTTGCCTCGTCTTCACGCTTGCGCTGATTTGCCTTCACCTCTTCCTCGCGCGCTTTTTCGGCACGCTTGATAGAATCCTGACGCTCTTTCTCCGCCTGCTTGATGGAGTCTTGACGCTCCTTCTCTGCCTGCTCTGCTGCCTTTTTCTCGGCTTTCAGACGGCGTTCCGCCTCCTTCTCGGCTTGCTTGGCTGAGTCGGCACGGTATTTTTCAAGATTCTTCAACTTGAGTTCGGCGAGGCGTTGGGCAGTCTTTATCGAGTCGGCACGATATTTTTCTGCCTCTTTTTCGGCTTTGATACGTTGCTTTTCGGCTTCCTGCTCGGCTTTGATGCGCTCCTTCTCTGCCTTTTCCTTAGCCTTTTGGGCTTCTTTTTCAGCCTTGGCATCGTCGGAGTCGATTTTGCGCACCTTGTGGGCAGATGGCTTCGCCACCATATCATCTACTGGCGTGAGAATAGGTTGAGATTCCTTCGCTGGCTCTTCAACCTTCACTTCCGGAGCCTTTTCGGCAGGGCGTTCCACCGGTTTTTTGCGGTGCACTGGGCGAGGCGCTACTGGCTTGGTGCCGTCGTCGATCACCAAATCAGGATTTTCAGGAACCACCGTCACTTGTGGCACTTCCTTTTCCTTGACTGGTTCCTTCTTTGCCGATGGCTCGGCAGGCTCTTGCTCCTGCTTTGATTCTTGCTTTTGCTGGGCTGTGGCACCTGGGCGCACGCTCTTTGCCGGCTTGCCTGGCTCTGGAGCCTTTTCGGCATCGTCGGTGGCTGTTTCGGGCACCTTGGCTTCCACTTCCTTCTCGTTTTCAGCGTCGAGGTAGCGGAAATAGTCTTCAAACGAGCGGCCTTCGCTCAAGAGCAGGTTGAAGTTTTCCTCGCTGATAAGCACAGGGTGAACCAATCCGATATACTGCTTGAAGTCGGCTGCCGCATCAAACACGGTGCGATAACTAATCAGTTCGGGATAATTGGCAAAACCCTTCACCACCAGCAGCCCCATGCTGCCGAAGGTCATCTTCTCAAGGTCGTAGTCGCGCACATTGAACGAGCGGAAATTGTGGCGCGCCAACTCGTAGAGCAATATGTTGGAGTCGATGGAGTCGGTGCTATACACCAGCACAAACACCTGTGGCTTGTTGGCTGTTGACTTGATGTCGGCAAATTGCTTGTCGGAAGCCTCTTTGCCAGTGGTGTCGTTGGTCAGTGCCACCGAGGTCCACATCATGCCGCGCGCATTGCTGCCGCCACCAGCCAACTGACGGCCAGCCTTCACATGCTTCATGATGGCGGAAGCCGTAGGGGTGATGTCGGTTTCGGGATAGCGTTCGAGCATTTCCTTCAGCACCTCCTTGAATTTGTCGAAGTTCTTTTGGGTGACATACGCCAGCGCATCGATAAACATAAACTTCGGCATCAACTTCGAGAGCGGATAGCGGCGCATCATTTCGGCGTAAGCCTCATGCACAGCCTCGTTGTTGTTGTTCAAGTAGTTGTCGTATGTTTCGGCATACAGTTGTTCCTGCACCTTGCCCATCTGTTTGAGGTTGTCGAGGTAGGCAGGGTCTTTCATCGCTATGCCGTATTTTGATTCGGCAAAGTCGGAGAGAATCAGCCCACGCCACTTCTCCGCCTCAGCCACTTGGTCGGTGCGCATACACAGCAAGTAGAGGTTGTAGTACACATCAAGGCGGTAGGTGTTGTCGGGGTAGCGTTCGAGCAGTTCCTTAAATTCCATGTTCGCTGCGTCGAAGTCCTCCAACTTATCCTTCAAAATCAAGCCCATGTTGTACAATCCCTCCTGAATCACATCGTTGGAGGTCTGAATCTGTTCGGGCGTAGATGGGATTTGCTTCAAGTAGTATTCCTCGAAGTGTGGATCTTCCGAACGCTTCACCGAGTCGCGCTGCTCCTTGGTGAGCGTGGTGTCGGCAGGAGTGCCAGCGGCTGTCGATGCCGTGTCGCTTGCCGATGCCGACGAATCGTCGTCGAACGAGAATGTGTTTTTATTGCGGCGGCGCCAGTTGTCCTCCAGCTTACGGTTGCCCCACTGCTGTTGGAACGCCGTTTTACCCGCATTTTTCGTGGTTGTGTTGTAGAAGTACCACGATTTGTCGTTGTTGAGCGTAAAGGCGGTGGGCGCATTTTTGCTGGCGGGCATATTGGAACCCTGTGCGCTCTGATTTGCCATATATTCCTCACGGGCGGCGTTTTCAGCCTCCTCTTTTTCCTTTTTCTTCAGGTCGTCGATAATTTTCTTAATCACCTTCTTCTGCTCTTCGAGCGGCATTTTCGACAGGCGCAAAAGCGAGTCTTGCAGCGTCACGTTGCCGGCATACACCGCCAACTCGTCGAGCACATCGCTGCGCTTTTTCAGTTCACGGAAATTGGGGTAGGCTTCGCTCAAAAGCGGAATAGCCTCGGAATAGCAGGGCTGGGCGAGGTCGTACTTGCGCTGCGCGAAGTAGATGCCGCCGAGTGTGAGTTGGCTAATCGCCTTGTCGATGCCGTTGCGCGTGCTTTTCTCCGCCGCCAACTTGTAGTTTGCCACGGCGTTCACGGTGTCGAGGCGTGAGAGGTAGAGGTTGCCGATGGCGTAATACACTTGGTCGAGGTATTCCTTGTTGCGGTCGTAGCGCGTCATGCGCTTGAGGGCTTTCACCTCCGGCATGATGTTGGTGCCCTGAAACACTGCGCTCTGCTTGATGCGGGCGTTGAATTTAGTGCGATAGGTCGAGCCGCTCGAACTGCCGGCACGCTTGAACGCCTCGTAGGCGAGTTGCTTTTCGCCAGCGTCTTCATAGAGTTGGCCGAGCAGGAAGTTGAGGCGCACTTTCTGCGCTCCCTTGCTGCCCTTGATGGCTTCGGCGAGGTATGGAATGGCTTCTACGTTTTTATCCGATTTGATATAGAAGTTGGCAAACGCCAAGTTGGCAAGCGAGCGTATGCGTTTGCTCTTGATTTGGTCGATATGCACATGCGCCAACACGTTGTCGGCCTCGGTGGTCCAGCCCATGGCGCAATAACTCAACGCCTCCCAAATCTGACTTTCAAGCACCAAATCTGGCTTCCAACTGAAGTGGCGTGAAATGTAGTGGAAAGTGGCGGACGATGCCAAGAAATCGCCCTTCATGTATTCGGCTTTCGCCAGCATGAACCACGCATTGTGGATAAAGGGGTTGTATTCCTCGCGCTTGAGATATTCCTTGTATTTTTGGTTGTTCGCCTTGCCCGACTTTTTCGCGGGCTTTTTCTTGATGGAGTGGAGGGCGATGGCCTTCTGCATCTTTTCTATCGTGCGGTCGAAACTGCCCGACGGCTGTGGCGATTTGGGTGAGTTTCTTGCCTCGGTGGGGTGAATAAAGAGGTGCTGCGAATAGTCGTCCTGATAGTCGTTTTCGAGGATTTTGATTTGCTCCTCGTAGTTGGTCATGCCGTTGTAGTACACGTTGTAGCGTGTGGTGAACGCCTGCCAGAATCGCGACAGGGCAGTGTTCTTCTTCGTACCACACGCACAAAGAAGTAGGGTGAGCGATGCCAAGAGCATCAGGGGAATGTATCGACCTGCTTTATTCATATATTAATACTATAACGAGGATTGTTCTGTTTTATTGCACAGGCGGCTCAACCTTGCTCCGATGCGCGCCACGGCGTAGAGAATGATGAGCAGCAGCACTATGCTTGCCGACACCGGCACCGACAGCACCACGCTGAGCAGCACACCACCGAGCGAGCACGCCAAACTGATGACCACCGACCAACACATGAGCGGCAACAAGCGGTGGGTGCGCAGTTCGGCTATCATCTGTGGCATGGTGAACAGCGACATCAGCAGCATGATGCCGATGAGACGAATGGTGAGCACGATGCACACCGAGGTGAGCACGGTCATCATCAAATTGATGGCATACACCGGCAGCCCCTGCGTGCGTGCGAAATTGGGGTCGAACGCGCAACTGCGAATGGCTGGGAACAAGAGTGCCATCACAGCAAGCAGCACTGCCAAATATGCACCGAAGGCGATGAGGTCGGCGGTGCCGATGGTGAGCACATTGCCAAACAGAAACGACGACAACTCTGGCACATAGCCCGGCGTGAGGAAAATGAAAATGGTGCCGAGTGCCATACCGAGCGCCCACACCACACCTATGGCTGAATCTTCGCGCACATGCTGGCGTGTGGACAGCCATTCCACGCCCAGTGCCGAGGCTATGGCGAAGATGCCTGCCGTCAGGGCTGGGCTGAGACCAGCGTAGAAGCCGAGGCCGAGGCCGCCAAAACTGGCGTGGGTGATGCCGCCCGTCACAAACACCATGCGGCGGCACACCACATAGGTGCCGATAATCGCCGAGGCGATGCTCACCAGCATGATGCCTATCACGGCGTTTTGGAAAAATGTGTAACTGAATATGTCGAACATGATGTGTCTATTTGTTTTTTCGTTCGCCATAGAGCATGATAAATTCCTCTCGTATGGCTTTGGGCATTATGATGCCTCGCTTTTTGAGGCTTTGCTCCCACGGCAGCAGGTCGGAGGGCTGAAGCGTGTAGAGCACGTCGCGGAACTGTTCTTCCTCTTCGCCGGTGTAGGCTTCGGCTGGGCGGCCGCGGAATCTGTCGAGTTCCTCGTCCTCGAAATACACGATGCCGCTGTTGGCGCCCGAAAGCAGCATCTCGCTGGGGCAAACCTCGTTGGTGGAGCAGCAGTCGTCGGTGCAAACGTCGGTTTCGGGCTGCACCACAGGCTCAGGCTCTTCGCCGGGCTTACGGCTGCGCAGATCGAAAATGTAGAGCACCACGCCCACCACTATCATCAATGCGAATATATATAATGCTGGTATCATACTTCTTCAATTTTAAATCCCGCTTGGCGCAAATGCGCCCAAAACAGGGGATATGATTTGCTCACCACCTGTGCATCGTCGATAATCAAACCGGGGAAACGAATGGCGGCTGGCGCAAACGCCATTGCCATGCGGTGATCGTGATAGGTGCAGATATGGGGCGAGGCTTCTGCGGCGGTGGTTTCGAAGTGCCAACTGATGGCATCGTCGCCCTCCACTTTCACCACATAGCCCAGTTTGCGCAACTCTGTGCGCAGAGCCTCCAGGCGGTCGGTTTCTTTGATGCGCAGCGTGCGCAGTCCTGTGATGCGGAAGGGGCGGCCCATCAGACACAGCATCACCACGAGGGTTTGCGCAATGTCGGGGGTGCCGCTCAAATCGGCGAATGTGGAGCAACAGCAGCCCACGCCGCCATTGCTTCGCAAATCGAGATAGCGTCCGCACCAATTGCCCGTCACGCCCATCTGCGACATCAGTTCGGCTATGCGGCTATCGCCCTGCAAACTCTGTGGTTCCAATCCTTTGAGCGTGATGCGCGACTGTGGCACAATGGCTTGCATCGCCCACCAGTAACTCGCTGCGCTCCAGTCGGCTTCCACCGTGAAATCGAGCGCGGTGTATTCGCCTGCCGGCACGTGTATCACATTGTCGCGCCACTCGGCTTTCACTCCGTAGCGAGCCATCAGCGCAAGCGTCATATCAATGTAGGGGCGCGACATGATTTCGCCCTCTATCGTGAGCGCGATGCCGCCAATCACAGGGGCAATCAGCAGAATGGCGGTGATGTACTGCGAACTCACACTTCCGCTCACCGTCAGCGCACCACCGTGAAGGCGTGTGCCAGTGATTTTCAACGGCGGATAGCCCTCAGCCTCCACATATTCAATATCGGCGCCCAACTGGCGCAACGCATCTACCAGCACCCCGATAGGCCGCTGGCGCATACGCTCCGTGCCGTCGATCACCACTTCCCTACCCTCGCGAGTGGCAAAATATGCCGTGAGAAAACGCATCGCAGTGCCAGCAGCACCGATGTTCACCTCCGAGGCATCGGGCCGACCCAACGCCGAAAGCACCGCATCGGTGTCGTCGCACTGCGCAAGGTTAGAGAGCCTGCCTGGCGTAGCGCAAAGCGCATTCAGCAGCAACACACGATTGCTGATACTCTTCGAAGCCGGCAAAGCAATTTCGCCCTCAATCCTCCGCGGCGCAATAATACGATAATTCATACCCACAAAGTTACAAATTTTTCCCCAACCAGTATCAGATTTCAGAAATTAGACGTCAGAAATTAGAATTAAGAGGTTAGATTTTCTGAAGTGATGGTTTTATAAGGTATATTCATAGTGGATTTTTAACAGAATGAAGATTAAACATAGGTATTTTTTAGGAAAGGGAAATTAGGGTGGGAAATTTTTTAATAAAATGTTAGGAAAATGTTGTTTTTTGCGAAAAAATGTATAATTTTGCGTGGGTAGGAGAAAACTTATATACCCCCATATACACTATAATTTTATCCTATTACACTATAACTTTCTGTTTATTAACTAATTAATTTTTTCCTCTATGACGAAGAAGTTACTATTCTGCCTGCTTACATGTGCAGTGGCCTTCTGGGCTAACACTGGGCGGGCGCAGTCATTTGAGCAAACGGCACAGTTATTGAAAGCCGGTTTCGAAGCCAGCCCTACGGCAACTGTGACGCAAGCCACAATGACTCAGCACGACGCGGAAGCCGTAAAGGAGTTTGAAACCCAAATTGCTGTGGCAAAGGGTCTCAAATCTGCCGAGAGGTCAAGCGCCGGTAAAGAAGTGAACGCCACTGGAGAAAAGGCTATGACTCTGCTGAAGCAGAAGTTTGAGCTCGGATCCTGGCAAGTGACTAACGTAAAGGGTGCCCGCCGTGTGGCAAAGGCTCCATCTGCGATGCCAGATGTGTTCAATGCCGCCGAATACGACACTCAGTATTCCGACGGCGCAACCGTTGTGAGCGGTGTGGTGACCATCAAGAAGGTGGACGACTCTCACGCTGTGCTCTACAACCTTTGGGGCGTGCCCGACACGCTGCAATGTACCTACGATCTGGCTGCTGGCACCGTTGCCATCACCCCAGGTAAAATCTACGACCATTCGACATACGGTCCAATCTGGGCTTGCTCGATGGATTTGGCGAACCGTGTTTACAGCACCACCACTCCTATCACTGGTACAATCGCTGCCGACGGCACCATCACTCTCGGTGCTTGGGGCGTGCTTGTGGTGACTGGCGAATCGAAAGGTGGCGCATTTGGCATCTATAGCCAGAGTGTGTTTAAGCCCACCAACGCCACCATCAGCGAGGTGATTTACGACGGCAAGAAGGTGACCAACACCGACTCGGTGCGCACCTATCCTGTGTATATCAACCAGACCTACGACAATGAGGTGGAAATCGTGAATTTCACCGGCAATGGTGCTGTGGTGAAAATGCGTCTGAAAGCCGACAAATCGACAAGCATTTCTCCACAACTTATCTTCACCAACGCTATGTATGGCCCATTCAACTGCTATCCTGCTAACTGGGCTAAGAGCAAGACTGCACAAAAAGGCAATATCAATGGTGCTGGCACCGACACCCAAATCACCTTTGGTAACTATGGTGTTTTCTGTGTGGGTTCACAATCCCTTCGCTCACTTGGTGTGCTCTCTGCCACCCTCGACTTCAATAGCGGCGTAGTCACTTATCCTACCGCCACAGCACAAGACTGGACTGGCGAAGGCACTAAGGCGTCGCCATACGTCATCACCACAGCTTCACAACTCAACGCCTTTGCCGAAGACGTAAGTGCAGGCAACGACTACAAGGATAAATATGTGAAACTGGGTGCCGACATCGACATGAGCACTTCCACACTTGCCTTCACTCCTGTGGGCACAAGCGAGGAAACTCCATTCCGTGGCTCATTCGATGGTGCCAACTACACTGTTAAGAACCTCAAAATCGCCGTTGGTGCTGAAAACTATCAAGGTCTGTTCGGTTATGCCGACAGCGTGAGCAGCATCAGCAATTTGAAGATGCTCGATGCCAACATCAGCACAGGTGGCGAATACACCGGCACCGTGGCAGGCTGGTGTTCAGGCGTCATGGTCAACATCAACGTAGAAGGTAGCGTAATCAAAGCCACTTCCAATGGTGCAGGTGGCGTGGCAGGCTATTTCAACGGTCCTAAACTCGAAAACTGCGTGTTCACAGGTGCCATCACAGGTGCAGGTGAAAACGGTGGTATTGCAGGTTCTATCGCAGGTCAAACTGTGGCAAGCCACCTGCAAGCACACGGTAGCATCACAGTCACCAGTTTAGCTAACACCCTGTGGAAATCGGTTGGTGGTATCGTAGGCACCGCACTCCCTGGCAAGAACTGCAGATCTCTCGTCACCGACTGCTACAGCGATATGCAAATCACCTCTAAGGTTCCATCACCTTACGTAGGCGGTGTGGCAGGTTCTGTCAATAACGCTGCTTTGCAACGCTGCTTCAACGCAGGTCCTATCAGTACCGTATCAGAAACCAGTGGCACAACCACTAAGGGTGCTGTTGGCGGTATTGCAGGTAGCATCTATGGCGGCGAAATGTATGACTGCTACAATGGCAACATCGTTATCAACTCGGCAGCCTCTAACAGTGTGGGTGGTGTGATTGGTTATGTAACCACTCCATCATACAGCATCAGTTCATCAAATCCTGAAAAGCAGTGGTACAATCTCTCAAAGATTCAACGCTGCCTCAACTATGGCGAAGTTCGCAACCTTGCCACACGCAATTCTATGGGTGTGTATGGTGCAACATATCGCGATAGCGTATTCACCAATGTGTATTACGACACCAAGATGGTGGGCGTGGTTGCTCCCGACTCTGTTAAGCACATGGAACTCACCACAGCCCAACTCACCAGCGGCAAGGCTATCGAAGGTCTTGATCCATCAGTATGGGTGTTCACCGAGGGTCTTTACCCACGCCTGAAAACCTATGCCGATACCAACGCCGCTTACATGAGCGTGGCTCCTATATTCTTCCACGAGAACGACAACGTATCGAAGGTGCGCAACACTTTCACTCTCTCTGACAAGAACAACATCATTTGGAAACTTTTCGACGGCAAGACTTTCTCCAACGAAACCACCGGTCTGAAGATTGATGGCAACACCGTGACAGTAAAGAACACTTATTCAAATGAAGTGCTTGTGGCACTCTCATCTGCGGATAAGAGCCAATTTAAGATGTATGCTCTCGCAACCGTCAACCCATCGCTCTTCAGCGGTTCGGGTACAGAGACCGACCCATATTTGATTAAGACCAAGGCCGACCTTGAGTCGCTCAACAAGGGTATTTCTGAATATGGTCAAACCTTCAAGGGCGACTTCTTCAAGCAAGTGAACGATATCGACGCAACTGGCTTCGGCGGCATTGGCATGGGCGGCAACAGCGCACGCCAACTCAACGCCACTTATGACGGCGGCGGCTTCGCAATCCACAACCTCAAAATCGACGGTGTGGTTTACGGCGACGACGGCAAGGCCGACAACAAGAAATCGCTCTTGGCAGTAGCATTTATCGGCTTCGTAGGCGAAAACGGTACAGTGAAGAACCTCACCATGGCTGGCGACTGCTCATTCAAGGCATTCAACTACGCTTCTGGTATTGCAGCCGTGAACTACGGTCGCGTAATCAACTGTAAGAACTACGCATCTTGCGTCACTTCAACCAGTTACGCAGGTGGCGTGGTGGCTCTCAACCAACCCGATGCACTTGTGGAAAGTTGCTACAATGCTGGTCGCATCGTAGCCGGCAGCTCTTACGCAGCTGGTATCGTGGCACAATCAGCAGGTATTGTTCAATATTGCCAAAACGATGGTTTCATCGTGGGCGATAGCATCGACGCAAGCCACAAGGCTAACGCACAGACCAACATCGCAGGTATCGTGGGCAACGCAGCCTCAAGTTGCGTGATTCGCGGTAACGTGAACACCGGTGCTGTGTACGGCACTCGTATCGTGGGTGGTATCACCGTTTCTGCCTCAATGAAGGGCACATTGGAAAACAACCTCAACTACGGTACAGTGGAACGCTACGACACCAAGAATGCTGCTCGTGGCGCTATCACAGCAAATGCTCCTGCCGCATCATACGATGTGAGCAACAACTACTACGACGGTCAAATCGGCTACTACGGTGGTGCAGCAAGCTCTACCGTGCCAAGTGCCAAGGCTCTGAACACAAGCGTGCTCACCAGTGGCAAGGCTCTTGAAGGCTTCGATGCCGACCACTACGACTGGACCGCAGGGCTCTATCCTGTAATCAAGGCGTTCAAGAACGAGCCAGCAGCCATCGCTAACCGTAAGATGGTGGTAACATTCGCCGACGGACAAAATGCCGACGACGTATATACCGACGCTCAACTCTACAAGGCCGACGACCTGCAATGGACTCTCGCCGATGGCAAGAACTTCACCGCAGCCAATGGCGCACTGAAGGTGACCCTCACCGCCGACACCACTTCGCTCCGCGATGTGCTGACCGCTACTGTGGGCAACTACACCAAGAGCATCGCGCTCCGCGCTATGCCTAACGTGTTTGAGGGTAAAGGTACAGCCGACGACCCATTCCAAATCAAGACAAAGGACGATATGCTCAAGTTGGCTAAGTTCACCAACACCGAGGCTTATCCATTCAACGGCCGCTACTTCAAGGTGCTCAACGACATTGACTTCGGCACCACCACTTACGATTGCGTGGGTGTGGACGCTGGCAGCTTCAATGCCGACTTTGATGGCAATGGCAAGCAATTCCTCAACATCAACTGCTCTTTCGAAAAGACTGAAAGCGGCCGTGCCCTGTTCGGCAACGTAGGTCCACAAGGCGCTGTTCACGACCTTATTTTGAAGAGCGGCACCATTTCGGCATATCGCGAAAACGCTGGTATCGCCGGCAAGGTTTACGGTAAGGTTTACAACTGCGACAACTATGCCAACATCTACTCATCAAGCAGCTCTGCTGCTGGTATCGCTGGCTATGTGAAGACTGGCGGTTCGGTAGTGAACTGTAAGAACTACGGTATCGTGGATTCTAAGGGCAACTACATCGCTGGTATCGCCTACAACGTAGAAAAGGATGCATTGGTTGAAAATTGTGTGAACGACACCCTCATTGGCACCAACGCCAAGAAGAACTATGTGTCAGGTATCGCAGTTTACAACAGCGGTGTGATTCGTAACTGCGTGAACAATGGCATGATTACCGGTGCCACTTCTGTGGCTGGTATCGTGGCTTCTTCTAACGGTGGCGACTCTATCCTCTATTGCCACAACGAAGGCGAAATCATTTCCTCTGGCAGCAATGTTGGTGGTATCTTGGGCGGTGGCAAGCAATCTGCCACTCCAATGGTGATGATTGGCTGTTACAACACCGCTCTTATCACTGGTAAGGGTAATATCGGTGGTGTGGCTGGTCGCCTCTATGAAGGTTCAGAACTCATCGACTGCTACAACACAGCCGACGTGGTTAGCTCATCATCAAGCGACGTTGGTGGTGTGGCTGGTCAACAAGCATGCCGCAATGGCTATGTGGCACGCATGGTTCGCTGCTACAACACTGGTAACGTGAGTGCCGTAGGTCAATATGTAGGCGGCGTGGTTGGTGACACCGACGACGATTGCTACTACGAAGACTGCTACAATGCTGGCGACGTGACCACTGGTGGCAAGTTTGCCGCTGGTTTCGCAGGTGGCATGAGCGGTACTGCTGTCAACTGCTACAACACTGGTAACGTAGAGGGCGGCGACTACGGCCTCGGCGGTTTCGGTGGCATTGGCGCTGGCACTATCATCGGTTGCTACAACCTCGGTAATGTGACCTCTACCACAACCAAGCCTAACAAGTATGGCGTGGCTGGTGGTCTCTGGGGCTACGGACGCTGCAAGATGTACGACAGTTACAATATGGGTAAGATTTCCGCTAAGGGCTATGTAGGTGGTATCGCAGGTGGCGTGTTCGACGACTTCACTCTCGTGAACGTGTACAACGCTGGCGAAATTGTTTGCGAAGACGCTACTACCGTGGGCAATATCTCTCCTGCTTCTGACAAGGACATGACCCTCACCAACGTGTATTACGACACCGACGTGAACAAGGGCATCGAAGCCTCCAGCGTAGATGCAAAGGCTAAGGGCGTAAGCACCCGCGACCTCGCTCTCTGCAAGGCTCTTGAAAGCGACACAGCATTCTCTATTCTCCCTGGCATGTATCCTACTCTCAAGGCTCAAGCTCAAAACGAACTCGCCAACTGGTTCGCTGCTGTGCCAGTGGTGGCTGAAGGCGAAGACTACGAGCACGTGCGCTCTGTAATCACTATCGGCACCCCTGACGGCACCGTATGGACCACAAGCGACAACTTCGCCATCTACGGCAACCTGTTGAGTGGTAAGGCAGACGGCGAGGGTTGGGCAACCAAGACCCTTGGCGAACGCACCAAGACCTACAAGTTCTTCGTTGAGCAGCCTTCTGGCATTAATGATGTAAACACCGACGCATCAATCGTTAAGAGCCTCTACTTCACCATCAGTGGTGCAGCCCTCGGCACTCAACGTCCAACCGATGCTGGCGTATATATCGTTAAAGACATCATGAACAACGGTAAGAGTGCAGCACGCAAGATTGTGGTAAGATAATCCACCACAGTGCTCCACGCACTCCCAACAAAACAGAGGGGAGCGGCTTTTGGTAAGCCGCTCCCCCTTTTTTTGCGATCTTTTGAAATCACCGTGATTTCGGTTCAGTGGAAAAATACTGGGGGAACTTAAACAAAAACAAAAAAAACAGATTACCTTCGTTACTCTCCAATTATTACACATAAAAACGAAATAATCAGCAGTTATGAAAATAATCGTGTTTTTCCTCTCAAAATATATGGGAAAGCCAAAAAAAATCGTATATTTGCGAAAGGTGGTGGCGCAAGGAAAAGCCACTCACCCTCAATCCTTAACAGCAAAAAAATCACCGAAAGGCGTTTACTCACGCTCCCCACCATGCGAGCAAACAGTAGTGGCTTTCACGCTTTTCCCATTTACACAAACCCTAAAAGCATTGCGAAGTGAGCCCGCAAGCACCATTAAAAATTATGAAACGCTTTTTACTTTTAGTTATCACAGTTTTTGGTCTTAAAACAGCCACAGGTGCCCCTATCGAAAAAAGTATGCTCGACACTTTCATAAAGTATGCCTCTATCAGCAGCCAATCGAGCAACGACAGCATTTGCACCCAAGGCCAACGCACAATGGCACTTGTTCTCAAAAGCGATGTGGAGTCGATTATTCGCGAGCAAAACGCAAAAAATGTAGAATGTGTGCTTTCTGAGCACAATTACCTCTATGTCACAATTCCATCGAATGTGAAATCACCATGCCCAAGCATAGGTATCAGTTGCCATCTTGATGTCACACCTGAAGCACCAGGCAGTTCAATCACTCCAATAATCGACGCGCTGAATGGCAGGACCATCGTTCGCACCGACGGCACTACGCTTTTAGGAGCCGACGACAAATGCGGATGCACCATCGCCGTTCATCTGATACAGAAAACCCTCTCCGACAAGAAGATTAAACACGGCAAAGTGATGTTTGCATTCTGCCCCAATGAGGACGTGGGACGCGCCGCCGACAATATCGACTCCACCATATTCTCTCCTGAAATCATATACGACCTCGACGGCGTGGGTGGAGAGGCTATCACCAAATCAAATTTCACGGCCCGCGGACTTGCACACAAATTTATCGGACACGACGCACACCCTGCCGATGCGAAAGCCGACAAACTCGGCGACGCCACAGCCGCCGCTGCCACGTTTATCGCTTCCGTACCAGTGGAGTATCGCCCTGAAAACACCGAGGGGCTTCAAGGCTACATCCACCCCTGGGGCTTTGAAAAGAGTGGCGGATTCAACGTGATTGTGCGCACACGCGTACGCTATTTTGATAAAGCCGAGGGAGAAAAATTCAACAACATTATCAACGACGCACTTGCACGAGTGGCACGCGACTTCCCTAACGTGAAAACAGAAGTGCTACAAGATGTAATGCAGTATGAAAATGTGGCCTACACCCTTCACCCACAAGCACAAAAACTCGTAGAAAACGCCGCCAAGAAAATAGGCAAAAAGGTGGTTTTCACCGATGAGCGTGGCGGCACCACAGCGGCAATGTTCGCAGCCAAGGGGCTAAAAGGAGGTATGTGCCTGTTCACCGGCCAACACGAAGTGCACTCCACACGCGAATATGCCGACCTCAAAGAAATGGAAGAGGCCTATCTGCTCATGCTTGAAATAATCAAACAAATACCTTCAATCTGAAAAAAATAAACAACCAACACAATGAAAAAGATTCTTCTAATTTTAGCAATCATTCTATGCGCCATGTGCGCCGATGCACAAACCGGGAAAATAGCAGGAGGACTGTCAAGGGCGAAAACTGCATTCAAGGAGCCACGGATCAAGATCCCCAGAGTGGCAACTCGCAAACCTCCCTATCCCTTTATAGGACCTACAATGATCGAAATCGACAAAACGAGGAAGTCAACACAGCGCACCCCGCTTACTTTCAAATTGCCTACCGTAAGTCCCCCCAACAGCAAAACGCAAAAGAACGCTGCCCAAAAGGCGAAAAAGGCGAGAAAAGACATGCTGGAAACCATCGAGCGCACAAACAAGTACATGGAGATTCTTCAACTACAATCCGACGACCCTGCCACTTTTTTGAAATTGGCTTGCGAGGCCATCAGCGAAAACGACGAGTCATTGGCACGCCTTTGCATCAAACGCGCCATACTCACAAAGAAAGTGACAGCCGAAACGTTGCTGACCATCAAGCCTCAAGGCGATTATCTGCAAAAGGAATGGACCCACATGTCGCAATACATCATCAACAGCACCTTCCTTTCCTACGCCAATGCCAAATTATGGGACAATGTGCCACAATTAAAGCAAAAGGAGTTTTACAGTTCACAACTGCAACTCGCCAACACCTATGCGCCAGCACTCACACCACTTGTGAAGATTATACAAATTCCATACACCGAAAACGCGACAGCACAATTAACCGAGGCCGTCGACTCTGCGATTAACAACCACAACGCATACTACAATCAGGTGACTACATATCTTTTTGGTATGCTAAACGAGGCCCTGACATTAGATGGCCACTACCAAACAGCGTTGGACTATTACAGCAAGCCGCTGCTCAAAACGTTTGCCGACACAGTGCCTCCTGTCTTGGTAAACTTAAGCAACTGCGCCATTCACACTAAGCAGTTCAACCTCGCCAACAAATACCTTGCTCGAGCCAAAGAACTCGACCCCACTGGACTTGAAGACGCAATCAGCGACCTACACCATTCGTGCCTCAACACGGTCATCGACCACCCGGAAGAAGTGCAGATAGCCGAGTGGATGATTGAAAACAGCGGTCACCCAGTAGAGTGCGCAATCGAAATCATCGACGGGATTTCGACAAAATTTATGCCCATAAACGAGAATTGGGAATGGCAAGATGTGTCGTCGTTCACGCCACACGAAACCACCGTGCTCAACACATGCATAGCACTGGCACAAAAAGTTCTCGCAAGCGGCAATGAGGAAAACGCCTCCCACAATGCGCAACTCCTCTACCTGACCAACTGCTCCTTGCTTGCGCAAGCAAACCAAACCGAAACCGCTACTCAACACCTCCAAAGCCTGCAAGAGAGGCTTGCGCATGAAACCGATTCAGAATCTATGCGCACAAAATGCCTTGCCACCCTTGTGCAAGCCGCCATCGCAGGCCATGGGTCAGACTACCCCAAAAAGGCAATCAAAATCCTAAAAGCAAACCAAAAAATGCTCGACAATGAAGGCATTTCTCCCGACTTAAAAGCCGACTACTACGGCTACATGGCACACCTTTACTCAAAACTCGGCAAGAAAAAAGAAAGCAAAAAATACAAAGCCCTCCAATCTGCCTACCTCCCCCACTGCACCGACGATATGTAACCGCCATATTCTTACACGAGCATATTGCTTACACGAGCGAAATGTATTAACCCAAATCGGTCATTAGGCCGTATGAGGATTTTATAACACGAGTTTGGGATAAGAGATGTATGAAAAAAATCACTATGGGATGGCACGTGGGGGGCAAACATTTGGGGATTTTTTCATATATTTGTGGGGCGAACAGATTATATGAGCGGTATTTTACTTTTAAATAATTATTTCACCTATGTCGATTTTGTGTCGGCGTTAGTGACATTTGTGGTGGCTGTGTTTTTGGCAAAACTACAGGTGCCGTGTGCCGACAGCAGATGGACTCCCTTCAACCGTATGCGCTGGCTGATGGTGGGTGCCTACACCGCTCTGGGCGTGTCCAACATCATGAGCGCGCTCCAGCCCCATGAGGTGGAAACCGACATCCTCAAGGCGGCTGTGCTGATTGTGGGCATGGTGCAGGCGCTGCTGTTCACCGCCATGTGCATCACGTTCATCAATCCGCAAAAGGTGTCGATACGATGGGGGCTTTACAACTGCCTGGCGATTGGCTGCGCCGCTGCGCTAATTGTGGCGGGGCACAGCGTAGGTGAATGGGAGTTTGCCGTGGCGGTGAATATCTCCACGGCGCTCTACATTGCGGAATTGGTGGTTTTCTCCTGGAAATTCTTCCATACCTACACCGAAAGCAAGCAGTGCTTGGAAAGCAACTACGACGAGGACCTCTCCAGCCGACTGCGCTGGATAAAATGGTGCTTTATCTCCGCCCTTGGGGTGGGCGTGATGGTGCTGCTGATTGTGGTTTTCCCCATCGGTGATGTGGAAATGTGCTATTTCACCGTGTTCTACACGCTGTATTATGTGTATATGGGTGTGCATATCGTGAACTATCGCATCACGGCAAACTTTATCCTGAAAGTGATGACTGACGAAGAAAAGAGCGACACACAGCCCTCTGAGCCAGCCGCGGCACCGGAGCCAGCCCCACACGCCATACACGAGAAAACCGAAGCGATGAAACGCGCGCTCGACGAATGGGTGGCGCACCGCCGATATGTGCTCAACGAGCAAACCATCGACGACATTGCCGCCGATTTGGGCTTCGACCGCTTTTTCTTCGCATGGTATTTCACCAATGAACTGCACACCATTTTCCGCACTTGGCGCACAGAACTTCGCATCAAAGAGGCGCAAAGGCTGTTGAGCGAAGAGGATGCCGCCGTGGCATCACTCCACCTGAAAGTGGGCATTTCCGACAAGAGCAATTTCTACAAGCACTTCAAGGCCCACACCGGCATGACACCAACCGAATACAAAAAATCGGCACAAAAATAGGGGTCAATGGATAAATACTGGGGGAAAAACAAAAACATAAAAAACCACTCGCCTTCAACGAAAAACCAATCTTCAGAAATCAGTTTATCCGAAAGTGCAAATTAAAAGGAAATGATATACATGTTGTCCCGAAAAAGATGCGATGAAATTCCGTTAGGAATTT
>ENA-UOJH01001247-UOJH01001247.1-human-gut-metagenome-genome-assembly--contig:-C148-NODE-1247-length-19649-cov-6.219404_pt1 | contig 19649 bp, 14 predicted proteins | sample MGYA00242345_ERZ723892 | MGnify/ENA metagenome assembly ERZ723892 | reverse complement strand
TTGGCCTGATGGCGGGTATGCCTATGGCCGACGTAATGGCAAAAATCCCCGCGGGCTTCGGCAGCATTATGGCAAGCCTCGGCCTTGTACTTATCTTCGGCAGCATCTTTGGCGACTTCCTCGGCGAGTCCGGCGCTACCGAGGAGCTTGCGAAAGGTATGCTCCGCAAATTTGGCAGAAAGCATGATATACTCGCACTCAACCTTGTTGGCTTCATCCTTTCCATTCCCATATACTTTGGCGTTGCCTATATTATGACCGCGCCGTTGGTCAAGGCAATCCAGAAGGTTACTAAAAAGTCCATGAAGTCCTATGTTATCGCAATATTTACCGGCCTTATGCTCACTCACTGCTGCGTTGCGCCCACTCCCGGCCCGCTCGCGGTTGCAGGACAGATAGGCGCGAATATCGGCTGGTTTATCATCTATGGTATTATTATCTGCCTGCCGGCGAGCCTTCTCATTGGCGTTGGCTATGCGAAATTTGTCGGCCGCAAGGATAACATGGCACAGCTCCACGCAGACATAAAGGAAATCGTGGACAATGACGAACTCCTTGCGCATGATCCGACCAAGCCCACCGCAATCACTGCTCTGCTCCTTGTGTGCCTCCCCATCTTCCTTATAGTCCTTGCTTCCGTCTGGTCGCTCTTCTCCACCGAAGGCATACTTTATACCATCGTCTCCTTCATCGGAAACCAGAATGTGGCACTGTTCATCTCCGTGATTGTCTCCGGCATTGTTCTCAAGAGGTACATGCCCAACAAGACCATTATGGGCTTCATCGACGAGGCGGCAGACCGCTCCGGCGGCATAGTACTCATAGTCGGCGCGGGCGGATGCTTCTCCGCAATGCTCTCTGCTACCACCATGAGCACTGATCTTGTTGCGCTGATGTCCGCGGCGCATATGCCGATCATTCTTCTTGGCTTCATTCTGGCCTTTGCCATCCGTGCAGCCGTCGGCTCCGGTACTGCCGCGATGCTTGCTGCGGTTGCCATAGCGGGACCTGCCTGTGTTGAAACCGGCCTGTCTCCCGTCGTTGCAGGTATGTCCATCTGCCTTGGCGCGACCGCCGGTACGCTGCCTACCGATGTTACCTTCTGGTTCCCCGAAAGAATGAACGATCTCAGCTCTAAGGACTGCACGCTCACCACATTTGTTCCGTCCTTACTGGCTGCGCTGGTAGGCTTTGTGATATTGCTTATCATTAACGCTTGCTCCGGGTTCCTGCCCGGTCTTTATTAAAAGCTATAAATAAAATATGCAGTGGCCGGAAATCCGGTCACTGCATACGAACTTAACAAAAACATATGTTTATCTCGAAAGGGCTGAAAAATGAAGATAAATGAAATCAATACCCCCGCAATACTTCTCAACCTTGACTATATGGAGCACAATCTGAAGAAATATTGCGGCGAAGCAAAAAAATACGGCAAGGAAATCTGGCCGATGGTAAAGACGCACAAGAGCACCGAACTTGCCCGCCTTCAAGCGGAATACGGATGCTCCGGTTATCTGTGCGGTACGCTTGATGAAGCCGAGGCACTTGCTAAAGCGGGTGCGAAGCACTTGATGTACGCATATCCGGTATCGACAGAGGTGTCGATACGACGTGTCATCGCGCTGACAGAGCAGACGGACTTTATCATCCGAATAGACGATCTTGACTCTGCTGCGCTGCTCAATCGCGAAGCAGAGGCTACGAATGTCACTGTGAATTATACTATTATTATAAACTCCGGCCTCAACAGGTTCGGCATAAGCCCCGAACGTACTGCGGAGTTCGCAGATGCCATGAAGAAATTCGGAAATCTGAGATTCAAGGGCGTATCTACGCATCCGGGACACGTATACGGCGCAAAATGCCATTCTGAACTACAGAAGTATGTTGACGATGAGCGCAATGCCGTCGCCGCTGCTGTGAGGGAGCTCAAAGCTGCCGGGTATGAGCTGGAGATCATCTCGTCCGGCTCCACTCCGACTTTCTGGGGCGCGATCGGTGATGAGAATATTGCGATCTATCACCCCGGCAATTATATCTTCAACGATGCGATCCAACTCTCCACCGATACTGCGGCGGAAGACGAGTGCGCGCTCTGTGTTCTGGCTTCAGTTATATCCCATCCGCAGGACGGGCTGTACATAATAGACGCTGGGGCCAAGTGTCTCGGTCTGGATCAGGGCGCCCACGGAAACGACTCGATAAAGGGGTTCGGCGTCGTAAAGGGACATCCCGAATTGGAGATCTTCAGCCTATCCGAAGAGGTCGGCAAGCTGCATGTGCATGGGGAAACCAGCCTGAAGGTCGGCGACAAAATATTTATAATTCCTAACCATTCCTGCTCCACCGCAAACCTCACAAGCTACTATGTCGGAGTCCGTGGTGACGAGGTTGAACGCTTGGTTGAGGTTGACATACGCGGTAATTCCACAAGGAAGGGCGTCTGATCAGAAGCTGGGAGGAGTTACTGCGAAGACCAGAATGGCTTTCTCATTGCTGTTGTTTACCCAGTAATGGGAGACCATTGGATTTATCCTTATACTGTCTCCCTCGTTCAGCTCGACAAAATTGCCGTTCAGTGAGAGCATGAAGCTCCCGCTGATAACCAGCGCGACTTCCTCACCTTTGTGGCTCATTGAGGAATTCTCCGTGGTGCTTCCGGGCAGAAGCGTCAGCTGGCAGAACTCCATAGAGCAGTTCATGTCCTTCGTCAGCAGCTCATATTCAATGCCGTTTTCGACGATGTGTTTTCTGCCTTTGGGATGTACGATATCGCTTGTGTCGGGAATGTCTTCAACAAAAAAGTAGAAGAGCGGGACGTCAAGCTGTATTGCGAGCGCCCTGAGCGTGTTAAGAGACGGATTGGCCTGACCGCGTTCTATCTGACTGAGCATGGAACTTGTGATCTGCGCGGCGGCGGCAAGCTCTTTTACCGAAAGCCGGCGCGATACGCGAGTATCCCTTATTATTTTACCTATTTGAAAATTGTTGTTGTCCAAGTTAAATCCCCCAGAAATAAACCTTTAGTATTGGAATATTAGCACAAATACAGCTAGAAATCAATAATAGCCGGGCTTAAAATTGGGGACAGCCCATGAAGGAGGTTCTATTATGAAAGCAATTGAGACGGAAACCGCTCCCGCCGCGATCGGGCCATATTCTCAGGCTATGGTCTACGGAGGCTTGGTATATACTTCCGGCCAGATTCCTGTCGTGCCCGAAACCGGAAATGTCGTTGGCGACAGCATAGAGGCGCAAGCGGAGCAGAGCTGCAAAAATGTGGGCGCGATGCTTGCAGCGTCTGGTACGGGCTATGAGCATGTTATAAAGACGACCTGCTTCCTCGCCGATATGAACGATTTTGCCGCCTTCAATGCAGTGTACGAAAAGTATTTCGTAAGTAAGCCGGCGAGATCCTGCGTTGCGGTAAAAACGCTCCCCAAAAACGTGAAGTGCGAGATCGAGGCAATAGCGGAGATAGTTTAATCCACCAGCGTATACTGACTACGGGATGAAGGAGATGAACTTATGAAGACAAAACTTATAAACGGCAGAATATATGACGGAAACGGCGGAAAGCCGTTTTACGGTGAGCTTGCTTTTGCGGATGACACGATTCTGGCCGTCGGCACAAAGCTCGACGGCGAGTTTGATACCGTTATAGACGTGGGCGGCAAAGCGATCTGCCCCGGCTTCATCGACACCCATAGCCACTCAGATTTGAGAATCCTCGTGGACTCGGCCATTCCGTCGAAAATACGGCAGGGTATAACCACGGAGGTATGCGGACAGGACGGCGTGTCCATGGCTCCGATCCCCGAAGAGTATTCGGCCAAATGGCGGCTCAGCATCGCGGGGCTTGAAGGGGACGATCCGAGCGTCAATTGGGTTTCGTCCGGTGCTGGGGAATACATGCGCAGAATAGAGGCAAATAAGCCAATAGCAAATTATGCCTATCTGTGCCCGCACGGGAATATCCGAATGGAGGTCATGGGCATTGAGGCCAGAGCCGCCACGGAGGAGGAACTGTGCAGGATAGAGCAGGCGCTCCGCCGGGAACTGGACGCCGGAGCCGCAGGTATGTCAAGCGGACTTATATACATCCCCTGCGTGTATGCCACGACGGAGGAAATGATACGCCTGTGCCGGATCCTGAAGGAGTATGACCGACCGTTTGTTGTCCATCAGCGCATGGAGTTCAATGATATTATGACCTCCATGCAGGAGCTTGCAGATATAGTGCGCGGAAGCGGCGTTCATCTGCACATCTCCCATTTCAAGATGGGCAGCAGAAAGAACGAGCCTCTCAGGTACGAGGCGTTCAGGCTTATAGAGCAGCTGCAGACTGAGGGATACGAGATCAGCTTTGACCAGTACCCCTACGGCGCGGGCAGTACAATGCTTGCGGCCTGCATTCCGCCTTGGGCGCACGCCGGAGGAACTGACAAGCTGCTTGAGCGCATGAGAGATCCCGTGGAACGCGCCAGAATCAAGTCGGACATTCTGAATAACGATACCGTGTGGGATAACCATATCGAATTCTGCACCCCGGAAGGCATTGTCGTCAGCGATGTCACGTAGGTCGAGAACAAAAAATTTTTGTGCAAGAATATCGTGGTGATAGGAGAAATTATGTGCGTAGATTATGTGGACGCAATGCTTGACCTTCTTCTGGATGAGAATAATATCGTCGGCATGATCGAGCATTATGGCACTGAGGAGTGCATCACCGCCATAATGAAACGCCCGGAAATGAATGCCTGCACTGACGGACTTCTCGGCGGAAAGCCTCATCCGAGAGTCTATGGCGCGTTTCCGAGGATACTTGGAAAGTATAGCCGGGACGATGGCCTTTTCCCGCTTGAGACCGCAATATATAAGATGACGAGAAAGCCCGCCGAGGCCATGAGAATTGCCGATAGAGGCGTTCTTGCTCCAGGCAGAAAGGCCGATATAGTCGTATTCGATCCTGATACCGTGAAGGATCTAGCTACCTATGAGGATCCGAGACAGTACTCGGTCGGCATTGAGCACGTATTCGTCAATGGTATAAAGGCTGTCGAAGGAGACAAGTTGTTTGAGGATGCCGCATCCGGCCAGGTAGTCCGGGCAGGAAGATAAATGTAATATTGGCCTTTGATCGCTCCTACTCTCACTCCCATAATTCCATACGCTCAAGAAGCCGATTTATCAGGGCTTCTTGAGCGTAAAATTTCCCCCTCACGATCCAAAAACCGTGAGGGGGATGCGCTTTATTCAAGCTCGAACGCGCCGGTATAGAGCTGATAGTACATGCCCTTTTCGGCAATGAGCTTTTCGTGGCTGCCGCGCTCGATTATGCGGCCGTGGTCGAGAACCATGATGACGTCGGAGTTCTTGACCGTGGAGAGACGGTGCGCTATGACGAACACCGTGCGTCCTTCCATGAGCTTATCCATGCCGCGCTGGACTATCGCCTCGGTGCGCGTGTCGATGGAGCTGGTCGCCTCGTCGAGGATCATGACCGGCGGGTCGGCGACCGCGGCGCGCGCGATCGCGATGAGCTGCCGCTGACCCTGCGAGAGGTTCGCGCCGTTATTGGTGAGCTGCGTGTTGTAGCCGTCGGGCAGACGTGTTATGAAATCGTCCGCGCCCGCAAGCTCCGCCGCCGCGATGCACTCCTCATCCGTTGCGTCCAGCCGTCCGTAGCGGATGTTGTCAAGCACGCTGCCGGTGAAGAGGTTCGTGTCCTGAAGCACGAGGCCGAGCGAACGGCGCAGGTCGGATTTCTTTATCTTGTTGATATTTATGCCGTCGTAGCGTATCTTGCCGTCGGCAATGTCGTAGAAGCGGTTGATGAGGTTCGTGATCGTGGTCTTGCCTGCGCCGGTCGCGCCGACGAAGGCGACCTTCTGCCCCGGCTCGGCGTAAACCGACACGTCGTGCAGAACCTCCTTGCCCTCCTCGTAGCCGAAATCGACATCCACCATGCGCACGTCGCCGCGCAGCTCGGTATAGGTGAGGCTGCCGTTGCTGTGCGGATGCCGCCACGCCCAGTGTCCGGTGCGCTCGGCGCTCTCTGTGATCGTGCCGTCAGGCGCGATGTTCGCGTTAACGAGGGTGACATAGCCGTTGTCGGCCTCGGGCTTTTCCTCTATGAGCGTGAAGATACGCTCGGCGCCGGCGCCGGCCATGACGATGGCGTTTATCTGCTGGGAGAGCTGGTTGACGTTGCCGGTGAACTGCTTTGACATGTTCAGGAACGGCACGAGGATGCTCACGCTGAACGCTGCACCGGAAATGCTGACATTCGGGATGTTTGCCAGCAGGAACACGCCGCCGACAAGCGCCAGAGTGACGTACAGGACATTGCCGATGTTGCCGATGATGGGGCCGAGGATGTTCGCGTAGGCGTTGGCGCGGAAGCTGTCGTCGCAGAGTGCGTCGTTTATCTTGTCGAAGCCCGCAAGGCACGCATCTTCGTGGCAGAACACCTTGACGACCTTCTGACCGTTCATCATCTCCTGAATATAGCCCTCGGTCTTGGCGACGGACTTCTGCTGGCGCAGGAAAAAGCGCGCGGAACCGCCGCCGACCTTCTTCGCAACGAAGATCATTGCTACTACGCCGAGCAGCAGCACCAGCGTCATCAGGATGCTGTAATACAGCATGATCGCAAGCACGCACAGCACGATCGCACCGGCCTGAATGAACGAGGGGATCGCCTGCGAGACGAGCTGGCGGAGCGTGTCGATATCGTTGGTGTAGTAGCTCATGATGTCGCCGTGCTGATGGGTGTCGAAGTATTTTATCGGCAGATCCTGCATTCCGTCGAACATCTCGCGGCGGAGCTTGTTGAGGAAGCCCTGCGTCATATAGGCCATGAGCTGGCTGTACAGCGTCATGGACAGTATCGACAGCACGTACAGGACGATCAGCGCCGTGACCCACGGCATTATCTCGGCCTTGGCTGTTGACCAGTCGCCGAGCTTGTAGTATTTTTCGACGATGGACAGCACGTTCTGCATGAATATCGACGGAATGGAAGATACAATGGCGGAGAACAGAATGCACAGCGCCGTGAGCGGGGCGAGCACGGGGTAGTAGCCTACGAGCTTCTTTATCACGCGGCCGATGTTGCCCTTTTTTGCCATCGGGGGCGCATTTTTGATCTTATCACTCATCGTTGTCACCTCCGTTCGCCTGCTGCTGGCAGACCTCGCGGTATATTTCGCTGGAGCGCAGCAGCTCGTCGTGAGTGCCGGTCGCGGCGATGCGGCCGTTGTCCATGACGATTATCATGTCGGCATCCTGCACGGAGGCCACGCGCTGCGCGATGATTATCTTTGTGGTCTCGGGGATATAGGCTTTGAAGCCCGCGCGGATGAGCGCGTCGGTGCGGGTATCGACGGCGCTGGTCGAGTCGTCGAGAATCAGCACCTTCGGCTTCTTGAGCAGTGCGCGCGCGATGCACAGGCGCTGCTTCTGGCCGCCGGAGACGTTCGTGCCGCCCTGCTCGATCCATGTGTCGTAGCTGTCGGGGAAGGAGCGGACAAAATCATCCGCCTGCGCGAGCTTGCAGGCCGCAACGAGCTCTTCGTCAGTCGCGTCGGGATTGCCCCAGCGGAGGTTATCCTTTATCGTGCCGGAGAACAGCAGATTTTTCTGAAGCACGACCGCGACGCTGTTTCGCAGTGTCTCCATGTCGTAATCGCGCACGTCCACGCCGCCGACGCGGACGCTGCCCTCGGTGGTGTCGTAAAGGCGGGAGATGAGCTGGATGAGCGTGGTCTTGCTGGAGCCGGTGCCGCCGAGAATGCCGACAGTCATGCCGGCGGCGATGTGCAGGTCGATATCACGCAGGGCGAATTTCTTCGCCTTTGCGGAATACTTGAACGAAACGCCGTCGAAGTCGACTGAGCCGTCCTTGACCTCGGTGACGGGGTTTTCGGGATTACTGAGCGCGGGCTCCTCGGCCAGAACCTCGCAGATACGCTTTGCGGACTCTGCGGACATCGTGAGCATGACGTAGATCATGGAGATCATCATCAGCGACATGAGTATCTGGAAGCCGTAGGTCAGCATGGCGGACATCTGGCCGACGTCGATGGTCTGGCCGCCGCTCGTGATGACGAGCTTGGAGCCGACTATCATTATGAACACCATGTTGAAGTACACGCACAGCTGCATGAGCGGGGAGTTGAGCGCGACGATGCGCTCGGCATGGGTGAAGTCGCCGCAGATATCCTCGGACGCTGCGCCGAACTTCTGCTTTTCATAGTCCTCGCGCGCGAAGCCCTTGACGACGCGCATTGCGCGGACGTTCTCTTCGATCGACTCGTTGAGCCGGTCATACTTGCGGAACACGGCGCGGAACGCGGGCATCGCCTTGCGCGCTATCATCAGCAGGCCGAATATGAGCACCGGCACAACGACCACGAAGGTCAGCGCGAGCTTGCCGCCCATGATGAAGGCCATCACGATGCAGAATATGAACATCAACGGGCAGCGGATCGCCATGCGGATTATCATCATGAACGACATCTGGACGTTGCTGACGTCAGTGGTCATACGCGTTACGAGCGAGGCGGAGGAGAACCTGTCGATATTCTCAAATGAGAAGCTCTGCACACGCTCGAACATATCGTGGCGCAGATTGCGCGCGAAGCCTGTGGACGCTTTGGCACAGGTCGCGCCCGCGATGCCGCCGCAGCAGAGCGACAGACAGGCCATCAGCACCAGAAACAGTCCGATGCGCACGACCTGCTCCATCGGAGCGTTATATTTTATCAGGTTCACAAGCTTTGCGGTTATAAACGGGATAAAGGTCTCGATAAACGCTTCGACCACTATAAAGATCAGCGTGAGAATCGTGGGCTTTTTGTATTCTCTCACGCATCCGGCAAGTCTTTTTATCATGTGCCGTCACATCCCTTCCCGCCGAGACATTGCGCGGGGTACATGTCCATGGCGTTTTTCAGCATAATATCAGTGGTATTCAGAAACTCGGCTGTCTGCTCCTCACTCAGCCCGCGGCACAGCTCGTCAAAGACCGTGCGGTCAAGGCTGTCCATGCAGCGGAACACCTCTCCGGCCATCGGCGCGGAGACGATGCATTTCGAGCGCCGGTCGCGCGTGCTCACGCGGCAGCTCACGAAGCCCTTGGCCTCAAGACGTTTGATTATCTCGTTGAGCGTCGGGTGGCTGAGGTGCGTCGCACGTTCGAGGTCACGCTGGTTTATCTCCTCAAGTCCGGCCATCTCCATGCGGTGCAGCTCGCAAAGCACGAAGCCCTGAACTCCCGTGAGTCCCTGCTCGCCGATAAGCTCGTCGATGCGCCGCCGGAAGCTGCGGTGCAGTATCGAGAAGCGCGCGCCTATCGGTATTTCGCAATCCATTAAGCTCACCTCTCTAATAGGTAGTGTACGACATATTTTAGCCATTTAGGTTTATAATGTCAATCATCATCACAGACAAAAAGAACGGATATCCGGAGGACGGCTTTCGTCACAATGCTCTGAACTTTTTATGTAGCCTTGAAAAATCCGCGCAGCGCGGCTATAATCAGAGCATAAATATAATAGTAGGAGCATTGCCATGAAAAGAGCGTATATAAACGGCATTATACTCGACGGCAGCGAAAATATGCAGCCGCAGAAGGGCATGAGCATCATCACCGACGGCGAGAAGATAGTCGGCATTGTCCCCGCGGGCAGCGAGGGCGCGGACTGCGAGAAGGTAGATCTCGGCGGCAAGTATATTATGCCGGGGCTTATAAACCTGCATCTGCACCTGCCTGCCTCCGGCCGCCCGAAGAAAAAGCAGGCCGATAATACCAAGCTTGTAAAGGCCGTCACGAGCACCGCGCTCATGCGGCGCGTGGTCGAGATCATCTGCGCCGCGAACGCCAAGACCCAGCTCATGAGCGGCGTCACCACCATCCGCACCGTCGGCGGCATCATGGAGTACGACGGCAAGATACGCGACGGGATAAAGGCCGGGAAGTACGTCGGCCCGCGCATCCTCGCGGCGAACATGGCGGTCTCCGTGCCCGGTGGGCATATGGCAGGCTCGCTTGCGTATGAGGCGCACAGCGCCGAGGAGGCGAAAGATCTTGTCACGAAGATTGCTTCCGGCAAGCCAGATCTTATAAAGCTGATGATAACCGGCGGCGTGCTGGACGCGACCGTGAAGGGCGAGCCGGGCGCGCTGAAGATGCCGCCCGAGCACGTTAAGGCCGCGTGTGACGAGGCGCACCGGCTGGGCTACAAGGTCGCCGCGCATGTGGAGAGTCCGGAGGGCGTGCGCGTCGCGCTCGAAAACGGCGTTGACACCATAGAGCACGGCGCAAAGCCTGACGAGCATATTATTTCCCTTTTCAAGGAGAGGGGAGCGGCGCTGGTGACGACGATATCTCCCGCGCTGCCCTACGCACTGTTTGACCGCGAGGTCAGCCACATCACCGAGACGGAGAAGTATAACGGTGAGGTCGTGTTCAACGGCATGATAGACTGCGCCCGCGCCTGCCTTGCCGCCGGCATCACCGTCGGCCTCGGCACCGATACGGGCTGCCCGTACATCACGCATTACGACATGTGGCGCGAGCTGAACTATTTCCATAAATACTGCGGCGTGTCGAACGCTTTCGCGCTGCACACCGCGACGATGATAAACGCGGAGATCGCCGGACTTTCCGACGTCACCGGCAGCATCGCGGCGGGCAAGTGCGCCGACTTTGTCGTCACGGAGCAGAACCCGCTCGACAGCCTTGAGGCTCTGCGCACTCCTGCGATGGTCGTTGCCCGCGGCGAAGTGTTCAACGCGCCCAAAGTGAAGAAGATGGCGCAGGTAGAGCGCCAGCTCGATCTATATAAATAATGTAGGAACATCCGTCCCTCGGTTTTCGTCAGAACCGAGGGACGGCGTGTTATGTGGCCTAAACTTACGGGCTGAAATGACTGATTTTTATGCAAAGTAACGCCCATGCGCAGAATTGAGATACTTTTGTTGTTGTCAAAGAAAAAGCAAAAATATATAATGCTTAGAATGTAAGAATAATTGTCAGCGGGTACGGAGGAATTATGCGAAACATATTCAAAATTTTCGGGAGGGACGTCAAGTCTCTCAGCCGGCATTTCTTCGCTTTCGTCGTGGCGATAGCAATAATGATCCTGCCGAGTCTGTACGCATGGCTCAACATCTATTCGAACTGGGATCCCTACGGCAACACGGGCAACATCTCCATTGCCGTCGCGTCGATGGACAAGGGCTATGTGACCGATACCGGAGAGAAGGTCAACAAGGGCGACGATATAATCGAAGACCTGCGCGAGTCAACGGCCATCAACTGGGTCATCACAGACAGCGAGGAGCAGGCCGTCAACGGCGTGTACTCCGGCGAATACTACGCCGCCGTCGTCATTGACGAGAACTTCTCCTATAACATGTACAACATGCTTACCATGTGGAACGGCAAGCCTGAGATAACCTACTATGAAAACGCAAAGAAGAACGCCGTTGCGACCAAGATAACCGACACTGCGGTCGAGTCGCTCAAGCGCTCGATAAACGAGAACTATCTCGAAGTTCTGATAAGCGGTATCATGGAGCAGGCGAATGTCATCTCTGCCGAGATCGCTGAGGATAACCCCAGAGAGGCGCTGCACGTCGTTCTGCAGCAGGCGCTGACCACGCTGAACGCGGCGCAGCGCGCGCTGGATAACTTCGCGGCGGGCGGCAGCGGCAATATCAGCATCGACACTTCGGAGCTGGATAAGATAATTGCCGACATCAACTCCAAGCTTCCGGAGGGCAGCGAGATACGCGACAACGTGGCGCAGATAGACCTCGCTGTGTATGAGGCGCTTGAAAAGGTGCAGGCATCGCTCGACCGGCTCCAGAACGCCATCGAGTCTGGCAATGCCGAGGCGATAGCTGCGGCGAAGAAAGCGGTCGAGAAGGCCGCCGCCGACGCGATAGCCTGCGGCGATAAGGTGAGCGGCTGGGGCGACGCGATCCCCGGAGACACTCAGGTCGGGCAGGACGCAAAGGCTCTCGCGCAGAAGATAGCCGATAACTTCTACGACCTCGGCAAGTGGCTCAATGCCCTGCCGCACAGGGACGATATTCAGGAGGCCATCGGCGACTGCACGGACATCGTCGATACCATCTTCGGCCTGACGGACACCATCGTCCCCTCCGCCGAGGAGCTTACCAAGGCCGTCGAGGACATCTTCCTCAACGTTGCGACGACGCTTGACAGCGTGCGCAAGCTGAATAACGACGCACTCGTCCTGCGAGACGCCGTCGAGAGCACAAAGGCCGCGCTGGACGATACGCTCCACGCGATGCAGCCCGCCGCCTCGCGCGTCATCGCATCCCTTACGGAGACGCTGCAGAAGCTCGACAGCATCACGACCGACGAGGACTACTTCGCCGCGCTTGTCGACCTGCTGGGCGGCAACCCGGCGGTCTATGGCCAGTATCTCGCGCAGATAGTGCAGACCAGCGTCACCCCGATATACCCGATAGCAAACTACGGCTCCGCAATGGCTCCGTTCTATTCGGTGCTGGCGGTGTGGGTCGGCGGCGTTATCCTCGTTGCCATACTCAAGCCGCACGCAAGCCCCGAGGGACTTGTGAACCCCAAGCCCGTGCAGCTGTTCTTCGGCCGGTATCTGCTGTTCTTCGTGATGAGCCAGATACAGACCGCGATAATAATCACCGGCGACCTGCTGATTTTGAAGATACAATGTCTGGAGCCGGGGCTTCTGTACCTGACGGGCTTCGTCACGAGCTTTACCTTCAGCCTGCTGATATATTCTCTGGCCGTGTCCTTTGGCGATGTCGGCAAGGCGATAGTCGTCGTCATCATGGTTCTCCAGATCGCAGGCTCCAGCGGCACCTTCCCGATAGAGCTGCTGCCGGAGGTGTACCAGAAGATATACCTGTTCTTCCCCTTCCCCTACGCTATCGACGCAATGCGCGAATGCATCTGTGGCCTGTACGGCAATATATATGTCACCAAGCTCATGCAACTACTGATATTTGCCGTGGCGGCGCTGGGCATCGGCCTGTTTGTGCGTAAGCCGTTCATGGGAGTCAATCATTTCATGGAAGAGCGTCTCGAAGAGACCGGACTGTTCTAAGGAGGTGCAGTACAATGTCAGAGCATAGCTATCATAAGTTGTATGACCGCCTCGTTGACGAGGTCAAGACACTGTATTACGCGAACCAGGTTCGTATCCATAAGGGACTCTGGGCGCTGATAATTTCCACCGTGCTGTTCCTGACGATAATGTTCATCACAAACGGCTCGAAGGTCATCTTTCTGCTGATGTGGATCGCAACGATGTTCGCTGTGGCGGCGTACCTCATCGCGGTGGAGTACCTGAACTTCGAGCTGAAGCGCAAGGTGGAGGAGATAACACGCCGCGAGCAGGACTTCGGCGAGGAGACGGCGGATATCGTAGTCCGCCAGCGCCGCCAGCGTCTTGCCGAGACGATAACCGAGCTGGAAGCCGCGACGGAGGCCGCCCGCACCGCTATGACACAGCGCAAGACGGTTGCCGTCCCCAACGATGAGGTAGACGAGATAATAGACGAGCTGCGCGCCGAGTACAAGGATGAGTCCGGCAAGGACGGGGCAAAGGGCGCATCGGAGGATAAGGCATGAAAAAGATAGGTAAAATAATTCACCTTGATATGAAGCGCCTTGGCCAGAGCGTCGTGGCAGTTGTCGTCATCATGGGTCTGTGCCTTGTGCCCTCGCTTTACGCGTGGTTCAACATTCTCTCCAACTGGGATCCCTACGGTCCGGCCTCCACGTCGAACATCAAGGTCGCCGTCGCAAATGAGGACGACGGCGCGGAGCTGCTCGGCATGACGCTCAACATCGGCGAGATGGTCATGGAGGGCTTGGAGTCCAACGATCAGATGGGCTGGGTCTTCCTCGACACGCGCGATGAGGCGCTGTCCGGCGTCTACTCCGGCAAGTATTACGCGGCGCTGATCGTGCCGCCGGAGTTTACCGGAGACTTCCTCAGCATCATGAGCGGCGAGCTTCGCCATCCGCAGATAGAATACTACGAAAACGAGAAGAAAAACGCAATTGCCCCGAAGATAACCAACAAGGCCAAGACCGCCGTGCAAGAGCAGATAAACGCTACCATCGTTGAGAAAGCGGCGGACGCGGTGAACACCATAAGCTCCATGGTTCGTGCCTTCGGCCTTGACGCGGACGACGTTGCAAACAGCCTCACAAACGCGCTGGACAATGCCTGCGAACAGCTTCAGGAGCTGAACGTCATTCTCGGCTCGGTCAAGAACCTGTTGACGCAGACGGGGAACCTGATGGAGGTCTCCGCCGCGACGATAAACGACGCAGGCGAAGTGATAATCAATGCCGGCAACACCGTCGGCTCCGTGAGCAACGCCATCGGCACCGGCTCCAGCGTCGCGGGCGACCTGTCCAACAATATCGTCAAGGCGCTTGACGACATCGACAAGGATCTCGATTCCCTGCTCGGCATCGTCAGCTCTTGGGGCGGTACGCCGCTGCTCAAGGAAGCGATAAACCAGATACTCGACGACCTTGAGGCGAAGCTCGAAGCGCTCAAGGGTCGCATCCCCGACCCGTCCGCGATACTCGACCGCGCAATCGCGCGTATCGAGAAGGTAAAGTCGCTCATCGAGAGTATGGACGCCGAGGCCGTGCGCGACGATATGATCGCCGAGGTCAAGGCGCTGATAAGCGATATCGACGCGCTTGAAACGGAGCTTGTCTCGCGCAAGGATCGCGTCGGCGCGGCGTACACCGCGATGGACGGCATAAATCAGGACATCAAGAACTTCGACTTCTCTCTCTCGAACGAGGAGATCGACGCGAAGCTCACCGAGATGGACAAGACCCTCGAGGATCTGGCCGCAGAGCTGACGTCGCTCAACGCGGCAGACCCGCTGATGAGCTTTGACGACGACCTGACGCATATCGCGAGCATCCGCAATGAGCTGAGCAACATCGGCGAGCCCACTTCGCAGCTCAAGATGATGGAGTGGAGCCTGAAGGTGATGAACGACCTGACCTTCAAGTACGATCAGCTCACCGCGGGCATCGATTCGCTGAACGTTGCAAAGGAAGCGGCAAACCGCGCGATCGACAATATAAGCTCCTGGAACGGCGGCACCGCCGCGCAGCAGAAGATACTTGAGCTTCTGAACAAAATCGAGGAGAAGCTCAAGGCCATCGAGGTCTCCACGCCGAGCCTGACCAAGTATATCGACGACGCCATAGCGAAGCTTGAGGAGATACGCCAGAAGGTCGATCAGATAGAGGATCCCGGCATCCGTCAGGAGATCATCGACAAGATAAACGAGATGCGCGACGTGATCCGCACTGCGATACTCACCTTCAACGAGAACGTCACCGACCATATCACGGGCGCGGCCAACAGCGCGCAGACGGCGCTCAATGAGATACAGAACGTGCTGATGGGCAGCGCGGGCAAGGTCAACGGCGTGGCCGATACGCTGCGCGGATACAGCTCTGCCCTCGGCGACGGCATGACCTCGATAGACGCGGCAATATCGCTGTCCAATACCGTGTATGAATATCTGTCCAACTTCGCGGACGATGTACGCCGCTTTGTTGACAGTGACGGCTTCAAGCGTCTCATGGAGGTGCTTGAGGATAACCCCGACGGCCTGGCCGATTACCTCACGTCTCCGGTCGATATGCGCACGGAGATCGTCTATGAGATCAGCGACTATGGCTCCGCCATGTCACCGTACTACATAATGCTGGCGCTGTTCGTCGGCTCGCTCCTCGCGGCGACGATGATAAAGGTGCCGGTGAATTACCCCGAGCTCGGCCGCACGCGCGGCATCCAGCGCTACTTCGGACGCTTCACGCTCTTCCTCGGCATCGGCATCCTTCAGGCGCTCGTCACCTCGCTTGGCTGCCTGTACTATGTCGGCATCCAGTGCGTCGCGCCCGGACGGTTCATCCTGGCCTGCATGATATGCTCGCTGAACTTCGTGTTCATGAACTACAGCCTTGTCTACGCGCTTGATAACATCGGCATGGCAATCTCCGTCATCATCATGGTTATTCAGGTCGCCGGTTCCGGCGGTTCCTATCCGTACCATGTTCTGCCGCAGTTCTTCCAGGATCTCTATAACTTCATGCCGTTCCATTACGGCATGGACATGATCCGCGAGACCATCGGCGGCTTCTACGGCGGGACTTACGCCCGCTGTGCGATCATCCTGCTGCTGATGTGCGTGCTGTTCATGGTGCTGGGATTCGTCCTGTACTATCCGGCGCGCAAGCTCAACGCGGCGATAGCCAAGAGCAAGGAAGCCACCGGCGTTATGTAATGACCCCGAAATGTAAAAAACGGAGAACTGCGAAAAGCAGTTCTCCGTTATTTTTTATGAGTTTTATTATTTTTCGTGCCGTCCCTTATATCCGCCGGGCAGCCGTACCGGAAGGTCGAAAGTCAGCACGAACGCGCATATACCGGCGTCCTCGTGATCCTCCAGCAGACGGAAGATGAGCCGCGTGATGTAATACGCGATGAAGGCCGAGGCCACGCCGATGATTGCCGCGAACAGCACGTCTGACGGGTAGTGCGCCATGAGATAGTTGCGCGATATGGCCATCAGCAGAACGACTATCACCGACGGCACGACAAGCTTCCTGCCGCGCATCAGGCACAGCGCCGTCATGCCCGCCGCCGCGGCCGTCACATGGCCGGAGGGGAAGGAGTAGCCGTCCTCGGCGGGGGAGCCGACGGCCTGCCACCACTGGCGGTACAGATCGACCGTTTCAAACGGGCGCGGCCTTGCTATCCAGTCCTTTAGGATGAAGTTCGTTATCAGCGCGCCGCAGCATACCGCGCCGAACACGCATACGCCTATGCGGCGCGTGCGCGCGAAGCACATCAGCACGAGCGACAGCAGCAGGAGGAGCAGTCCCTTTTCGCCGAGGAAAGTGATGAGCTTCATCAGCGGCGTCAGCACGGGGCCGAGCGCACCGGCAAGAGAATGCATTATTTTCAGAATCGCTTTGTCGTAGCCGGCAAAGGCCGTGTTCAGCCATTGCGCGGCGGCGGTCAAGGTCATATTATCCCTTCTCTCTGTGTAGTATTTCATAGTATAAGGCCGAAATTCCGAAAGTGCAAGGAAAATCGGATGAGGCCGGTTGTTACATCATGTAACATGAAAAATTTTCATTACGTCAGATTGAAATAAGTGTCCAAAAATTGACGCTTTTTTGTAATTATATATTTGACATATTTGAAGCAATCTATTATAATTTCTTCTGCACAGTACGCTTTTTATTGACTGTTAAGCACAAAGCTTGTAAAATATATACACATGTGACTGCACGCGGCCTACCTCTCGATTCGGGCAGGGCTTGGACATGTTGCTGCCTTGCCGCGGCGGAACGGAGACGCTGCCATGAGAGAAGCTTCGAGACTTTCCCAATCGTATATAATCGCCGCCCCATCCGCGGACGACTGTGACGCGCAGGCGGCGCGCCTTGCCGCGCGCGCGGTATGCAGCGGCGCGGAGCCGAAGCCCTGCGGCAAATGCAGGGATTGCCGGAAAGCGGCCGCGGGAATACATCCGGATATCATAGATGTCCGGCGCATGACGGACGATAAGGGTCGCCCCAAGCGCGAGATCATGGTCGATCAGGTGCGCGCAATGGCGGCGGATGCCAGTATATTGCCGAACGAGGCAGAGCGCAAGGTGTACGTGATACACGAGGCGGAGCTGATGAATGAGAGCGCGCAGAACGCGGCGCTGAAGCTTCTGGAAGAGCCGCCCGCGTGGGTCGTGTTTATCCTGTGCACTGTGAATTCCGAGCGGCTTCTGCCGACGGTGCGCTCCCGCTGCATGGAGATAAGCTCCGGCGGCGAAAAGCAGATGGACGCCGCGATGAAAAAGCTCGCGTCGGATTATCTCAAGGCCGTCGCCGCGGGGGACAGGCTGCGCCTGTTCCGCTGGTGTACCGCGAACGAGGGCATGGATGTGCGCGACGCTGCGGATTTCGTCGCCTGCGCGGGAGAACTTCTCACGGAAATGCTGTGTATGCGCGAGAAGAACCCCAGCATAGATCGGGCGGAGATACTGCGTCTGGGCACGGTGCTTTCGCGCTGCGGCGCGATGCTTCAGGTCAATACGGGCGTAAAGCATATTTTTGGATTGCTGGCAGTGGAATCGCTGCCGACGGCATAGAGCAGAGGAAAAATAATTGATTGATGTTGTAAGTATAAAGTTCAAAAACCGCGGAAAAAACTATTTCTTCGATCCAGGCAAGCTGGATATCAAGACCGGGGACAAGGTCATAGTCGAGACCTCCAAGGGCCTGGAGATCGCCGACTGCATCCGCGGAAATCACGCGGTCATGGAGACCGCGGTCGTGCAGCCGCTCCGTCCTGTGGTGAGAATCGCCACGGCGGATGACCTGCGCGTGACCGAGATAAACAAAAAGCGCGAGAAGGAAGCCTTCGAGATATGCCAGCAGAAGATCGCCGAGCACGGGCTAGACATGAAGCTGGTGGATGTGGAGTGCAATTTCGAGGGGAACAAGACGATGTTCTTCTTCACCTCCGACGGGCGGGTCGACTTCCGCGAACTGGTAAAGGATCTTGCGGGCATCTTCCGCAACCGAATCGAGCTGCGCCAGATCGGCGTCAGGGACGAGGCAAAGATGATCGGCGGCATAGGCATCTGCGGTCGGCCGTACTGCTGCAGCCAGTTCCTGGACGATTTCCAGCCGGTGTCCACGAAAATGGCGAAGGTGCAGTCGCTTTCGCTCAACCCCACCAAGATATCCGGCAGCTGCGGCCGCCTGATGTGCTGCCTGCGCTATGAGCAGGAGGCGTACGAGGAACTGCTGAAGAAGGTTCCGAAGCAGGGCGCTTTCGTCGAGACGAAGGACGGTTACGGCACCGCCGTGCAGGTCAATCTCCTGCGCCAGACCGTCAAGGTCAAGCTGGATAACGATTCGGACGATGCCCTGCATTTGTTCAAGGCCAACGAGCTTGCCGCTGTCCCGGGCGGACGGCCGAAGGAGGGAGAGCCGCTTCCGAAGGTGCTGCACTATGTGCCGGAGCCTGAGGAGGAAGAGGATGAGAAGGTCGACGAGTGGGCGATACCGATGATGGTCGCACCCACGCCGGAACCCGCACCCGCCGAGGAAGAGAAAAAGAGAAGCGGCAATCGCCGCCGCCGTTCCGTCAAGCCGAAATCCGAGGAGACAAAGGCCGAAAAGACGGAGAAAACGGAGAAGCCGGAGGGCGGCCAGAAGGCGTCCGGCAGCCGCAGGCAGAAGCCTGAGGGCGAGAAACAGCCCAAACCCGCGCATCAGGGCGAAAAGCCCAATAAGCCGAACCGCCGCCGCGGTCACGGCAGGGGCGGTGCAAAGTCAGGCGCGGAGCAGAGACCCATTGAGCAGAAAACAAAGCAGGCGCCTGCGCAGCAGTCTCATGCAAAAGATACGGCGGCCAAGGAAAACGGCGCGCCGCGCGGCGGAAATCGCCGCAGGAATCCATATCGCAAACCGAGACACAAGGGCACGGGAGAGCCCAAAGCCGAATAAGGGATCGGCATATGTCCCGCTCCGAGGAGGGAGCATAGTTTGTAGATAGCACAGG